>JAABUK010004174.1_pt1 | contig 23757 bp, 15 predicted proteins | sample 5559141 | NCBI WGS metagenome assembly JAABUK01 (sample SAMN10711869, study PRJNA513367) | rock metagenome | isolation source: Antarctica rocks | place: Antarctica: Victoria Land, Pudding Butte nord | collected 2016-01-03
AAGCATGAGTTTCAATGTGTTTTCAAAGTCAAGAATCTGAGAAAAATGAAGAAGATTCTTGATATTCAAATCACTTGCAACAGAAAGACATGAATCTTACGAATGAATTAAACTCACTATCTTCATGATGTTCTTAAAAGACTTAACATGAAGCAAGACAAGCATAAGACAACAGATCTTTCAATGAATGAATATGATGCTCTTTGCTCAGCTGAACTTGAAGACGTGAGAATTGATCAGCATGAGTATCAACAAGTCATTGAAAGTCTCATGTATGCTGCAATTCACACTTAACTTGACATCATCTTTGCTCTCAATTGACTAAGTCAATATCTCAGCAATTCTGCAAAACATCATGAACACATCTTGAAGAAGTTGATGCAATACGTTCGTTTCATCATTGATTTAGACATTACGTACAAAGTCAGTGAAAGCATGAAGTTAGTAGAATACTCTGACTCAGACTACGTCTCAGACAGATTAAATCACAAGTTGATTCTCATTTACATTTACATGCTTGATGAAGAATCAGTCTTTTAAATGAGTTGAAAGTAAAAGTTCGTTGTCACATCAATCATTGAGACAAAGTACATGATTTTATCAATCTGCGTCAAGAAGAGTCTATGAATCAGTCAAGTGCTCAAGAACATGAATCTGACAAAGTACTTAAGCATCAGTTACAGTTATGTTGATATTCTTGAGAAGATTACTCATCAATCTGTCTCACTCATGCAGCTCAAAAAAGATAATCAAGTGACTCTTATGCTGATTAAGAATGCTCATATTCATGAATGATCAAAGCACATTGACGTCGCTTATCATCATATTCAAGATCTGCACAAGAAGAATCAGATTTCAATGAACTTTATTTCTAGTCAAGATATGATAGCAGATGAATTGATCAAGTCACTATCTCAACAGAACTTCAAGAGATTCATTGAACAATTGAGATTGAAAAGCAGTGAAAGTTGAGAAACTTGCAAGCATCGAGTGAGAGTGTTGAGAAGTGCGATGACAAACTCATTTCTAGCAGCTCTTTGTAAACTAGCATCAGGAAAAAGACTGCGTGTTGCGACTCAGTCACGTTAGCAGTATATAGATAGAGCAGTCTACAACTTCTCTCTACAATCTGCATAGATTTCATCATATGTAATACTGTTCACTCTACTCTTTCAATAAATTGCATTGAAAGATATAATCAAAAATGCAATTTAACACTTATTGATTTTGTCTTTGTTTCTGACTTAAATATTCAAATCAATAAAAAGAAAGAATTCTTTTCACTGTAAGAAATTTGAAGTTCAAAAGTCATACTTATTAATTGAATTAAATAATGACAATTAAATCATGAATAATGATATAATCTTCATGACTTTCTTAGTGATTTTCTTCATGACTCTCTGTTGAATGCTCTTCATGACATTCTTCATGACATCTCTCATGACATTCTATCAATCATAACTTCATGTGTTTCTATCAAGCATTCTTCATGTGTTTTTATCAAACACTCTTCATGTGTTTTTATCAGACATTCTTCATGACTTTCTATCAGACAATCGTCATGAGTTTCTATTAAGCAGTCATCATGAGTTTCTATCAAGCACTTTAGAAGCACGCACTCAGACATATCATCAAAGTGTTAAGCAAATCAACATCATTATGATCAAGATATCAACTTGTTGACTTGTATTCATGCTGATAGCTTTATGAATGATATCAATGTTTCTTCTTCTATCAGCAGTAATTCTCATACTTAAATACTTGAAAAGAGAAGATAATTCTATTCAATGCATACTTCATTGATGCACAGCTGTTCACAGACTCAAGTCAACTATTTTCAAAGAAAGTCATCAGAACTATGTGACATGATCTGAGTTGTAAGAAAAATACAGATGACATGTTGAGAATGATTTGACAGAACATTGCATTTTCTAAAGCATTGAGCGCTTGAATTGAGATCTCAGCATGTCATAAAGAAAGAAAGCTATCATCTTTCATCTTGAGACAGCTTGTTTAAGAATGAGAAGAGTATGATCTTTTTTCTAGTCTTAAAACGTCAACTTGATGATATTATTTAAACATTTATCAAGAGCAACATCAGACAAGATAAGATTTCGTTATTTCAACTTCACATCTTCATGATATTATTTACGCAGTCATTATTGATTGAGAGTTCAATACTTTCAGAAGTGAAAGATAAAAGCAAAATAATGAGTTCATGAAAGATGTACATAAGAGATTTGAAAAAGAAACATCATCAGTTTCTGAAGACATCAAGTTGTTACAAGCGTATTAAGACTGAATAAAGCTAGTCAACATCTTTAGCTCAGATCTGACTCAGTCTCTATTTTCTTTCATCAACATCTTTTTGTTCAACATCATTTTTCTTTCTACATCATATTTTACTTATGTCACAAACACATCTTCTTTGAGCTTAATGCAGTCTCTGAATATTACTTAAATAGAAGCTTTTGTACTCATCTTCTTCTGTATTCTTAATATTCAGTTATAGCTATCTTTAAAGATCAAGCACTATTCAACTTTGACTTTCGCTGATTGACTCGTTTAAACACAATTCTGACATTATATTAAAAATTCATTAATCACATGATACTGATCTCATTACTCATTCAACATACTTGTACAGACAGAACGAGTTTAAAGAAATTCATTTACCTGATGATTAATGCAATTAAAAGACTGAACAACATTAAAGAGTTTAATAAAATCAACGACAAGACTGTTTGAATTGCTAGACAACTTATTGCTCACTAAGTATGCAAAGTTCATTTAATCAAGAGAATCAACTCATTCTCATGAAATAAACGAGTGAAAATAAGCTGTTCAACTCGATTAAGAGAATCAATGATAAAGAATCTTCGTGAATTGCTTGAGAATCACTCAAAAAACTCACAAATCAAAAATATCTTTCTAATCAACAACATTCTTTTCTGAAGATTAAACACTTGATCATACGTCTTTCTTAATACTGTTGAGCATCATCATTCGCTTGATCTCATTCTTTCTTCAAATTTCATCATATCAAAACATTCATCTATCAAAAAATGTTTCAAAGAATTTCAAAGTCACTTTTCTCAAATCTCTGAGACTGATTCATTGAAACTCTCTAGTGCTGAATCATTCATCAATGAAGACGATGAGTTATTTGCTGAAACAGTAATACTCTCTGTTTCTATTGAAAACTGAAAGACTCAATGCATGATTTTCAACAAAGAAACAAATCAACTTAATGAGTTGAGTAAACAATGAGATGACGAAATCAAAGAGTTGAAAACTAGACTTCAAACTAGAGAAATCACTTCTTCTGATTTCATCTACTTTAAGCATTCTAAATCTCAGAAAATACCTGATTCTTTCTGATTTACTGATGAAAAGAATTCTACTTGAAAAAACTGATACAACAAAATTCAGAATAAACTAGAGATCAACGTTGATCTTTTTTCAAATGAATGAGTCAAACTGAGCTATGTACATTTCAGATTATTCAATGACGCAGCTGATGTCACTCAATCTAAACATGAACATGACTATGTCAATTTCTATAAAATCATCGATGATCTTTTGAAAGAACTAACTGAGTTGTTCAATGATTCAGATAAGAAGATCAACTTTCATAAAGAATACTACAACTTGATTCAAGAATTAAAGAAGTTCAGCGAGTTTTACACTCAGTTTCAACAATTATCTTTCTATCTGAAGTATCACGAAAAGCAACTGATCATCAATCTGAAAGATAAAATAAATCTTCATCTTCAATTCATTTAAATAAATCAATTAGTTCAATCTGATTCTCTCAAAGAGATTCATTTCTACCTGATTCATTTAAATAATGATCAATGAGTTATTTGAAAAATCAAGAACAAAGTTAATCTCATCAAATGTGTCGATGATTTGTTAAAGATCATCTTTCATAAAACTATTGTTACTTAATCAGTTAATCATTCAAATCTGATCATTTAAAGTCGTGTGATGTGATTTTAACTAACGTCAAGAAAGCAAACATTCTAGTTGAAATCTGTTTCATATGTCATAAATCAGATCATAGCTTTAAAGAGTGCTTTGATCAATCTACTAGAATCAATGCAGTGAACAATGAATATGATCATTTTAAGTTCGATTTCAATTCGAATTTCAATTCAAAAAACTAGTCATCTCTTCAAAAGTCATCAAAGAGATAGAGATTATATCTTTGTGCAAACTAGATGAAATTCTATCAGAAGAAAATTACTTTGAAAAGTCGTTTCTAATTAACATCTTTCTCAACTCTCAGAATCAATCTTTTAGTCTTTGTTCTCTGATAGACAGTGATTCAGTCACTCATATGCTCATACACGCTAATCTAGTCAATAAAGTATGCAAGAAACTAAAAATTCAATCTATATCACTGACAAAAGAGAAGTTAATAAGAGACTATGATGAGAAGATATTTAAAAAGATCATCACTCATAAAATTCTACTCAATCTCATCATCAAAAGTCATAAGAAATTGACTGTATCAATGCTGATAGTTGATATTAATCATCATGAAGTCATATTGAGTAAGTTTTAAATGAATAAAAACGAAATATTATTGAATATGCAAAACGACGTCATTGTTTTTTCAAATCAATTAAATACTTCTATTTCAATTTTTTCAATTTCTCTCAATTCAAAGCACTCAAGTTAATCGCGATCAATTTCGCTTTCTTTTATCATTCAGACTAAGATTTCTATTATGCTCAAACGATCTGTTTCAACTACAACTAAGAAAGAATCATTCTTGATTCAAAGCATAAATGCAGCTTCGTTCAAAACTTTACTGAATTGATCAAAGAAGAATCAGACTGAAGTCTTTGCTTTATTCATGATTGATATTGATAAAGAAATCACGTACAATACTCAGTGCAATTTGAACGTTTTAAACGTCTTTTCAATTGATGAAATGATTCAGAATTTGAAAGATATTAAAGTCAAGCTGTCATCAGAATATCATGAGTTTCTAAATGTTTTTGATCAAGTTCAATTGAATAAACTACTCTTTCATTGCTTCTACAATCATAAAATTAAGCTCATCAATGATTCAATGCTTTCTTGCTATTGAATCTATTAAATGTTCTCTGTCAAACTTCTGAAAGTAAAGAAGTATTTAAATGAGAATCTGTTAAAGAAATTCATCACTTCTAGTCAAACTCTCTATTTCTTTCTCGTTTTATTCATTCTCAAAGCAAATGAAGATCTTTGATTTTGCATGAACTATCAAAAGCTAAATGTTATTTTCAAAAGAAATAAATATTCTCTATTGTTGATAAACAAGATCATTGATAAAATAGTGAGTTGCAAGCATTTGACTAGATTGAACATCATATCAGCGTTCAACAAACTTCAAATGCACTTTGATAGCAAGAATTACATCACTTTTATCACTGCTTTAGAAGCATATAAATACAAGATGCTATCATTCAAACTGACTAATGAATTGATTTTCTTTCAGCAATATATGAATGATGTTCTATGAGACTTTCTGAACGACTTTTGTCAAGTTTATCTAAATGACATTCTCATTTATAGCAAAATGAGAAAGAAACATAAAGATCATATCAAACTAGTATTGAATTGACTACGTGAAGCTGAACTGCAGATGAATATTTGAAAGTGCAAATTCAATGTAAAAGAGACTGTCTTTCTAGAAGTCATCATATCAGAACTAAATCTTCATATGAATTTCAGCAAAGTGACAGTCATGATCAGCTGAATCACTTCAATCAATCTAAAAGAAATTCAGAGCTTCGTGAAATTTGTTAACTTCTATCGTTGTTTCATTAAGAACTTCTCGAAGCTAGTCAAATCATTCACTCAGCTGACAAGAAAGAATACATCTTTTGTTTGAAATGAAATCTGTGTTCAAGTCTTTGACAATTTAAAGAAACAAGTCAACTCAATCTCAGTACTTCGTCACTTCAATTTCAAACGACAAGCTATTTTGAAAATCAATGCTTCAAACTATGTAAAAGATGAAATACTATCTCAGTACAATGATGAGAAAGTTCTTTATTTGATGATCTTTTACAGTAAAAGCATGATTCTTGCTGAAATCAATTATCACATCTATGATAAGAAATTGCTAGTCATTATTCAATGCTTCGAACATTGATGACTTGAGTTGAAGTGCACTGAACTACTCATTCAGATATTCATTGATCATCAAGCTTTGAAGATGTTCATGAAAAATAAACAGTTGAGTCGACAACAAGTCAACTATCTGAACATTCTGTCAAAGTTCAACTTTCAGATCATCTTTAAATCAGGCAAAATGAATACTAAAGTTAATACTTTAACTTGAATGTCTTTAACAAACATCTTTGAATCAGCTCAACAACTTGAAGATTATTTTCAGACTATTCTGATCTTCGATAGAGTTGATGTTTTACTCGTTGAATCGAAAGCAAATCTCTATCAGTGAGTGCATATGATTAATCAAACGAATGAATTCTGCGATGAATATAGACAAGCTATGAACGAGAACAAGCTCAAACTTCATATCACTAAATTGAAGAACTGCGAAATCATTGACAGCGTTCTCTTTAGAAAAGACTTACTGTGAATTCTCAAGAATATGCATATGAAACTGTTACAAGAAGTGCATGATTAATCTTCAATCTTTCACTTCAACAATAAACAAATCATTAATCTAGTTCAGCATTTCTACTATTGATCAGATTATCAAGCTATTATTCGATGATACATTCAAGACTGTCATGCTTATCAGCGAAGCAAAGTCTTTAAAAATAGCATCAATGAACTTCATCATTCTTTTTCAATTTCATAGAAATGCTGAAAAGATATAGCTATGAACTTCATCACTGAACTATCTCTGTCAGAAGACTATAACGTCATTTGCATAATTATATATCATCTCATCAAAGAATGTTACTATGTTTTCTGTCATTGAAAAGACGATGACATCTCAGTTGAAGAAACGGTTTAAATCATGCTATGAAACGTCTATTGACTGCATGATCTACTCAGTTCTATTGTTTTGAACAGAGACTTTCAATTCATATCGACTATGTGAAAGAGTCTTTGCAGATGACTGAGAATCACAACTAGTTTATTCACAGTCTATCATTTGAAGATCAACAATCAGACGAAATGAGTCAATCAAGACGTTGAACGCGAACTTAGAATCTACTGCAATTACATGCAGAACGACTGAGTCAAATGAATATCTATGATTGTTACAAGTGTGTCAAGATTGAATAAAGTTTTCTAGTCAACAAGCTCTAAAAGTTTTGACTCATGTTGAATCTTTAGTCTCAACACTTTATTCTAGCGCTTTTGATATTCAAGCAAATCTGCTTCGCTCTCTTTGTTTTGCTTTACTATAGATACAGCTCAAAACTCTCTTTGATTTCTTCTGTATTTTTAATATTTTAGTTATAGCTATCTCTATTGATCAAACATTCTATTCAGCTACGCACTATCTCGCTGCAGTGTGATTAAATTCTAAACATGATCTCAACATTATATTAAGAATTCGTTAATCACATGATATTGATATCAATACTCATTCAAGCTACTCGATGAACAACGAAATGAGTATAAAGAAATTTGTTTTACCTGATGATCAACGCAATCGAAAGACAGAACAACATCAGAGAATCAATAGAATCAACGACAAGACTGTTTGAATTGCTAGAGAATCTATCACTCATTAAGTACGCACAGTTCACTCAATTAAAAGAATCATGATAAAGAATCTTCGTGAATTGCTTTAGAATCAACTCATTCTCGTGAAGCAGATGAGTGAAAATAAGCTGTTCAACTCATTTCTTTCTCTTTTTGCCTTGAATCAAGCTCATGAATCAGACGAGTCAAAACAATCTGTGTCGTTAGATCAAATTAGTGAGTCTGCTACTACAAATGATGTTCTCATAATGAGTCTGCTACAATGACACTCTTCGTCAATGCAATGATCTACCTACTTTCATCGTCTTATCTATCAGTGAACCTGATTCTACATTCACATGCAAATAGTGAGTCTGCTACAATGACAAGTCGAAAGTTGATCTTTTTGATGAGCAAGTCGACTAGTGAGTCTGCTTCAATGACACTTTTCGTCAATGTAATAATCTATCTACTCTCATTGTTCAATCTATCAGTGAATCGATTTATCTTGCGTTCACATGCAACTAGTGAGTCTGCTTCAATGATCACTTTATTTCACATAGTGAGTCTGCTACAATAGACATTTGACGAGTTGATTTGAATCAATAGAAAGATTAATAGAAAGATAGACATCAAGACTTTACGTCAATGCTATGAACTACATTACAAGTCATAGAGACATGACTTTTAAAAAGAAGAAGATAATGTTACGAGTGTGTTGAAATTGAATAAGATTTTCTAGTCAACAAGCTTTAGAGATTTTGACTCATGTTGAATCTTTAGTCTCAATACTTTATTCTAGCGCTTTCAATACTCAAGCAAATCTGCTTCGCTTTCTTTGTTTTGCTCTACTATAGATACAGCTCGAAACTCTCTTTGATTTCTTCTGTATTCTTAATATTCTAGTTATAGCTATCTTTATTGATCAAACATTCTATTCAGCTACACACTATCTCGCTGCAGTGTGATTAGATTCTAGGCATGATCTCAACAATGATGAAATTCAGCGACAATTTCAATATCTTCTCAATCATCTCAATGACTTCTTTTTACTTCAATAGAAAATTTCATTCTCGAATGAGTTTCAATTCAGATATGATTGACTATGAAATAACTCATGAACGACTTGAAGCTAGAAAATCAAATGATATTATCATTCAAATGAAAAAGTTACTGAGCTTTAATCATCAACAATTGAAAAAAACGAAGCTGATCATCGAAGTTCAAATCAATAAACATAGATGAAACATCATTTATGAAGTAAATGACTGAGTTTGACTATCTTTCAGAAACATCAAGACAACGAGACTCTGCAAAGATTTGAAAGACAAACAATTAAAATCATATTAAATCACTGTCAAAGCGAAAATCTTCTATCATCTTCATCTATCAGTCAGCATGAGACATCTGCATTTGATGTTCAGCTCAAAGCTACTGCAATCATATTCAGAAGATTTTTTATTAAGACAGCATGCAAAACTCTTCAGACTCATCATTATTGATGATGATGATGATGAACATTGAAAGATAAATGACATTCTGAACTTCAAATGCTATCAAGATTGAATACAGTACAAGATCAAATGAAAAGATCTAGATAAAGACAATGAATGATACTATATTGATAAAGATGAATTCAATGACTTCAAGAAAGTTTTGAACGAATTTCATGTGCTATACTTAAGAAAGTCACGCTAGTATCGAAATAACTCAATAAGAAAGCAAGCAAATGAGTGACATTCATGCAAACATGAATTTTCAAAGAAAGAAGTAATGTTATGAGTGTATCAAGACTGAATAGAACTAGTCAGCATCTTTAGCTCAAATCTGACTCAGTCTCTATTTTCTTTCATCAACATCTTTTTGTTCAACATCATTTTTCTTTCTACATTACATTCTACTTGTGTTACAAACACATTTTCTTCAAGCTTAGTGCAATCTCTGAATATTACTTAAATAGAAGCTTTTGTACTCATCTTCTTCTGTATTCTTAATATTCAGTTATAGTTATTTCTAAAGATCAAGCATTATTCAACTCTGATTTTCGCTGATTGACTCATTTAGACATGATTCTGACATAAAATTAAGTAAGAAGATCAGAGGTTTCACTTTCAGAAAGAAGTTATAAACATGATGCTAGAAATTCAAAGCATCAATAGTCAAGCATTTTAAGAACAACTGAAGAAGATACTTGACATGTAAAGCTTCAACAAGAATTCTCTTACGCAAAATGCACTTCTCAGTATTACTAACAGAATAAAATCAATTCGTTGATCATTTAAAAGAGTGTCAGAAACTAGACTGAACTAAAGATTCTATCAATATAAAGAATTGATTATTATATTACTTGAACTAGATACAGAACAATACATCAGATAATGTACAAGATGAAAGACAAAAAGCGAAAGAAAAGAATGAAAGCTTAACTTTTATATACATGAATCAAGCAGAATCAAGACTAAACAATAGTTTTATTGACTTAAGATTGCAGAAGTTTGCACATATGATTGAGATGATTGAAACAGAATTGCTGAGACTAAATTAAGATGATGATGACTAGATTGATAACTTGACATCATGATAGTAACTTTTCTCTTCAAGACTGAGCTTCTGCAAGATAATGAGAAGAAACAAGATGAAATGAGAAAGAATTGAAGACAAAGACTGAAACGAGATGAGAATTAATGTGAATGCATTTTAATGTGATGAAGCACAGACAAAACTAGAATAGATCTGAGTCACATCTGAGTCAAATCTGAGCAAGATATCTGAAGAGTGAAGCAAGATGAGACGCATTTTAATGTGATGATGCACAGATGAGACTGAAATAAATTTGAGTCACATCTGAGTCAGATTTAAACAAGATGTCTGAAACAGATCTAGACAAGATTTGAGTCAGATCTGAGTTAAGTTGAAACGATGAAGATTGAACTTAAAGTTCTTGACATTGACATTGAGACATCACACACGACAGTACATGTGATTCTTCAACGACAGAGTTGACGAGATGATATTCATCAAGCGCTTACTCACAATTATTCAGAAGATTGAAAGACTCTCAAGTAAAGAAGTGATCTTCTCAATTGATGTAATACTTGAGCAAAGATGAATTATAACATTTATCACGCTTGAAGTTTAGTATGCTGTTTACATATCAGAATCTTTCGTCATTCTTGACAACAACGAATTCTTAAGATTTCTGATGTTGATTTGAAAGAAAATCACTTGCGATATGACTCAGAAGAATGACATGAAAGATTGAGTGAATCTTCATGAATATTGAAAGATTTAACTCAATGATTAAAGAGTTATTCTTGAAGACACGCTTGATCTTGAAGAGATCAACGTTATGATCATCTAACTTGACAGCAAAGTGAATGATGTTGAGATTGCAAGCATTCAGTCAGACTTCATCTTCGACGAAGTATCTAGAACAAGAACGATGAAAGAGATTGACATGAAATTCGTAAATGATCTGAGCTATAAGCATCTCATCACGTAAATGCTCAGTTAGTTTCTTCATTTTCTTGATGAACTCTTTGACATTGATTAACTTGTCTCAAGCTTGAAACGTAAGATTCTCAAGCAAAGACTCAAAGAGCTCAAAGTCTAGACGTGAGTTCTGACTCAAATTAATCAAGAAGAGTGATGTTAGAGTGATTAATGATGATGCATTATTAACGACGAATTCAACTTCAGAAAGTCACTTAGCTAAGTCATTCTGCATGTAGTTGACGAAGACTTGAAGATAATGCTTCATGACAGCATTGATTCTTTCAATTTGATCATCGATCTCAGAGTGATACGTCGTTGATAACTTAGCATCTATCTTCAGCATTTTACACATATGCTTTCAGACATTGAAGATGAATTGTGTGTCTCAATCAGATATGAAGAACTCAAGTAAATCATGATGTTTTCAAACATGAGCATAGAAGCAGTTGATAACTTCTTCAACTTTCATAGAAGTGATGAGAACTAAATGTCTCATTTTGATAAAATGATCAATGAAGACTAAAACATATTTATATGTGATACTCATGAAGATACTGAGCGATAAAGAATTTACATAGTTCATGAAGATATCACATCAACGACGTTTGAAAACTGAAAGAAAACACAATCATTCTTAAGTTTGTTGTCTAAAGAGCTTGAAATGTGTGTACATGTGACAGTTTCATACAGAGCGTTGAACATACTTATAAATGTTTGATCATCAGTAGACTTGACTGATCAGTTCATAGCTTTTTGCTTTTTCTGAATGATCATCGATGACATTATCATGAGCGAGCTGAATAATACAAAGACGTAGTTTATTTGAGTTGAACACGTACTTTCTTTCTTGAAAGTACAGATGATTCTCGTGTTCTTCACACTTGACTAGAAAGATCTTGTTGTGATGTCGTGCTTCATTATGAAGCACTTTGATTATCTGAGCTGCGAATTTATCATTGATTTCAACTTACTCTCACAATGTTTGAGTGAGAGTGTCAGCAGAATCTTCATCAAGATTCAGAGTGTCTTGATCTAGCTGAGACTTGATGTTTTCAACGTTGAATTCTTCAATTTCTAGATTCATGAGAGCTAGAATTTGCGAAAATGCTGAGATAATTGAAAACAGATGTAACTGAACTGAATCTAGAGCGATGATTTGTGACTGAAGCTTCATGACTTTAATGTCAAAAACGTCAAGAATGAGATTCTCAACAATATCAAGATTTAAAACATGAGTTTTCAGAATTGTCTGATGTTGATATTGATGTCAAGAATTGAATGTATCTTTCTCTTTAAAGAAATCTTCTGAGCGACGTGTCAAAGCATTCAACTTATCATCGATCTTGTCGAAATGATAAGCGATGTGATAGTTGAATCTAGACAGAAACTCACTTCAATGAGCTTAATGACGACTCAACTGCTTAGTTGACATGAAATACTCAAGGTTTTTGTGATTCGTGATCATCTCGACAGAGTAGATAGAGTCTTCAAGCTCTGATCATCATTTCTCGAAAGTGCAAACAATGATTATGAGTTCTTTATCGTAGATTTCGTAGTTACACTCGACTGAGTTATGCTTCTTCGAAAAGTAAGCGACTGAATAAAGAATCTCATTCTCATCATACTGAAAGAGAATGTCTTTGAACATATAGTTCAAAGCATTGATTTCTATCACAATCTTGTGATCTGAATTATAGTGACAAAAAATAATCTTGAAAGTGAAGACTTTCTTAAGAATGTTGAATGCAATCTGACATTTCTGAAATCAGACAAAAAGTACATCTTTTCTGATGAGACGAGTGAGCGAAGTAGCTATTCTACTATAATCATAGATGAATCTTTTATAAAAGTTCGCGAAATCTAGAAAACTTTGAACGTCTTTAACGTTGATCAAGATGAATCAGTTGACAATGATGTTTATCTTAGAAGAATTCATCTTAACTTCTTTGATGATGATTATCAATTCTAGATATGAAACTTGAGTGACATGAAACTTGCATTTGATTATATTCATCTGAAGATCTGCTTCTTGCAGCTTTCACAGAATGAGCTTGACATGAATCTTGTGCTTGAGTTCATTGTCAAAATAAATCAAGATGTCATTCAGATAAGCTGTATAAAACTTATTTAAATGTTTGCAAAGAGTATTGTTGATATACTTCTGAAACAAGACAGACTCATTACATAGATTGAAGAACATGACTAGATACTTGAATAATTTAAATTGAGTGCAAAAGACGATGAAAGCTTCATCTTCTTCTTTGATTCAAAGTCGATTGAACGCAGAAATAATATTCAGCTTGATAAAGATTTTAGCTTAACTTAGATGATTCAGCGTTTCTGAGATCAGAGACAGAGAATATTGATTCTTGACTGTGATAGCGTTCAGATCTTGATAGTTCACGCAGAAGCAAAGTTCTTCTTCGAGTTTCTTGATGAAGAGAACAGAGATGATCATCTGAAAGTGATTGACTCAAATGAAATCTTTGCTCAGATTTTCATTCAGATAACGATGAAGTTCTTGAATTTCATCATGACTCATGTCGTACAAAGTGAAGACTGAGAGTTGAGCATTTTCTTTAAAATGTATGACATGATCATAAGCTTAATGCAAAGACAAGATATCAACGTTCTTCTTGAAGAAGATGTCTAGAAACTCAAAATATCTGAACGATAAAATTGTGACTGAATCAACGTTCTTACTTTGTTGATAAACTTCAGAATCTTCTTGTGTCGTGAATGCAGTCAAATGAAATTTCTTTTTCATTTGATGAAGATTCAGACGATGATTCTTATCATATGTACTGTCTTGAAAATGAGACGAGAACTGAGCAAAAGTTGAACTGTTCTTTGAATGAACAGTCAAAGTCGCGTGACGCGATTTTGACTCATCAGAGTCTAGACTAGAAGACGAGATTAACTCAAGATTCAAGAAGACATCAATTTTCTTTAAAATGACGCTAAACACTTCAATGTCTTTGACATGAGCAGCATGATCAAAGTTTCAAGCTCTTAACTTAACTATGTCAAGTTGTATAAAAGATTGATCGAATTGATCTGCTTGAGAAACAACAAAAGTTCTAAAAAAGAAAGAATTTTAACACTTGATTTTTGATGAGTATTCTTTTTGAATGACTTGAAAAATACAATTAAAAGCTTCTTGTTTTAGATGAGAGACAAGATTGAATGAGATTTGTTTCTTGTGAACGAGCTGAGTATTAATTGACTTCTCATGAGTGAACGAAGAGTTATATTGCTTCTTGTGAGCAGATGAAAAACTGAGTTGCTTCTTTTGAGTGAATGAGAAACTAGATTACTTTTTGCAAGCGAATTGAGTGCTGAATTGCTTCTTATGAGCAATCTGTAAACTGAATTGCTTCTTGTGAGCAATCTGTAGACTGAATTGCTTCTTGTGAGCAATTCGTGAACTGAGTTGCTTCTTGTAAGTGAATTGAGAGTGAGATTGAGAGAAAGCTACTTTATTAACTTTGAACGAGAAATTTTCTTCTTGTTGATTAAGATCATAGATCTTGACGAGAAATAAGCAACAATGATTAAGACAAAAGAAGAAAGACAAGATGAGAATATTGTGCTCAAAATTGACATCAATGACGTGATGACAAAGTCATAATAAACTCATGATGATGAGATACTGACTTAATTCAATGACATAGAAGAATAATCTTTTGATGTGTTCATTGAGAATCATTGTGATTTCGATAACATGAATAATATCATCAATTAAAGTGACTTGATCATCAAATTCTTGAAGTCTGTGAGAATGAGTTAATTAATGCAAGAAAAGATGATGTTGTTGCATGAAGAATTTATTCATAAAGACATAAGCAAAGACTTCACTATCAATCAAAGTGAGAGTGAAAACTTTAGATTGAGCTTGACGTAGAATACAGAATACTATCATGTGACTATTTTTGAATGTTGAATTGAATTCAAAGAGTTTCAAGATAAATTTAGCAGAAAACTTTCTATATGATTGAAGTGAGAATGAAAAGATTGAGACTAGTAAACAAGATGATATGTATACAGATCTCTGAGCGCGACTTAGCTTAAAAACTAAACTTTTCTTGCAGACAGTGAGACTTCTTCATTTATATTAACAACATCATTGTTGTAAACGTTCATGATATGCAGAGTGAAGAGCTTCTTATTTGAGCATTCTTTAATGATTTTGCTTAAATGTTGCAACTTGCAGTAGTAGCACAGCTTTCACTTGTTGCAGATTTTCTTGATCTCAGAAACGGTCAAAGTCTTATCTTGAATGATGACAATGACAAAACTTAGATTCATTGACTCATCAAGAAGTGAGAGAGAAAGAGACGAAGATACTGTTAAAATAACAGTCACAAAGATGATGATCTTTGAATCTCAAAAGTTACTAGTCAATGCAGAGATGCTCTTGACTTTGATGAATGAGATGATGATGAAGATGAAGTGAGATTGACGATGCTTAAGCTGCTGAAGCTCTTCATCGATGTTAGAGAATGCTTGAACTCATTGATGAAAGATGAATGATCGAGTTTCATCAAGATTTCATCAGAAGAAGATGATGACTTGAATGAAATAATTGACATTGCGCTTCAGACAGTCAATCAACAAGAAATCTTTCATTAAAGAATGTTCTTTCTTTTGATAAAAGAGATTGTAGTAGTCAGCAAAGCTATTCATGTCTTGCTTCAGAATTTCGCGAAGATATAGATGAGCATCTTCTGCCTTGAAAGAATTGTCATAGTAATGACACAACTTATGTCATCAATCTGCGAAGATGAAAATGATACAGAGATCATTGACTCAATATTGACTCATTAGATTGTGAGTCTTCTTATCTATGATGAGTCATGACTCAACATAGATGATCTTGACTTGATGAGAGAAATAACGATTGTCATTCACGTTCATGCGCTGTATCAGACTTTGCTCTCATGCATTCAATTGATCTTTATTCTTCTCATACTCAGATATGTCGAGAAGCTTCTTGAATCTAGAAGCGATGAAGACAGCAACAGAGTTTGCAGAGAAATGAACGATGAAGAAAGATTGATTGTTCAAGATTTGTGCAACGATCTGAGCTATCATCGCAAGAGACTGAGAATTCAACTTTATATAGACTGAAGAGCTGAAAATGATGAATGAAAATGAGATGATAACATCATGTTATTGAACTTGATTTTGAAGCTTACATATTGCGCGAAAAGTCTCAACTGAATTTTCAATCACACTTTGAGTGAACTGTTTAACAGCATGCTCATCATTGATCAAGAGATTGTGAGACAACTTCATTTGAGCGAAAGAGTAACTAAACGAGATTTCAACGTATGAAAACGTTGCAGAGAGTGTAAATCTTTCATAATGTCAGAAACTAGACTGAACTAAAGATTCTATCAATATAAAGAATTGATTATTATATTACTTGAACTAAATACAGAACAATACATCAGATAATGTACAAGACGAAAGACAAAGAGTGAAAGAAAAGAACGAAAGCTCAACTTTTATATACATGAATCGAGCAGAATCAAGACTAGACAGTAGTTTTATTGACTTAAGATTGCAGAAGTTCATGCACATGATTGAAATGATCAAAACAGAATTGCTGAGACTAAATTAAGATGATGATGATTAGATTGATGACTTGACATCATGATAAAGAGCAAAAGTAACTTAAAATCAGAAAACTTGATGTTTTTTGTATTTTAAGACATGACATCTGATGAGAGCAAAAGATTGATATCACAAAAGTAAAAAATTCAATTCAATTGTTCTTGATGAACTATGATGAGTATTATGATGAATGAGACATGTAATCTAATAGAATGCGTGACACAATGAACAGATTATTTTCTCTTAGAGATTGAAGATGATAAATTGATCATTTGATATGATGAACTTTGATACTGCGCATTGAGACTGATCTAGAAATGAATGATGATGACATTATTCAAAAGTGACTTTATTTCATTATGTTCAATTTCAAGAACTCTTTCTACTTTCGTAGCACAGCTTTTCGATGCTGAAATCTGATCTCATTGTTTAATTGATAACTTTAAGTTGTTTCTTTTGACCTTGATCATTTCAAGCTTTGCGATGCATCATAATAGAATTCATTCACTTTGAGAAGAAAGAATAGTATGATCATCTGAATAAAGTTCATTCACTTCAAGAAGAAAGAATAGTATGATCATCTGAATAGAGTTTATTCACTTCATGTTGAACTTATAAAGTGCTCACTAACTCAAAGCTTTGCTTTAAGTTTTTTTCTCACGTCAAACTTTCAAGTCTGAACAACTTTCATTGTTAAAGATCTGTCTAAAGTGAGTCAGATAAAGATGTCATTTAACTAGAAGATAAATGTTAAGAAAGAAAGATAATTACAAAAAAGAAGCTGACTACATATGTGTGTTTCTCAGTCAATGCTAGACTTAATAGAAACTAATCAAGATGACAAAGCGAGAATAAATCTGACAAGATTAAAAGATTGAGTCTGACAAGACTAAAATCATGACATTCATGTTTCAATCATCATGATCGCTTTAATACTTGAAAGCTTCAACGTCAACACAATCATGCAAAGCATGAAAACATATTTCACTTATCTTCAAACTCAAGTTATAAACAACATTTGAATTCATCAGCATCTTGTTTTCTTTCAAGAAGTAACACAGAAGATTAACTATCTTAAGTCTTTTGAATCAGCTGATGAATGAGCAAATCAGCAACAATGCATCACTATCTTCATCATTATCAAGAACTTATTGATCTTAAGAGAACTCATGCTCATAATCAGTGATATGAGAGAAGCAACGTGAATGACAAATCAATCTTTCTCATGACACTGCATCTGCATATTGCGAAATGAGTTCACTCTTTGAATCTACGATTCAATCGTCGATTTCAACACAATGTCATTGAAGCAACGCATTGATGAAATCACAAGATTGATCATGATAAAGACTCTATGAATTTATTGCAACAAGAACAAGATAATCATTCACAATGTGCACATTCTTGAAGTCATCGATGAGCAGAATCAATGCTTTTCTCTCGTCTGTCTGTGAATGAAAGATATGATTCTCAAAGAAAGATTGAAATGATTGAATTTGAAGAATTGTATAAACTTCAACTGATGAGAGATAATCAAGTGATGATTGCAAGATCATCTCGTCTGCTTTTGTTGAATTCAATTATGTTTTTATGTATTATAGATTTCAGCTATTCATTTCATTGAAAGAATTAAAAACAAAGTATGATTTAATGCAATTGATCAAAACTGAAATCAATGAATTCATTAAAATTGTAGAAGTTCTGACAATGACATGATGCGTTGCAAAGTTTGCAATCATCAAGATTGAAAGAGTCAAATCAAATAAATGATTCAAGAGACTGAGATTATCAAGTAGAAAGATAAATCAAGCTTCTTCAATGCAAGCATGAGTGAAAGAAGTTAGTTGAAAAGATGTTTATTATCATCAATAACGTTGACTTGAAAGATCATTTATAATAAAGCATTATTTATATTCAAGTAAAAGATTGCAAGTTCAAGTTTGAATTAAACTTATTGATTCAATCAGATTGACTCAACTTAAATTGAGTTTTTTATTCATTTTAAAGATATGAGCTTTGCAATGTAAATGATGACATGCAAGTACATGTTGAACAGTGAGCTTTCAATCATTCATTATCTAATTTTTCAGTTTTAGATCAAATTCTTCTTCGAGCTGTTAACAAAGTCTGTAACTTGAGCGTATTTTTATTTGAATGAGCTTCATGCAGAGAATGCAAAGCTTCGTCAATGCTCTTATTCAAGTGATTCATTGCATTATTCTCATTCAAAGTTTCTTTGTTTTCTTCATCTTCTTCTTCTTCATCATCGTCTTCATCGTCGTGATTCTCACTGTCATTGATCTTTCTTCATGTCTCTTTCAATATTTGCAAGCTATCTTTCATTGATTCTCAATGAAGCTGTCAAGTCATTTGAAAATTCAAAACAATTTTACTCTGTTGATCTGACATCTTACTAACTTTCAATTGTTGTTTTTTCTTTGACGTTGCAGATCTTGTAATGATAACATGATCAAAGTTATTCTCTTCTTCGTCATTTTCAGAACAATTGTTTATCATGAATTTCTTAAATGAAGATTTCACTCGTGATCATTGTGCTTTTTTGAAAGAAGACTCAAACTCATTTAAACAAAATGTTTAAAATTTTCTACTCTTTTTCATCTTTCTCATCTTTTGATCATTCTTCAACGTTTTTACAAGAGCACGAATGTTTGAGATCAACAGACATATTATTTCGCTATGCTGATTTCAATTTTGACGTTGAGAATTCTTCATCAATTGAGAGCTTAGTCAAGAAGAATTGAGTGTGACATGCATGATGACTTGTTTTTCTAGCGCATTAAGAACGATGTTCTTGTCAAATTAAAACTTACTGAGAAAAGTGAAAGCACAAAGCAGATGATTGCTGAATCTGAGAAGCTTCAAAGTGTTGAACAGCAACTGATCAGACAGACAGTTTCATTATTGAAGAATGATTTAAGATGATTGTTGCTGTTCAATCTAGAATCAGTTGAAAGCTTGAATGAAATGAAAGTCAAGACAAGAATGTTCATTTATTGCTTTTGTAAAATGTTCTGTGCTTTAAGCATCTTCTTCAGAGCATCATCGTAGTGCATCTTCTTCTTGAAGATTTTCAGACTTTCATACTCTTCACGTTATATTTTCTCTTGAATCACATACTATCATGTTATTCACGTATATTTCAGCGTCAACTTTTGCTCATTCTCTTTCGCTCTCAGTCTTTCTTTGATTTTATCAAGACATTGCAAGCTTTGATTCAACAAAGTGTGCATTTCATTCTTAATCTGCTGTCAAAGTTCTTTAATGCTTTTTGACAATGTCAACAGAGTCTTCAAACTGCGATTTGAATTTTGTGAGAATGCAACAACTGCGTTGCTTAACATTAACATTATGAGCGAATTAAATTGAAGATTAAATCAAAGTTGCAACATAGCTTGAAAGTGAATTGCATGAAGTGTGATAAATTTAGAATTTTTTTTAAGGTTTGAGTTAGTTGTTATGATTCTAGCCTTCGTCTATTCTTCATCTAGTCTTCGTCTGATTTCATTCTAATCGAGCCTAGCGAGAATCTGATCTAAAGATGATATCATTGAGACTCTGCATCATATGTGTAAGACGTCAATTCAATCAAGTCTAGCACAGAGCTGAGAAACACACATATAAGAATCGAGTTCTTTTCTGTAGATACTTTTCTTTCTTAGCATTTATTTATTAGTTAAATGACACTCATATGACTCACTCTATGCTGACTTCTAACAGTAGATAAATGCTAATCAACTACTCTGCTATTGACGTGTAAATGATACGAAATAATCTACTTCGTTCATTCAGAAAATTCGCAAGAAATTCTTTGAATTACTTTCATCAAAACACATCTTCAAATTTACTCAAATTTACTCAAATTTATCAAATCAATCATTCAATCTTCTCACAATTTATCTATCTTTACCTTCAATTTCTCACAATGACACGCGACTTTGAATCAGTCGAGTCATGAACAGCTCATCTGCTTAAAAGCATTGTTAATAGACGAGTTTTTCTTATTTCTTTCAATGCTTCAGCGAAATCTCAGAATGTCGCTATCTCATGAAACATCAACACAAGTCAACAACTTCGTCAATGAACTATCGATCAGTCAGACGAGATCATCAAGATGCTGATTGAGCTAAGAGATCAATGAGACATGACTTTGAAACTCAATGAGCAATGAATTGATGTTCAAGTCGATCACATCAAGAGACTTAATGAGCTAGAGATCAATCAAATGACAATAGACACTCAAGAAGAGACTATCGTTGAACTACGAGAGAAAGTCTTGAGTCTAAAAAAGAGACAGCATTCAGCAAATCAGTCTCGATCTCATCAATCTACTGAACCTCGAGTTTCTACGAAATCTCTATTTCATCAATCTATCGAGAATCATACTCGACGTAAGTCGTTCACTTTATTCAATAATGATCATCACAAGTCTTTCAAGTTTTTGAACTCATCTGTATTCATCGACGAAGATGAATCAACATGAAATAGCTGAAGGTTCAAGATGAATGACAAGCTTCAGGCAAATGTTGATCACTTCGATAATGAGAATATCTGTATTGTCTATGTGATATCTAGACTAAAAGATGATGCTGCTGAACATATCTTTGTTCAACGTCATCATGATGCTTCGCATTCTTACATCTTGATCTACGAGCTATTTGAGCATCTGAAAGAAATATACGATGAACTGAATAGAAATCGAAAGTGTCGTCGCGAGTACAACGTTTTGAGACAAACAGACAAGTTCTTCAACGTCTTCTACTTCGACTTTATGAAGCTATTCAACTATCTAGACTACGACGATCGCACTCTGATGAACGATCTTCAGAATAAGATCAACAATCGCTTGCAGAATGCTCTGTCAGTATGTTTCGAAGACTTCACTTCACTTCATCGTCTCAAGATCTTTCTTCAAGATGTGAATAATAAACAGCGAGTCAACTATCAGCTACGCAGTCAGCTTCGCACTGTCACTGTCAAAGTCACTGTCGTACCTGATAAATGCACTGCTACTTCATTGTCAATGACAACTTCAATAATTGATTATGTTAAGTTTACTCTCTCTTCTATCTCTGAGTCAGCAAGATCGTCTATCATCTGCTATACTTGCAAGACTTCAAGTCATTTGTTCAAGAATTGTTCTCAGAACAAGATTAACACTTCTGCATCTTGTGCATTCACTTCTCACCTACATGAAATCATCATTTCAAAGAATAAGAAGAATGAGAAAATGTCTTCTTTTGAAGATAGCGAGGCAAAAAACTAGAGACTTTCATCAAAGACGCGATGAAAAAGATGTTAATTTCTTCAATGATGAGCATGTCAGATGATTCTTTTGCTTCTGAATCTTTGACTACTGAATATGTACTTTCTAGCAATGAAATTAGTTACTCATTGAAGTCATTGATAGACATCGAAGCTGCTGACTATTCATTCATTGATGAAGTGATCGCGCAGATTGTTTGTGATCAGTTGCAAATCGAGTCTCTGACTTTGATCAAAGCAAAGTCAATTCGAGAATTCGACAATCACTATGCTAAGAAACTCATTACTCATGCCATCTATTCAAACCTGACTGTTCAAGATCATACGATTGACACAGCTTCTATGTTGATCACTCGATTAAATCAACATCAAATGATTCTTGAAAAAACCTGAATGAACAAAATCAATCTAGTAATTGATATGCAAATCAATTCTCTTCAATTTTCGAATTTCACTCTCAATCTGAAATCGATTGTTCTACTCACAAGCAACAAGATAACTACGAAGCAGAAGAGTTTAACTTCTACTCATATACTGAAGAGATCTTTCACTACTTCTCAACTCAGTCTGAAATCACTCTCTTTCAGTCAGTTCAATGAGAAGTCAGTTAAACTAATTGAACAGTTAAAATCGCGCGACGCGACTTTAACTAACGTCAAAATCTCTAAATCGACGTCAGATTCAATGAACATAGCAATGATAAAGACAGCGACATATAAAATGTTAGTCAAACGATCAGACGTCAAGATCTTTGCTGTTATCATCTTGAAAATCGATTGACTCATAACTACAGTTGAAAACAAGTTTGAAGAAGTGAATCTGCATGAGCTTTCCCACGCTGAAGTTCTCAAGCAAGTCAAGATCAAGCTTTTCTCTGAATATCACGACTATCTAGACGTCTTCGATCGAGCAATGATTGATCAGCTATCATTGCATCGTTTCTATGATCACAAAATTGAGTTGATCGATGAAGAAATGCTTTCGCGAAGCAGATTATACCAGATGTTCAATCACAAGCTTCAGAAGATAAAGAAGTACCTGATCGAACATCTGAACAAAGAATTCATTTTCTTCAGCTTCGCATCATACGTCTCGCTCATCTTGTTCGCTGAAAAGAAAGACGAAAGTCTGCGTTTCTGCGTTGATTACAGAAAGCTCAATGCTTTGATCAAACGAAATCGCTATTCTTTGTCATTAATAGACGAGACTCTTGCTTGTATACAAGAAAGCAAGTATCTGACTCGATTGAACATCATTGTCGCGTTCAACAAGCTACGCATGCACTCAGATAGCGAAGATTTGACTATCTTTATTATCTTCTTCGACTCATACAAATATCATGTAATGCTCTTCGAATTAATCAACGAATCAACGTTCTATCAACATTATATGAACGACGTATTGTTCAAATATTTACATCAGTTTTGTCAGATTTATCTAGATGACATTATCATCTACAGCAAGATCTTGAAGAAACACAAGTGACATGTATGATTAATCTTGAATAGACTACGAGAAGCTGATCTACAGATAGACATCGATAAATGCAAGTTTCATGTTCAGAAAACCATCTTTTTAGAACTTTTGATGTCAATCGAGAGACTTAAGATGAATTCACGAAAGATGCAAGCAGTCGTTGATTGATCTACACTCAATAACCTCACTCAGATGCAGTTCTTCATTGACTTCTGCAAT
>JAABUK010004175.1_pt1 | contig 23754 bp, 29 predicted proteins | sample 5559141 | NCBI WGS metagenome assembly JAABUK01 (sample SAMN10711869, study PRJNA513367) | rock metagenome | isolation source: Antarctica rocks | place: Antarctica: Victoria Land, Pudding Butte nord | collected 2016-01-03
ACGTGAGCGACGCGGAGTGGCTGCAGCGCTTGCATGAATATGGCTTGCTGCGCCCAAGCTTCCGGCCGCAGGCCGAGATGGCGGGGCTGCGTGCCTACCTGCGGCAGCGCGAGCGGCTGCTGGACTACGCGGCGGCGCACATCCAGCACATGCAAAAGGCGCTGACCCAGATGAACCTGCAGCTGCATCACGTCGTGTCCGACATCACGGGCGTGACCGGTATGCGCATCATCCGGGCGATCGTCGCAGGCGAGCGCGACCCGGCCATCCTGGCCTCCTACCGTGACGTGCGGTGCCATGCCTCGGTCGAGACGGTGCGCCAGGCGCTGGTCGGCAACGACCGGGAGGAGCACATCTTTGCCCTGACCCAGGCGCTTGAGCTGTATGACGTCTACCAGGCCAAGGTGGCGGCCTGCGACGGGCAGATCGAGGCGGTCCTGGCCCGGCTGAGGAGTAGCGCCGTCCCGCCGACCGAAAAGCTGCCCGCCGCCCGGCACAAGGGCCACTCGACCAACGCGCCGGCATTCGAGGTGCGGGGAGCGCTGCACGCGATCCTCGGCGTGGACCTCACCCAAATTCATGGCCTTGGACCCTATCTCGCCCTCAAGCTGGTCGGCGAGTGCGGAACCGATCTGTCCGCGTGGCCGAGCGCCAAGCACTCCACGTCCTGGCTGGGGCTCGCCCCGCACAACAAGATCTCCGGAGGCAAGGTCTTGTCGTCGAAAACCCGGCGCACCGGCAACCGGGCGGCGTCGCTGTTACGCCTTGCTGCCGTGACGGTCGGGCGCACCGACACGGCCCTAGGCGCCTTCCATCGCCGCCTGTCTACGCGCGCTGGAAAGTCGAAGGCGATCACGGCTACGGCACGCAAGATCGCCGTGCTGTTCTACAACACGCTCCGTCATGGCATGTCCTACGCCGATCCCGGCGCATCCTACTATGAAGAGCGCTACCGGCAGCGCGTCCTCAGCAACCTGAGACGCCGGGCAAAGTCGATGGGCTTGACCTTGCATCCGACAGCGGAAGACCCGGCCCAGGCTGGTGTTTCTTAGGACGGCCGGCCGGGTCTATCTGTTCGGTGCAGTCTGCCCGGAGCGCGGCACAGGCGCGGCGGTCGTGCTGCCGCATGTCAATATCGACGCCATGAACATCCACCTAGCCGAGATCAGCCGCAGCGTGACACACGGTGCCCACGCTGTCGTCGTGCTCGACCAAGCTGGCTGGCACACCTCGCCCAAGCTGCGCGTGCCGGAGAACATCAGCCTGCGGCCGCTGCCGCCCTACGCGCCTGAACTGAACCCGGTGGAACAGGTCTGGGCTTACCTGCGCGCCAACTTCCTCAGCCACCGCGTCTGGAACAGCTACGGCGCCATCGTGGATGCCTGCTGCGATGCTTGGAACAAGCTGAAGAGCATGCCCCAGCGCCTCGCCTCCATCACCCGTCGCATCTGGGCCAGAGCAGTCAGTGGAAAGGGCGTCTGGTATAACACGCTGTACCTCCGCATTGGCTACCTTGGCGTCTATGTCGGATTACACATCAACTGCAATAGGATAGAGGGATTGGCTTGGCCCCGGCTCAACGCCAGGCCTACAGCGCTGCAGAAACTTCCGGGCAACCCCAGCGACGGTGGTGCTCAGCCTTCCTCGGGCGGCTTCACCTTGGCGAACCCTCTCAGAAGCATGAGGTCGTAGGCGATCTTGAGCAGCCCGCCGATGACGAGCGGCCAGCCGAACATGCTCACGCTCAGGAGCCAGCCGGAGAGAAGTGGTGCGATTGCCGAAGCAAGGCTCCTCGGAACGGCGGTCACGCTAGCGGCAGCCGGCCTTTCCTCCGGCTCGACAATGGCCATGACGTAGGACGATCTGGTGGGAACGTCCATTTGGGACAGAAGGCCACGCAGCATCAGCAGGACAAACGCCCCCCACACAGTCGGCGCGAAGGCTGTGAGCACGAGGAACACACTCGAGGGCAGGTGCGTGAACACCATTGTGTTCACCAGACCGAAGCGCCGGGCGAGCGGCACGGCAGCAAAATACGATGCTGCCGAGCACAGCCCGGTTACGAAGAAGATCGTGCCCGTGGTCGCCACGCCGAGCCCAAAGCGCTGGAAGAGCCAAAAGGCGATGAGCGCGTTCACGACGAAGCCGCCGCCGAAGGCGTCGAGCGCGAACAGGGAGGCGAGCCCCAGGACACGGCGCCGGGACGGACCGAGGGGCTTCGGCCGCTTCCCCTCGGCCGTCTCCGCGCTCGGCGAAAGGCCGCGGTAGAGGAGGAAGCTGCCAAGACCAAAAACGCCGTAAAGGGCGAACAGGCTGTCGATGATAGTCGCGCGCGCAGTGAAAGGGGCGAGCCAATCCACTACTCCGGAGGCGAGCGCGCCGAAAGCGCCGACGATGGCCCCGACGAAACTGTAGCGCGCGAACACCGACGTGCGCTCCCGGTCCGGGACCGATTGCGTCAGCACCGTGTGCTCGAGCGGCAGGAACACGCTCACGTCGCCGCCCGACGGGTTGAGCGTGCCCACGAAGGCGACAAGGACGAGCGGCCAAAAACTTTTGATTGTGGCGAAGCCGAGGCCAGTCGCCGCCATGAGCAGGCTGGCCACGAGCAGCGCGGGCTTGCGCCGCACCCGGTGCGCGATGAAACCCAACCCCAGTGTGAGTACGGCCGACCCGAGGAGGGTGGCGGTCGAGATGACGCCGACCGCAAGCGCGCCGAACCCTGAAACGGAGAGGTAAACGGGCAGGAGGATCGCCACGTAGCCGTCGCCGAACGCGCGCAGTGCCCGGCTCCACAGCACTCGCCGGACGTCCGATACCGAACTCATGGTTGGCTGTTCCCAGTATCTGCTGCAGGGATGTGGAGACGGTGCGCCGGCCGGCCCTCGTCAGCTTCGGCAGGCCGGGCCAACGAACCGGCTCTCAACCGGGGTCGGCGACCCTCGGGGACAGCACCAAGTGTGTATGCGTCGCTGAAGCAGTGCCGCCCTCGCGCGCGCCGAGCACCATCTCCGCCGCCCAGGTGACCAGAAGCAAAGTGTAGGCCGGCTGCCAAGGCTCGTCGGAGAGGACATGGACGGCGCCCTCGATCACACGGTAGGTCAAGGAGTGCGCCTGTTCGATGGCTGTGCGATAGTTCGTGATCGCCCGGCACGAAGTGGAGCAGGCCGGGGTAACGGCCCGAGGGGTCGTAATCTCCTGCAAAGTCGGAGTGTGTGAGCGGTGCGAGCCTTTTGGCAAATTCGGCGTGCATGGCGCGTTCGTGGCGGCATCCGTAGAACCCGTTGAGCGAATGGACGACCACGGCGCCATTCGGCGTCCGGGCCTGCTCTACAACATTCGAAGCCACCTTTTGAGTCACCAGCGTATATTCTCCTAGGTCTGCGCCTGCGCTGGAGAGCAGGACTGTCGCGGGCAGCGAGAGCGGGGCGTATTGGTCGCGGACGCTGACCACCCGAGAGAGTTGTGAGTTCAGCTGCACGCCGACGGTCGTGAGCTCATCGGTGTGCAGCAGGGTGATTTTTGCGACCGGTTGCCTATCTGCGAGTTCCGGGACGACGCTGACCAACCAGGACCAGCATTCTGCCAATGAGCCTTCTCCGTTGCCGCGAGTAGGAGCCGGGCGGCCTGTTCCATGGAGGCCTTCTGGTTCACGCCATCAGAGAGGTCTTCGGAGCCGACTACTCTCTCCGCCGACATGATCCTCGTCGGTCCGGGCGCGGCGGCCTGCACATCCGTCCATCACGGTCTTTCCATCTGCTTCGCGGTCGCGCCCTGAGGCAGCGGGCCGCCGCCCCCAGGCCCGGCTGGCGGTGCCCGGCGTACGACCGGCCGCGAGATGCTCTCCGGCAGCGGCAAGGGCTTCTCCAGCTTGCCCAGCACCGGAAGTAGCACGAGGAAATGCAGGAAATAGTAGGCTGTGCAGATTTGGCCAACCAGAACCCAAACGCCTTCCGGCCGCTTGGCGCCAACGACACCCAGCAAGCCGAACACCACGACCAGTAGCAACATGAGATGCCGGTAGATCGGCCGAAAGCGCGAGGACCGTACCGGCGAGGTATCCAGCCAAGGCAGCACGAACAAGACAGCAATTGCGCCAAACATCAGAAGCACTCCGCCCAGCTTGGAGGGCACCGAGCGTAGGATGGCGTAGAAGGGCAAGAAGTACCATTGCGGAACGATCTCTGCCGGCGTCACCAGAGGATTGGCAGGAATCCAGTTATCCGTTTCGTTGAAGAAGTCCGGCGCAAAAAATACGAAGAAGGCAAACACGAGAAAGTAGACGCAGACCCCGATGCTGTCCTTTGCCGTGTAGTAGGGATGGAAGGGCAGCGTGTCCTGGGGGCTTTTCACGTCGATCCCCAGCGGATTGTTCGATCCCGTGATGTGAAGAGCGACGATGTGCAGAAACACGACGCCTGTAATCATGAATGGAAATAGGTAATGCAAGCTGAAGAAGCGATTCAGCGTGGGATTATCAACGCTGAACCCGCCCCAAAGCCAGGTCACGACGCCTTCACCAACGACCGGTATGGCCGAGAACAAGTTGGTGATGACGGTGGCACCCCAGTAGCTCGTCTGGCTCCAGGGCAACACATAACCCATAAACGCCGTTGCCATCATGAGGAGCAGGATGACGACGCCAAGCATAAAGAGCAGCTCGCGCGACGCTTTGTAAGAGCCATAATAGAGAGCGCGGAAGATGTGAACATAGACGACGATGAAGAACATCGAGGCGCCGGTGAGATGGACATAGCGGAGCAGCCAACCGTAGTTTACATCGCGCATGATGCGCTGCACCGAGTCGAACGCGAGCGTTGTATTCGCCGTGTAGTTCATGGCCAGGAAAACGCCTGTAGCGATCATGATGCCCAAGCTGATTGCGGCCAACGCTCCGAAATTCCAAAAATAGTTGAAGTTCTTTGGCGTCGGAAAGGTTCCGTATTCCTTCTGCATCATCGTAAAGACAGGCAGGCGCGTGTCTATCCAGTTGACGACAGGATTCTTGTATTCGCTCTTGTGCAAGCCGGCCATTGGAGCCTCCGTTACTTTTCTGCAGTGCCGTTCGAGGCTGACTTCGGATGGGATCGCAGACTCGGCCGGCGCTTGGCCCATTGCACATCCGGTGATCTGCAGCCCGGTCTCGCAGCGGCTTGAGCCCTCTTGCTGCCGAACTTGTCTGTGCACGTCATGGCGTCGAGAATGAAAGTGGACGCAAGTTCAGCAAGCAAAGAGGCAAAACCCATGGTAATCTCCTTCAAGGTCGAATTCTGGCACGGCTCGTTTAAGGCAGAATTATGGGGCGGCACCCGGTGCGGGTTCCCGCGTATCCGGCTTTCCGATTATTGGACAACGGCCCATGAAGGTCGGAGCAGTGGGAAAGCGACAAGGCCGATGACTGCCGCTGTGCCGATCAGCGGCGGGTTGCTTAGACCCCGTTTTGAAAGATTGGCGTGGCTGACGTGATGGACTGACCGGGGCCGAGTTTGCGGCGTTTGTGGAGGTTTCCTGCCTGGAGATCGCCATGTGGACGCCGGAAGATCGCGCGTTGGTCGGGGATTATGGGTCTGGCCAGGCTCTGAGTGATGATCAGTTCCGCTTGCTGGAGCCGCTCATCCCGCCCGCCAAGCCCGGAGGCCGCCCGCGCACGACCGACATACGACATCTGTTGGACGGGCTGTTCTACCTTGTGCGCACTGGCTGCCAGTGGCGGCATCTGCCGCCGCCGCCCGCTTTCCCGCCCTGGCCCACCGTGTATCGCTACATGCGAAGCTTTCTCTACGCGGGCACCTGGGAGACCATGCGCCATTACCTCGTGACGACGCTGCGCGAGGGTGCGGGGCGCGAGCCCAGCCCGACGGCCGCCATTATTGACACCCAGAGTGTGAAGACCACGGAAAGCGGAGGGCCGCGCGGCTACGACGCCGCCAAGAAGGTCAATGGCCGCAAGCGCCACATCGCGGTGGACACGCAAGGCCTGCTGCTCGGCGTGCTCGTGCATATCGCTTCCATCCAGGACGCCGATGGCGCAGGCGATCTGCTCCGGCGGTTGAAGCCGCTTTACTGCTGGCTCCGGACAGTGTTCGCCGACGGCGGCTACAACCGTGTGGCCGCGCTGCTCGCTTGCTTCATGCTTGGCCTGACCCTCCGTGCCAACGATGATGAGACATTGTCCCCCCGGGAGTTTAGCCTTGAGGGTGCTGAAGGATGATCCTGCTCATGCCCATGACACAGACCCCCATCGATGCCGAGGCGGGCGCCGCCACAACCGGAGGCCGGAGGCCGACGGTGGCAGCGCCCGCCTCGGCGTCACCCGAGCTCGCCGCCCGCCCGCACCGCCGGGTCTTCACCGCCCAGGATAAGCTGCGCATTCTCGCCGACACGGACCGCGCGGCTGACACCGGCGGCATTGCCGCCATCCTGCGCCGCGAGGGCATCTACTCCTCGGCGCTGACCGACTGGCGCCGGCAACGGGACGCCGGCGCCTTTGGTGCACTGACGTCGGCCAGGCGCGGCCCAAAGGTCGCCGAACCCAACCCGCTCGCGGCCGAGATGGCCCGCCTTCAAAGGGACAATGCCCGCCTCACGCTTCGGTTGAAGCACGCCGAAGCCATCATGGCAGTCCAAAAAAGAGTTGCGGAGCTGCTGGGCATCCCGCTGGCGCCCAGCGACGGCGAGCCTTGACCGACGCGGTCGCCGCACTGGCACCCGCCGGCGGCATGATGGCTGCAGCCTGTGCGGCACTCGGGGTGTCACGCGCCAGCGTGCAACGCCGGCGCGCCCGCCTGGCCATGCCGGCGGCGCTCCTTCGCCTGCGACCGCGGCCGGCACGGGCGCTGAGCGTGGCGCAACAACAAGTGGTGCTGGACCTGCTGCACGCACCGCGCTTCGCCGACCAGGCGCCGGCCGAGATCTATGCCTGTCTGCTCGATGAGGGCGTCTATCACTGCTCGGTTCGCACCATGTATCGGCTGCTTGGCCAGAACGGCGAGGTGCGCGAGCGCCGCGCGCAGCTCCGCCATCCCGTCTACCAAAAGCCCGAGCTGCTGGCAGAGCGTCCGAACGAGGTCTGGTCCTGGGACATCACCAAGCTGATGGGGCCGGCCAAGTGGAGCTACTTCTATCTCTACGTGATCCTCGACATCTTCAGCCGCCGGGTGATCGGCTGGTGTGTGGCCGATGCGGAGAGTGCCGCGCCGTTCCGGCCGCTGTTCGATGACGCGATCGCCAAGCACAACGTGCCGCCCGGTCAGCTCACGCTGCATGCTGACCGGGGCGGCCCGATGAAGGCCCGCGCCACCGCCCTGCTGCTCGCCGATCTCGGGGTGACGCGCTCGCACAACCGCCCGCACACGTCCAACGACAACCCCTTCTCCGAAAGCCACTTCAAGACCCTGAAGTATCAGCCGCACTTTCCCCAGCGTTTCGGCTGCATCGAGGACGCCCGGAGCTTCTGCCGCCGGTTCTTCGATTGGTATAACCAGGACCACCACCACGCCGGCATCGGCCTCATGACCCCGGACCAGGAGAATTACGGCCAGGCCAATGCCGTTCACGCCGCCCGCCAGCAGACCCTTGAACTGGCGTTCCGGATCAACCCGGAGCGCTTCGTCAACAAGCCGCCCACGCCGCCCGACAAACCAACCGCCGCCTGGATCAACCCGCCAACGCCGAACAGCCGTGCCTGAATGTCATCCCTGATGCCAAAGCAATCGTTGAAGCACTTCACGCCATTCTCCGGCTGCCCTCTTGCGTGTCACCAGCCGTCGTTGCGCCCCTCGATGCTAAGCCTCGCGGCCTGGCTCCCATTGTATTTCGTCACGTAACGCTAAAAGAACCCGGTATGCCGGCCGTCTGATCCTCAACCAGCCAGCCTCACACCAACAGGCCGGCCGTCTTGCACAGTCCAAAGCCGCTCAATTAACGCAAGTATACCAAGCCTAAATTCCAAACCCGGCTGTATCAATGTCGTTGACACGCTCCGTGACGCTCGTCATCGTCGGCCGCATCCCTGGCGCGAAGGGCTTCGTTGTGCTGCCACGCCGGTGGGTGGTGGAAAGAACTCTCGGCTGGCTTGGTCGCTGGCGGCGTCTGTCCAAGGATTATGAGCACCTGCCCGAGGTGTCCGAAGCCATGGTCACCCTCGCCATGATCCGCCTCATGCTCCATCGCGTCGCTCACCCAAACCGCAAACGGCTACCCGCTTCATGACTTCTAAAACGGGGTCTTATCTCGAACCGGAACAGCACAGCGCGGCTAACGACGGCGATCAGTCCCGTAAGCCAGTCCCCGATGGCGAGCCTTCCCAGCAGCACAGTGGTCCCGAGTATCGTGCCGATCGCAGCACCGTAGGCGCCCTTCATGTGCGTCGAGAGGGGTGTGCACGCAGCGCTTTCGGTTACAGTCCGAACGCGTTCAGACACGTTCCGGGGATGCCGCTGTTTCAAGCCGTTCGACAATTGCGCTGTCTGTCGCACAACCGACGCTCTGCCCTCGATTGGGATCAGCGGAAAAAGCTCGGGATCAGTCGGTAATCTGTGTTTTTCACAACTGACGGGGTTTCGGTCTCAGGACTCCCTTCATTCTCAAATCGCACCGAACGTCTCGCTGAAGACCGGCTGTGCGGCCAGCACTTGGGCGAATTGTTTGACCAGCGGCCGTAGGAGATGCTCTGACATGGTGGGGATGAGTTCGTAAAGCATGCTTTCTTGGCGAAACAGCGAGTGGGTACGTCGCTTGGTCGTGTTGGACTTGAGGTGCCGGTCATAGCCGAGCGCTTCGCCTGCCGCGCCGAGCAGGGTCAGCAGGACGACGGCGAAGGCGTTGATCAGCCACAGGCGGTCGCGCCGATCGGGGGTGCTGACGTGCATTGCGCCCATCCCCATGCCGAAGCCCAGGTCCTTTGTGTCGCGGAACGCGCCCTCGATATCCCATACAAGATACCGCTGATAATTTGACACGACTCGGCAACCGGCCGCAGCTTGGGTTTCAGGCGTTGTGCGCCTTGGCGCACTGGCTGGGATCGCGCGATGACCGAAGGTTCGCCCCGCCCGGTTTGGGAGACGCTGCCGATCGGTCGGCAGCACAGCCTTTTGCTCACGCTGGGCCAGATGGCGATGCGCCAAGTCCGCAGAGCCTCAACCACCGAGCAGTGGCCGATCGGGGAGACAGCTGATGACAGGCGGGGATCTCACGCGACTTCTCAGCTCCACGTCCGAGAAGATCTTCCGGCGGCATCGTGAACGCCTGGCGATTGTCTACATCCGGCAGTCGACGGTTCAGCAAGTCGAGCGTCACCAGGAATCGACGCGGCTGCAATACGCTTTGGTCGATCGCGCCTTTCATCTCGGCTGGGCGCGAGAGAGCATTGTGGTTGTCGACGACGACCTTGGCCGTTCCGGTGCGACCATTGAGGGACGACTTGGATTTCAGAGACTGGTGGCGGAAGTTGGCCTGGGCAATGTCGGGCTGGTTCTCGGGATTGAGATGTCGCGTCTCGCGCGCTCATGCCGAGACTGGCATCAGTTGCTGGAAATCTGCTCCCTGTTCGATACGCTTATTGCCGACACCGATGGGGTCTATGATCCCGCCCAATTCAATGATCGCCTGCTGCTTGGGTTGAAAGGGACGATGTCGGAGGCAGAACTGCACATCCTCAAGGCGCGGATGTTGGAAGGCCGACGCGCCAAGGCTCGGCGGGGCGAACTCGGCAAGCCGGTGCCGATGGGATATCTGCGCCGCCTCTCCGGCGAGGTGGTGCTGGACCCTGACGAGCAGGCGCAGGGTACGATTCGCCAAGCGTTCGAGCTGTTCGAACGCTTCCGAACGGTGGGTAAGGTGCTGTGCTATTTGGTCGAGCATGACATCCGGATGCCGGTGCGAACGCCGGGCGGCCCTGGCAAAGGGGAGCTTGAATGGCGTCGCGCCAACCGGCCCTCGCTGTATAATCTGTTCGGCAACCCGATCTATGCCGGCATCTATGCCTATGGTGTCCGAGCCAGCGACCGGCGATGCGAAAAGCCGGGACGTCCCGGCACGGGGCGACGTCCGCCGCGCGCCGATGAAGCTGAGGTGTTCCTGCCGGATCGCGCGCCAGCCTACATCACCCGCGAGCAATTCGAGCGCAATCAAGCGCAACTTCGCGCCAATCGGTCGGATCGTCTTGGACCGGTACGTGCTGGCAGTGCGCTGCTGTCGGGCTTGCTGGTCTGCGGCCAGTGCGGATTGCGCATGACGGCGATCTACAACAATGACGGGCACGCGGCGCGCTACGCGTGCACCGGCCAGAACTCGAGCTATGGCGAACCGTTCTGCCAATCGCTGAAGGCCGCGCCGGTGGACGCGCAGGTGACGTTTCTGATCTTGCTGGCGCTGGAGCCGGCCGCGCTGGAGGCCAGTCTGGCGCTCGCCGCCGATCTGCAAGCCGAGCGCGCCGCTTTGGAGCAACAGTGGCGTCAGCGTCTGGAACGCGCACAATACCAGGTCGATCAGGCCCGTCGCCGTTACGCCAGCACTGAGCCCCAGAATCGGTTGGTGGCGCGCACGCTAGAGCGAGACTGGGAGGCGGCATTGGCCGAGCAGGTGCGGCTGACGGCAGACCACGAACGCTTTCGGCGCGAACGCCCGCAGTCGCCCAGCCCCGCCGAACTTGCCGCGATCCGGCAATTGACGACTGATCTGCCAGCCCTGTGGCGAGCGCCGACGACCACGAACCAGGAGCGTCAGACCATCTGCCGGTTGCTGCTCGAGCGGCTCCTGGTCACGGTGGTCGATGGCAGCGAGCAGGTCCGGTTGGAATGCCATTGGCATGGCGGGAACCAGACGGTCCACACGCTGGTCCGCCCGGTCGCGCGGTTGAAGGCGCTCAGCACCTACACCGCTCTGATCGAACGCGCGGCGGCGCTTAATCGGGCGGGTAACGGCTGCACCGCCATCGGCGCCATCCTCAACCAGGAAGCTTGGCGTCCACCCAAGCGGCGCGATACCTTCAACCCGGCGATGGTACGACGCTTGCTGACCGCCGCCCGCGTCGTACAACCCAGCCCTCGCCGCCCCCGGGCACTGCCTGAGCGACAGCCGGATGAATGGACCATCCGCGAACTGGCCGAGGAACTCGGCGTGCCGCAACCCACGCTCTACAACTGGGTGCAGACAGGCCGCTTACGCAGCCGCTCGGTCACAATCGGGAGCAGCAGCGCGAAGCTGGTGACCGCCGACGCCGCAACGATTGCCCACCTGAAGACGATCCGGGCGACCCCGCCGCCCTGGCGGCGCTTGCCACCGCCTGTCCTCGAAGCCGGCCAACCAACCGCGAAGTCCTGAACGACACCATGCCCGACCAATCCCTGAACCAAGCGATACGATCCGCAGGCACCGTTCAGAGCAGTCGCGTCGCCGTTCTGAACAACGGAAACGTCGATCGGGACTGGTTCAACGACCGTCGTCTCAAACTCCCAGCGATCGCCGGTCCGCTCCTGCGGTCGAGGTCCGGGTCACCGAAATCGCCGCGGCGCCATCCAACTCGTAATCCGTCGCGTCGCGGGTTACGTCGTTTTTTTCTCAGCCGGATGCGATCCTATTGTATCTCGTCACAGTGACGGGATATCATCCCCCATGCCCGGCCCCAGACCACAAGGCGATCGCGCGTTGACCTCAGCCGAGCGCATGCGACGCTTGCGCGAGAAACGCAAGGCCGAGACGACCGACAAGCCGCCAGTCGTGATCCGCTATCGCCGCCCCAAAGATCGGCGCAGTCGACCCGACCAATGGACGGATGCGATCAACACGCTCACAGACTGCCTCGACCGATATCAGGAGTGGCGCGACAACTTGCCCGCCAGTCTTGCCGGCAGCGCGCTCTGCGAACGCCTCGACGCCGTGCTGGAACTGCGCGACCTCGTCGACCAGCTATCGCTCGCCGATCTACCGCGCGGATTCGGACGGAACTAAAAACACAATCACAATGTTCCACCAAAACGCCACGTTGCAGATCGAGTACCATCCACCCCTTGATTCTTGAGAGTCGCAATGCCTGGTCGATATCGATCGTCCAGCGCTTGCCGTAGAGATTGATCAGCGCCCTGGCGGTCTCGTTGGTGACGCTGGCGGCCAGGCACCAGGGCTGCTTCATATCCCGGGCCTGCACGCACACCACGGTGTCGACCGGAAAGCCTGTGGCGGTGACCGTGGCGCCGCGCAGCACGCGTGCGCGTCCACCCACCCCGACCCACTCGGCCGCTGCACGGGCTTCGCCGTCGGCGGCGGTCACCTTGATGTTGCCCCGGAAGCGGATGACGAAGTCGAACTTCAACTCGTCGGTGAGCACCCGATACAGCTTCTGATCGCCAAAGCCGCGATCGGCCACGATGCGCACGCGGACCTCGGTGGGCAACACCTCGGCCAGGCGCACCAGGACCTGATACTCGTAGGCGTTGCGCCGGTCCTTCAGCGTCGCCGTGTTGACCGTCAGCCACACCAGCGGCGTCGCGCGTCCATGGCGGCACAGCAGCGACAGCATGATCGTTGTCTGGCCGTCGGCGTCGAAGTCGGTCCAGTCCATCGCCACCGTGATGCTGGATCGGCTTCCCACCACATAGGGCACCCAGTGGACCAGCAAGGCGTCGACATCGATCCCCGGGTTGGACAGCAGCCGGTCCACCTGCTTGATCGTGTGCTTGGTCAGGCGTCCGCGGGCCAGGGCCAAGCCCTGGCCGATCATGGCGACCGCGAGCGAGGCAGACTCGATCACCCCGAGGGTGGCCCCGGCCAGCGAGAGCACGCGCTTGGCATGCAAGTCTTCTGCGAACAACGTTTTCAGGAAGCGGTGGACGCCCTCGAACGACAGCGGCTTCTTGGTCGGCATCGTCCAGCCTCATGCATCGGATCACAGGGCCTAGAGTCCCATCTCTGCGCGGCTTGCAAGCCGCTTCAGCCGCTCATCACACTTCGATCGTCAGACGAGCTGGTGTGAGTCTTTTCGTAAACCTCGAACCGTTCGCACAATCCTCTTTCCCTATACGTCACTGAAGCGAAATAAGGGGAGGCATGAGGGTTTCGGTAGGTCGCGGTGTTTCGCTTCAAGGTGGGGATGATCCCGACGCTGCTGGCCTGCTCGGTAGCCGCCATTGTTCTGCACCTGATGGGAGGGGTGTGATGTACCGGCCCAAGATAATCGGGGACACGTTCTCCTTCCCCGAACTGCAACAGATAACGGCCAAGTCGAAACAGCCGCGGCCAGCCTGCTGACTGGCGCCCTAATGCGGAACATGGAACGCGACCTGCCGAGGCGCGATCTACTGTGAAGCAGCATTTTGCCGCCTCAGATGCGACGAAGATTCAGGACGAAGATAGCGCCGCCTCCGGGTGCATCACCGACCTCGACCGTGCCGCCGTGGGCCCGCGCGGTCTCGGCGACAATGGCCAGGCCAAGACCGGCCCCGGCCTGCCGCTCACCCCGGCCCCGCCAGAAGCGCTCGAACACGTGCGCCCGATCCGCCCGCACCACCCCCGGCCCGCGGTCGGACACGCTCACGGCACCGTCCGGTGATACGGCCACGGTCACCTCGGTTTCTGGAGGCGTGTGGGCGACCGCGTTCTCGATCAGGTTACGCAGCGCATCCGTGATCGCGTCGGCGTCACCACGCACCCGTACGGGGTTGCCGGGTGCGTCGAAGCCCAAGGCACGCCCCTTGCTGACGGCCCAAGGTGCCAGGTATACGACAATCGCGGCGGCCGCGGCGCCCAGGTCGATAACCTTATGGGTGTCCAGCGGCACGGCGTCGAGCCGCGCCACCCGCAGCAACTGCTCCACAAGGCGGTTCATCCGGGCAGTGTCGGCGCGCAGCTTGGCAACCTCGGGGCCGTCATCGAGCGCTTCCAACCCGGCGGTCAGGATCGCCAGAGGCGTCCGCAGCTCGTGCGCCGCGTTCGCGGTGAACTGGCGCTGTGCGGCAAAGCCCTGCTCTAGACGATCGAACGCGTGGTTGACCGCAGCCACCAAGGGCACCAGCTCGGACGGCAAGGCCTCAACCGGCAGGCGCACGCCGGCCGCGTCCGGCGCGATCGCCGCGGCGTGTTCGGACGCGGAGCGGAGTGGCCGCAGCGCGCTACGGACAGCCCACACCCCAATACCCAGGGTCGCCGCGGCGAACAGCGGAATGGCCCAAGCAAGGTCGAATACGAATTCGCGCAACAGGGCGTGTGCGAGCGCGTCGACGTCCGAGGCCTCTTGCGTCGAAGCCCGCTGCACGCCCTCGTAAAGCAGGGTGCCGACGCCCAGCGCGGTCGCCACCACGAACACCAAGGCAAGCCGCAGCGCCACCTGGCCCTGGATCGAGCGCAGCCAAACGTTCATGCGGGCGGTTCGGTGAGCAAGTAGCCGATGCCGCGCACGGTGTGGACCTCCGCCCCAGCACCCGCCTCGGCGAGCTTGCGGCGCAGATGGTGGACGTGGACCGGGATCGCGTTGGACCCCAGCTCCTCGTCGATGCCGTAGAGCTTCTCCTCCAACACCGCCTTCGGCACGACGCGGCCGAACCGGCGCATGAGGTGCTCCAGGATCGCGACCTCCTGGCGCGCCAAGGGCAGCACGGCCGCGCCGACCCGGACATCGCGGCCGATGGTGTCGAAGACGATGTTGCCGGCTTCCAGCACCATGCCGAGCGCCTGCCCGGGCCGGCGCAGCAGCGCCTTCGTGCGGGCGATCAGCTCGACCATCGCGAACGGATTGATCAGGTAGTCATCCGCCCCGGCGTCCAAGCCGGTCACCCGGGCCTCGATCGCGTCGCGGGCCGTGAGCACCAGCACGGGGACACGGTTGCCAGCCTGCCTCAGCTCAACCAGCAACTCCAGCCCGTCGCCGTCCGGCAGCCCGAGGTCGAGGATGATCGCATCGTAGGCGACAAGAGGCACCGCCGCGCGGGCATCGGCGACGGTGGCGACCGCGTCCACCACAAAGCCGGCCCGGCCCAGGGCTGTCTGCAGCACCTCGACGATCCGTGGTTCATCCTCGATGACTAGGAGGCGCATCTATTCCCTGGTTCAGGACACTTCGCGGTCCGCTGCGGGTGAGCGAGTAGGCCACACCTTTTTTAGGGCAGTATTAAGCGTTCGGCCCGCTCGAATAATTCTGCCTTAAACAACGCCAGCCAAACTGCCTTGAGCTTTCGCTTCAAGGCGGGGAAGGGCCCGATGCTTCTGGCCTGCTCCTCGACCGGGTTTTCCTCCGTTTCATAGGAGTGGCTTGATGAACAGGCGCATGCTTCTCGGGGCCGCGCTCGCCTTCCCCTACTTGGCCACCGCTGCGCGGGCGCAGGGCATGGGGGCAGCATCGACCTGTCTCGCTTCGCGGTCGGACCGCTGCCGCCGGACTTTCTGACGTCGTGGCGCACCGGAAAGGGCGCGATCGGCGACTGGCGGGTGGTCGAGGACGCCAGCGTAAGCCAAGGCAAGGCCATTGCGCAGATAAGCGCCGACCCGACCGACTACCGCTTCCCGCTCGCCGGCTACCAGCCGTTGCGGGCCCGGGACGTGGAGGCCAGCGTCCGCTTCAAGGCCGTCGCGGGCAAAGGGGACCAGGCGGGTAGCCTTGCCATGCGCCTGACCGATGCGGACAACTACTACGTCGTCCGTGCCAATGCGCTGGAGGGCAACGTCAACCTCTACCGCGTTGTCAAAGGCCGGCGGCAGCAGATGGATGGCGCCTCGGCGAAGGTGCCCTCCGGCGTGTGGCACACGCTGACCCTGCGCGCCGAGGGCGATCGGCTCTCGGTGTCGTTCGACGGCAAACAACTGCTGACCCATAGCGACCGCACTTTTGCCGGCCCTGGCAAGATCGCGCTATGGACCAAGGCGGACTCGGTCACGCACTTCGACCGGTTGGAGATCCGATCGCTTCAGTAAGCGGCCGGAACAATTAGAAACTCAGGAGACATACATGGTTAGAACGACACTGAAGGCGGCAGCGCTGTGCATCATGCTGCCGGCGGCAGCTGGTGCGGCCGAGGCCGACTGGACCAAGGTCGCCGACGCGCTCGGCAAGTCCGGCACCGAAATGCCGGGCGGGGTGTATCGCGTGGGCCTGCCGCGCACCGACCTGCACGTGAAGCTGGACGGCGTCGACATCAAGCCGACGCTCGCACTCGGCTCCTGGCTCGCCTTCCAGGGCAAGGGCGATGCGACGATGGTCATGGGCGACCTCGTGCTGACCGAGGACGAGGTCGGGCCGGTGATGAAGAAGCTGACCGAGAACAACATCGAGATCACGGCGCTGCACAACCACTTGCTGCGCGCGCAGCCGGCGACGCTCTACATGCACGTGCTCGGGCATGGCGACCCGGCCAAGCTCGCGGCGGCCCTGCACGACGGCCTTGCCCTGAGCAAGACCCCGCTCGGCACCGCGACCGCATCCGCCGGCTCGCAGGCACCTGCTGCTGTCACCACCAGTTCGCAAGCACCCGCAGCCGGCAGCGAGCAGCCGGCGCGGCTGGACCTCGACACGGCGATGATTGACAAGGTTCTGGGTGCCAAGGGCAAGGCCGCCGGAGGCGTCTACCAGGTCGGCATACCCCGGGCCGAAACGATCAAGGACGGCGGCATGGAGGTGCCGATCGCCATGGGTTCGGGCGAGGCGATCAACTTCCAGCCCACCGGTGGCGGCAAGGCGGCGATCACCGGCGACTTCGTGCTCACGGCCAAAGAGGTGAACCCGGTGCTGCACGCGCTCCGCGAGAACGGAATCGAGGTCACGGCTGTGCACAACCACATGCTGGACGACGAGCCACGGCTGTTCTTCATGCACTTCTGGGCCAATGACGACGCGGCCAAGCTGGCGAAGGGACTGCGTGCGGCTCTGGACAAAGTCAACGTGGCGCGGAGCTGAAAGAGGTACGCGCAATGTCCTTCGCCAATCGGAAGGCAGTTCTCTGCTGCCTGCTGACCATCCCCTGGACGCTGCCTGGCAAGGTCCAGGCAGCGGACCCGGGGCCGCCGCTCATGCTGGAGCGGACAATTTCGCTCACGAGCGTCTCGGGTCGCATCGACCATATGGCCGTGGACCTCCGGCGTGGGCGCCTGTTCGTGGCCGAACTCGGCAACGGCACCGTCGATGTGGTGGACCTTGCGGCAAGGAAGGCCATCCGCCGCATCGCCGGATTGAAGGAGCCACAGGGCGTCGGCTACACGCCACAGGCGGACATGATTGCCGTTGCCAGCGCCGGTGACGGGTCGGTTCGGCTGTTCCGAGGCGAGGACCTGTCGCCGGCGGGCGTGATCAGCTTGGGCGAAGACGCCGACAACGTCCGCTTCGATATGCGGACGGGCCAGCTCGTCGTCGGCTATGGCAACGGCAGCCTTGCCGCGCTCGATCAAGCAAGCCGGTCGGTCGTAAGCGACACCAAGCTGCCTGGCCATCCCGAAGGTATTCAGCTCGATCCAAGTACAGGACGGGCGTTCGTGAACGTGCCCGACGCCGGGCAGGTTGCGGTCGTGGACCTCGCGGCCGGCAAGCAGGTTGCGAGCTGGCGTGTGCCGGGCTTGAAGGCCAACTTTCCCATGGCGCTCGACAGCACCGGGTCGGTTCTCGCCACGGTGTTCCGCAGCCCACCACGGCTGGTCCTGCTGGACGCGAAGACCGGGGATGTGACGGCCAACCTCCCGACCTGCGGCGACGCCGACGACGTGTTCTTCGACGCCAAGCGCCGGCGTCTCTACGTTAGCTGCGGCGAAGGCTTTGTAGATGTGCTGCAAGGCGACACGGCGGGCTATCACTCGCTCGCTCGCATCCCGACGCACTCCGGCGCGCGCACCTCGCTGTGGCTCTTGTCGGGTTCCGGGGTGGTAGGCCGGGGTCATGCTACCAAGGCTGCAACAAGGGCGCCGAGCAAGGCTTTGCCGCGTCGGCGCGCGTTGTGCACGAACTGGAAGAAGCCGAGGTAAAGCGGCAGCTTGTCCTGCGAGATGCCGCGGTGCGGGCGCAACCAGGAGCGCAGCAGCGACCAGAACCCCTCCATCGTGTTGACGTGGACTTCGCAGAAGCCGTCGCCGTCCTCGTCGCGGGCGTACTCGCCGCGCTCGTGACAGACCGTCTTGTGCCCGTAGCCCCAGGACGGCAAGCGCGCGTAGATGGCATACTCGTCAGTGTGGACGAGGGCGCCCGGGGCGACGGCGGCGGTGATGACCGGCATGATCGTGGCCTGCTGCACATTGGCCAGCATGCGCAACACGACCTGGCCGCCGCGCTGGATTAGGCCCAGGATCGGTGGCTTATCCTTCTCCAACGTGCCGCGTCCCGGCGCGCCTGCCAGCTTGCGGCACCGTCCGAGCCGCCCCTTTTAGCCACTTCTTTCGGCTGCCCCTTGTGCCCGGCCACCACGTAAACCTCGTCGATCTCCACCTCGCCTTGCAGTTCCACCGCCGGCGTCTTGGCGGCCAGCCCGCGGCGCAGTTGCTCCGTCATGGCCTGCACATCCGAAACAGCCAAGCCCAGCTCGCCTGCGATCTGCCGATTGGAAAGATTCAAACCCATAAAGTAGAGGCATAATACCCAGACCCGTAGCGGCTGGTGATGGCCGGCCAGCACGGTGCCGGTGAGATCGTCGAAGCGGGACGCGCACGCCTTGCAGCGGTAACGCTGGCGGTGCGGCTGCGTGTCGTCGCACCCGTCCCGGATGACCGAGGAACTGTCGCATCCGGGGCAGCGCGCACCCTCCGGCCAGCGGTGCTGGCGCACAAGCGCGAAGCACTTGGCGTCGTCCATCAGGCCCGAGAGGTTGACCAAGTCAGATGCAGGCATGATGGCAAAGGCTCCTCGCGGCTTCCGCCATCACACCAGATACCCGACAGCGGCACCACCCGGATCACCACCCTGGAACCCGACAAGAGCCTAGATTCTATACACCCACTCCTCGGTACCGGGCTGGGAACAGGTGGGTTGACGCCGGTCGCCATGTCAGCGAACGTCCAGCATTGCCGGGGTGCCTGCGTGTCGCGGGCTGAGATCATACCCGTTGAACCTGCCTGGGTCATGCCAGCGAAGGGAGCTGCCAGTGTCGTTCGTCGTCCAGTTTGAGGACGTGTATGCGGAGCAGCCGCACCGCCTGCCGGAACGCGCCCAGCATATGGCGGATTGCGGTGGCCTGGCATTGGTCGGGCGTCAGGAGCCGGGGCAGCACGGCCCAGCCCTGCGCGCCCAGTTCGCCCTCCAGATGCGGCCAATCAAGCGGCGTCGTCGCGCCTATGTCCAGTGCCGCCTGCATGAGCCGTGCCTCCCTGTCCGCTGCCGTCGCGAGCGATACTGTGGCCTGCTTGGGCCGGCGCCGCACTCCGGCTCTTGCTTTTGATCTGGGTTTAGCGGTCCAGCCGGGCCCGGTGCCCCACGGAGCCCGGCAGGCGTCGTGCAATCTGGCTTACCCCGGCCGATACGCCCAGGACCAGCAGGAAGTAGACCAGCGCCGTGAAGGTATAGACGGGCATGGCCACGAAGGTCTCGCTGACGATCAGCCCGGCCTGGTACATCAAGTCGGGAACGGCAATCACCGAAACGATGCTGGTGGACTTGAAGCAGGTCACGAACTGGTTCAGCAGCCCGGGCAGTATCCTCACCAGGGCCTGCGGCAAGATCACCAGGCGCATCACCCGGTGCCGGGTCAGGCCCAGGGAACGCGCTGCCTCCGCTTGTCCCTGGTCGATTCCCTCGATGCCGCCCCGATACTCCTCGGCGAGGTAGCCGCTGGTCTGCAGGGTCAGCGCGATCAGCGAGCTGACGAAGGGCGTGAACTTGAGGCCGACGATGTCGGGCAGGGCGTAGTGCACCCAGATCAGCTGGACGATGATCGGCGTGTTGCGGCCGAACTCGACGAACAGCCGGCTGGGCGCGCGCACCCATGCCCGGCGGGACATCACCCCGGCACAAGCGACCAGCCCGACCAGCAGCGAGGCAAGCATCGCCAGCACGGAGAGCAGGACCGTCATCCAAACGCCGGCCAGCAGGGGGTCGCGATACTCCCAAACCAGCCGGAGAAGTCGCACCTGGTGCTACTTGGGTCCCGCGTCGCGGCCGAGATAGGACTCGTAAAGCTCCTTGGCGCGGTCGTTGGCCAGGGCGAACCGGGCGAACGAGTCCAGGAAGTCCTTCCAGGCCGGGTCGCCGTAACGGATTGCCCAGCCGTTCGGCTGCGTGCTGAAATCGTCCTTGAAGGCGACGGTCGCCCATTCGTGGTCCGGCGCCTTCAGCCACCAGCGGATGGTGATGCCGTTGGCGAAGGCGGCATCGGCGTCGCCGCGGCGGACCGTCTCGAACAGCTGGATGTCGGTGGGCGTGTTCAGCGCGATCAGCTTGGCTTTCGGGAAGATGCGCTTCGCTACTTCGTAGTCGCGGCTGCCGGCGACGGCGGCGAGGGTGACGCCATCCTGGTTGAAGTCCTCAGGCCGGCTGAAATGCTTCGGGTTGCCGGCGGCGATGACCGCGTTCATTCCTTTGGCGGCGAATGGGATGATGTAGTCGATCTCCATAGCGCGGGGCGCATTATAGAGCAGGCTTGCACCGAACAGGTCGCAGTCGCCGCGGTTGAGCGCCAGGATCACGGTGGCGAAGGTGACCTCGACCGGCTCGACCTTCACCTTCATCCAAGCGGCGAGCTCGTTGGTCAGATCGACGAACACGCCGCTCCATTGGCCGCTTTTGGTGTCCTTGAAGGCGTCGGGCGTGGTCTGCGCGTAGCACACCTTCAGCGTGCCCTCGCTTTTGACCTTGGCGAGCACGCCGGCGGGCTGGGCCAGGGCGACGCCGGTCCACAGCGAACTGAGCAGGCCGAGCATGAGCAGGGGTCGGTGCATGGGGCGGCTCCAGGGTTTTGGGGGCTAATCGGCCGCGAGCGGGGCGGCTTCGGTCGAAAGCGGCCGGGCGCGGACCATGCGCTCCGCGCTGCCGAGGGAGTCAGGCTTCAGCAGGCCGAGGCCGGCCGCCACTTGCCACCAGCTGTGATCGGCGTGGCGGATGATGAGGCACTCGGTGCTGACGCCGATGTGCTGGCCTTCGAGCGAGTGGCCGAGGGCGATATGCGCGACCTCCTCCGGCAGTCCGACCGCGAGGCAGACATGCGCGCCGAAGACGGAGTGGCGCAGCGTCGGGTGGCCGGAGGCGGAGGGGTCGGACGTCCAACGGGCCATGTTGGACGGGTCGAACTCATAGGGCTTGCCGACATCGTGGCACAGCGCGCCGGTGAGCAGCAGGTCGCGGTCGACGACGGCCTCGGGGTTGGTCCGGCGGAACTCCTCCATGATGGCCAGCGCGAGATGGGCGACGCCGCGGAGGTGGTCCGCCTGGGTGCCGCGCTTGAGGACGGAGAGCCCTGGATTGCCCTCTGGCGGAATGTCGGCGATGCGGGCGAAGTCGGAACAGGCCAGCGCATAGGCCCAGGCCTCGACGGCGCCGTAGCGCAGGGCGGGATCGGCGATGTCGGCGATCTCCGGCAGGTCCTCGGTGACGGTCCGGCGCAGCGCGTCGGTGACGGGCCTGCGGTGCTTGGCGTAATGGTAGGGCATGGAGCCGGGTCCGGGCAGTGACGCCGAAACGGTAGCCTTGGGCAATAGGCGGTGTAAATCAGCTATATCGCTGCCAGATAAACGGCATTGCGGTCCATTTCCGTTTCCTAAAAGCTGAGATGAGGTGGGCCAGCGCGACGTATGCTGAATTAGGCCGGCAATTAAGGATCACGGGCTAGGGCTGTCGTCCTCAAGGAAGATATCGTCGCACCCTGCCGTGCGGGTGAAGTGATCTCAACCCAGCTTCGTTTGTGCTGTGTCGCCCGTCCATTCCGCCGGCATCCTATCGCTCCCAAACCAAGGTTCGAGAGAGATTTGCTGACGCTGCGTCAGCCGAAAATCCCGGGCTCAATCACAAGCGATTCAACGCCGACGGCAGTCCGAAAATGGCCAAAGTCAAGCTTAGAATCATGCCGCCCCGCGCCGGATCAAAGGTGGGCTGGTAATGTCACCTGGTTCTTTGTGGTCGCTCAGTTTCACTGAGACCCCGTTTTAGAAGTCAGGGAGCGGTCAGTCGCTTGCGATTTGGATGGGCGACGCGGTGGACCATAAGGCGGATCATGGCGAGGGTGACCATGGCCTCGGAGACTTCGGGCAGGTGCTCATAATCCTTGGACAGAAGCCGCCACCGGCCGAGCCAACCAAATGTCCGTTCCACCCCCTCCACAGCCATTCCACGCGCAACGCGCGCGGAACCTTCGGCTGTTCCGCCCATCTGCGTGGCAGCACGACAAAGCCTTTCGTGCCTGGGATACGGCCGACGATGACCAGCGTGATGCCGAGCAGGAAGCAGGCGAGCAGCGCGGCCACACGGTTGTAGATGCTGTCGGCGAACACGGTCCGGAGCCAGCAGTAGAGCAGCTTGATGCGCCGGAGCAGGTCGCCTGCGCCGTCGGCGTCCTGGACGGAGGCGGCATGCACGAGCACGCCGAGCAGCAATCCTTGCGTGTCCACCGCGACGTGGCGCTTGCGCCCATTGACCTTCTTCGCGGCATCATAGCCGCGCGGCCCACCGCTTTCCGTGGTCTTCACGCTTTAGGTGTCGATGATCGCAGCGGTCGGGCTGGGCTCGCGCCCCACGCCCTCGCGCAGCGTCATCACAAGGTGATGGCGCATGCTGTCCCATACACCGGCGCTCAGGAAAGCGCGGAAGTAGCCATATACGGTCGGCCACGGCAGGAACGCCGGAGGTGGCGGCAAGTGCCGCCACTGACAACCGGTGCGCAACAGGTAAAACAAGCTGTCCAATAGCTGCCGCATGTCGGTTGCCCGTGGGCGGCCTCCGGGCTTGGCGGGCGGGATCAGCGGCTCCATCAGCCGGTATTGGTCATCGCTCAAAGCCTGGCCAGAGCCGTAGTCTCCGACCAACGCGCGATCCTCAGGCGTCCACATGGCAAGCTCCAGGAAGGGAAAACCTTCTGGAACGCCTTCAGGACGGTCCCGATCAGTCCGTCACGTCAGCCAGGCCAGCCTTTCAAAAAGGGGTCTGAGTGCCTGTTTTACCGGCCGGAAGTGTGACGGACGTCACTGCTGTCCCAGGCTGGGCGGGCTTGTATCGGTTCTCGGACAAGAGACCCGGAGAGTGCCATGCCCTGGTACAGCATAAAGAACCCGCTTCCGGATGGAAGGCGCGAGTTGGTCGTCCGGATCAAGTGTCCCGACGACGCCACGGCCGCCGACGATCTCTCGGCCGACATGTTCCCCGGTGCGGAAGTCTGGGAGAGCACGCGCTTCGTGGCGGCACTCGCCCCCCGTCATTTCCCTAGGGGTGAGCAGGGCGACACGGTCCTCCTCGTGCGACCGCCGGCGTAGTCGTTCCTCCTCGACGGCGACCACGTCGCGGTCGGATTGCATCGGCGGCCTCACCTCGTGGCGTCCTGGCTATCGCGCTGTGGCTGACCACCTCTACAGCAGCAGGGCCGGCGCCATCTCGGGCGTGGTCATCCTCGGCGGATCCTGTTTCTCTCCGCGGGCCACGACCGACAGTAAGCCGTCAGCCAACGGGCGCTGCAGCTGCACCGCCTCCTCGGCCACCGCCGTCATCCACGCCTCGCACTCCTCGGGATCACCGCGGAGGCGTGCTGCCCGGTCTCGCCGTGAGGCGTCCCGCCGCCGGTTAGGGTCCGAGCTGAAATAGTCGCTGCAGTTCAGCCGCGATGTCTGCCGCAATAAGTGGGCCGCCATGCCATCACAGCCCGTTCATCTCGTCTCAGG
>JAABUK010004176.1_pt1 | contig 23750 bp, 20 predicted proteins | sample 5559141 | NCBI WGS metagenome assembly JAABUK01 (sample SAMN10711869, study PRJNA513367) | rock metagenome | isolation source: Antarctica rocks | place: Antarctica: Victoria Land, Pudding Butte nord | collected 2016-01-03
TAATACTACATTGGATAGTTTGATGTCACGATGGATGATATTTTGATGATGCGCTTCGGCGAGAGCTTGGGCGATGCCTTCGATGACCTCTACGGCGCGCGTGACACCGAGTCGGCCTTCGTTGATTAGCTCGCTCAGGGATGCGCCCTCGACAAATTCCATCACTATAAACGGTCTGTTATCGCTCGTTTCGCCGTAATCGTAAACAGTCGCGATGTGCGGGTGAGTGAGTTTGGAGACGGCGCGCGCTTCGCGGAGAAATCGCCCGCGAAAATCCTGACCGCTGGATTCAGCGGCGGGAAATTTAATGGCGACACGCCTTCCCAATTGCGCGTCTTCCGCCACATAGACAATCCCCACCCCGCCTTCACCGAGTTGGCGTAGGATGCGATAACGCGAGATTGTTTGCCCGATCATAAGCGGATGTTCCTTTGGTTCCGAGACGTGGGAGGAACCATTGATGAAGCCCGCGAGGTACTAAAACGGAATTGCCTGTGCGGAAAACGAAAAAACTATGCGGCTATTGTCTGCCAAACCCGCAACGGTTGCAAGAAAAAAAGCGCAACTTTAATATCGCCTTTTTCTCGGAATGCGCCCGGCACATGAATCAATTGGTTACGGCAAATCTAATCGCGCCAAGACGCACTTCTTCTAACCGAAACGCCGTTGGTTATACGGCTCTACGATTAGCGCGCGTAGTAGCCGGGTCGTGTGCGTGCGATTAGTTCCGGGCGTGCGACTTCGATGCGGATAGCGCGGAAACTTCCGTCGCGCGGGCGCGAGGCTGGTGGCTGATAGGCGATGGTGTAGAGCGTGCGTAGTTCGGCGGCGACTTCGGCGTAGATGCGTGATAGTTGGTCGAGCCGGTTGATTTCGTTGAGACGCCCGCCCGTGCGGTCTGCGAGCGTTTGCAGACGCGCGTGCGCCGATGTGTAAATCGCTATTTGCGTCGGGTCGGGAAAGGGAATGCGTTTGACATCGCCGGACGGCAGCGCGAGCGGATAAATGGTGACGTTCTGGCGATCAGCAGCCTTGAGCACGGCGCTCATCGTCGGATTAGCGTCGGGCTTGATGGAAGCGACGGCCTGTTCGTTTGTTTGCGCGCGCGCGGCGAGTTCGCGGTCTGTGCGGCGCAGAGTAGAGTCGATGCCGTCGGTTAAGACGACGATGGCCTTGCGGCGCTGTTTTTCTACGGCGAGTTTGTTGAGCGCAAAGTCGAGCGCTTTATAGAACTGCGTTTCGCCGCGCCCGTCGGCAATGTCTATCGCATAGGCGATTTTTTTGCGGTCGGCGGTGAAGGTCGTGAGCATCTTCGTCTTATCGTTGAAGGCGATTACCGCGACGCGATCATCAGCGCCGAGCGATTCGATAAAGCGCAACGCGGATTGTTTGAGCTGCGTGCGAAAGGTCAGCGTGGAGCCTGAAACGTCGAGCAGCAGCACGAGGCTGAAAGGCTTTTGAACAGGCTCGAAGTTGACGATCTGCTGGCGCACGTTGTCTTCGTAGACGGCGAAATCGCCACGCGAAAGATTCGTCACGGGGCGTCCCTGTGAATCTGCGACGCCGATGTTGAGTTGTACCAGATTCGATTCGATGCGGATCGGTTCTTCTTGATCCTGCGCAAAAACTTGCGTTGCAAACAGGCACAGCAGCACCAGCGCGAGGGAAGCAAATTGCAGGCAAAGCGTTTTGCGTAAGACCGTTGTGGCAGAAAATCGAAGGCAGTTCATGTTGACAATCAAAACCGGGAAAAATCCGTGCGTCGTGCGCAATTGAAAATTTCCCGGTATTTTACAATGAGCTGAAATTTTACGCACGCGCGCAAGGGCGTTTCATCGGACGCATTCGATTGATGGCGAGTTGCTCGCAGAGCGGATTCAACGTGCGGGAAGAGGCGCCGCCGCCGCATTGTCGTGTAAGGGCAGACGGAAACGCGCTTGCACGCTTGTTCACTGCCTGCGTCGCCGTTCCCACCGCAACGCAGGCAGTGAACAAACTTTCTTGTGACAAGACAATGCCGTTGATTGATTTAGTCGCCGACGGCTTTGACGATTCGTGTGCGTGTCCGACGCGTGGCTGGCGCGGCAGTTTGCGGCGCAACCGAGTCAATCGGCGCAACGGAAGAAATCGGCGCGGGCGCTTCGACGGAGCGCAGATTGCGCGTGCGGCGTGCGGCGGCGCGGCCTTGTTCGCGTTCGGCTTCGGCTGATGCGATGCGCTTGACTTTGTCTATGCGCTTGCGCGGCACGAGTTGAAAACGCAACTCCATTTCCTGCGCGACTTTGAAAATATGTTTGGCCTTTGCACCGCGTTCGGCGCGCTTGATGACTTCGTCTAATTCAAGCAACTCGGCTTGATCGTCCTTGCTGATCCAGATATAAGCGGGTTCTGCCATTTCTCGTTTGACCTCCAATCGAATAAGCGTGCGCATGTCTGCCGCGATGGGCGGCGGCAAACTCGCGCGCATCTTCACAGGCGAAGCAGGCTTTGCGGGAGCCGCCCGCTCCGCGAAATAGTTTGCGACGAGCGCATCGACATCCGCGCGATGCTCGTCGTAGTAAAGCGCAAAATCACGACAGCGCGTGCGGTAAACGCAATTCACCGAACACACAAGCGCGTCTTTGAAATGCGCGAAGCGATTGCAATAAAGTTTTAAACGCATCCGGCGTCATTGTCGCCCGTCGTCTCGGCTATAACCCTTGATTTGGTGAAAGCAAAAGCGCGGGAAGAGAACAGCGTTTTCAAGTTACGGGAGTGGAGAGACTATAGCATGGCTGTGTCGCGCGTGCAACTTATCCCGTCCGCGCAACATAAGAAAGACGGGCTTTCGCGCGGCTTATCTTTGGCCTATAATGCGCGCACTCGTTTTTCTACGGCGCGATCTCAAAGCTTGCTCGACGCCGACGTTTTTAGAAAGCAAACGTTTCTCACAAACCGCCCTTGCAATAATGCGCTGCCTCGCGGCGCAGGAGTTTCCTCATCATGTACAAACCGAATTTTTGCTCGGCGTGCGGCGAACAAATCGTGCGCGATAAGTGGCGCATCTGGACGAGCAGGCGTTTTTGCCAGACATGCGCGCCGCGCTTTCGTAAGGAAAGAATCGTCGCGCCCGTCATCGCTGCCGCAATAATCTTCGGCACGGGTCTCGCCGCCGGACGCCTCGCGCGAAATTTCTCCAAGTCATCGCCGCCGCCACTCATCGTCGAGCGCAACAATAACCGCAGCACGATGAAGGAAGCCAGAGAAGCGTCCACGCCTGCTGCCGTATCGAAAGAGGCTGCGCTGTCCGTTGAATCTGAGCCGAAGACAATTGCCACATCGAATTCCAACTCCAACTTCGCCAAAGCGGGAGACGGCGCGGCGGTCGAACGTATGACAGACCCGAACGAAATAGTTTCCATCTGCGGCGCGCGCACGCAGAAAGGCACGCCCTGTTCGCGGCGTGTGCGCGGCACGGGACGCTGCTGGCAGCACAAAGGTTTACCCGCGATGCTGCCCGCCTCGAAGCTGATCGTGCAGGGATAGCCATGTCAATCTTTAGCTCTCGCACCGATTGCCCCAGTGTGATTATAGTGTGACGACGCCTGAAAAGGGCGGGCTTTCACGCTGGCCGCTCGCGCCTTCGCGTTCTTCTTCCAAGACCTGCGTTCCATCTTTTCCTTCGATTCTTGTGTCGCAAAAAATCTAAGAAGCTGTTTGAAAAATCCATGGTTGCCGCGACGCGGCAACCAGAAGGTAGCCAGACGTGCAACGTCTGGCAAACAATGCGTCCATTTATCGCGCATTGAAGATGCGCCACCTCGCCTCGCGCATCTTCAATGCGCCAATGGATGATGCTCTATAACCAGAGGCGGCGCTTTCGCTTGCCACTGGCTACTTTCTCGCTGCGCCTTCGGCGCACATCTAGGGTTTTTCAAACAGCCTCTTAGAACCATCTCATAAATCGTTTGAGAAAGTTATCCGCGAACTACACGCATCAGCGCGAAAAAAGAATCGAGATTTACAGTATGTTTCGTGCGCTTAGTGGATGTCTTCGCCGTCTTTCTAGTGATGAGACCGCCTCTGGCAAGTTGGGTTATGATAGGTATTGACTATGGATGCGACGGATAAACAATACTTTCAACGGTGGCGGAAAGCTTTGGGAAGCAACAAGCCGGATAAGCTTTGGCGTAAGTTTGCATTGCTTGAAGAATTGCCGCCTCTCGGATTCTCGCTCACGGCGGCGGCTGTTTACTCCGCGAACATCGAAGGCAACAGTATTGATCTCAATAGCTTCATGCAATCAAAATTGCGCGGGCAACCGGTGCGTTTCAAAGCTAAAGAGCACAAGGAAATAGAATTATTAAATGAAGCTTATGCGTTTGCGCGCACGCACGCTCTAACGGAAAAGAATTTGTTAGCCGCGCACAAGCATTTAGCCGCAACCTTGCTGCCGCGCTCGATCTTAGGAAAATACCGCGATCAAATGGTTTACGTTTATAGTCGCGCGGGCATGGAGTATGCCGCCGTCGAGCCGGAGTATGTGCCGGATCAGATGCGCGAACTGTTTACAGGCGTGAGACTCTTAAAACAATCTTCTTTGAACGTGGCTGAAGCTTTCTATCACGCGGCTTTGCTCCACTTGATGTTTGTTCATATACATCCGTTTATGGACGGCAACGGACGCGCCGCGCGGCTCTTGGAAAAGTGGTTTCTGGCAACGCATCTTGGCCGCGAAGCGTGGCACATCCCGTCAGAGTGGTATTACAAAGAAAATCGAGCCGCGTACTACGAAAACATCAAACTCGGCTTGAACTTCTACACGCTCGATTATCATCGTTGCCTTCCATTCCTTACGATGTTGGTCAAATCTCTGATCGTATAAGCCACTAACAGACTGCTTTATAAGCATAGCCTGTTAGAGGTAAAGATATGCGCGCAATAAGTTGCCGAAAGCGGATGCCCGAAAAATTCTCAAAAACGCCTTTTAAGGGGCGACGGTTTTCGTGGCTTGTCCGGCAACGGCACGTCGAAGTGCCACGCGCAAATCATCGAGCCGCTTGTTTCCTATTAGCTCCGAAACTATGTTCCCTTCCGCATCGAGGATAATGTGTGTAGGGAAGATACTGACTTCATACTTGCCCATAATAATGTCTGAAGCATTCGGGACGACTTGATATTTGAACTCCTTTTCTTTGAGGAAGGATCGCAGCGCTTTTTCGTCGTCGAGTGCGAGCGCCAGAAATACTACATTCTTGTCTTTGAACTCGGCGACGAGTTTGTTTAGCTCCGGCACTTCCGCAATGCATGGCGGGCAGCCGAGAAACCAGAAATTGAGCACGATTACTTTGCCGCGTAAGGATGCGAGGTCGTATTGCTTGCCTTCCAAAGATGTCACGCTGAATGCGGGCGCTGCCATTTTCTTTCGCTCCGGTTGCGGCGTTGCGGGCGCTTCTTTCTTTGCGGCTTCAATTGTTTCGTTCGTCTTCGCGTTTATCGTTGTTACGGCAGGCGAAATGTTTGAAGCGCGAACTGCGGTTGGCGCGGCAATTCGTGGCGCGGCGTCGTTCGCGGGCAGGAGTCCGGAGAGCCAGTGCATGATGTTGAGCGCCAGTTGACGGTTATCATTGCCGGGAGCGTTCATGCCGATTGGGAGCGAGTCTTTGCCTTTCAATCGCGCGATTTGTCCGCGAAGCAGTTTGGCCGCCAGCACATCGCTTTCACCCAGCACGACGACGCGCCCTTTGCCAAACGTGAATGCAACGCCCTGCGCGCGCCCGGCAGCCGAAACTTCATTTTTCGAGTGGATGCTGATCGCGCCCGGCGGCAATCCCTTCTGCGGCAATGCTTTTTCCGGCGCGCTTCTTTCCGCCGAAACGGATTCCGGCGTTTTAGCAGGCTCGGACATCGCTGCTTTGATGTCGGCGGCTGATATTCCGGGAGACTCGACGGCTGTATCGGCCAACTTAAGAAACGCGACGCTGTTTTCCGGCCCCTTGAGCGACTGTCCCGTGTAGGCCAGAACGCGATTGAGCTGCTCTGTGGAATCGCGTCCCTGCGTGATGAAGTGATCCGCCAGCAATTTGTTTTCGCGCGTGTAGAGAATGGATGAGAGCGGCGCTTCAGGGTCGCGGTTGGATTTGTCGTTCGTGCGCCCGTTGCTCATCTCCACGCCGAGCGCCCGCGCAAGATTTTCAGCCGCTTTGCCATACGGAGTCGCGCCCGCAATCAGCAGCAGAGACCCGCCCGAATGCACCCAATCACGAATCGCACTGCTTTCTTCGACGGTAAACGCGGGCGCATCGAAACGCTCGATGCCCTTTGCGCCAGCGGCATCGGCGACGATCAGAACGGCGTAACCTTCGAGCGTCTTCGCCGTAAACTTTTCCTCGTTAATCGTTATCTGATAACCATCGTTGGCGATTAAGTCTGCAAACGCCTTGTAGCGTTCGACGGCGACATTCGCATTAAAGTGCGCTTCGTCAAAAAGCACCTTCGGATAATTTTTCGTGTAGGCGGGGCGCGCGATTTTAGCGTTAAAGTCCGGGTCGTTCACAGGCTTGACGATCTGGCCGAAGGCGGCGGCTGTAATGACAAAAAGCAGAAGGACGCTCGACATGATTGCGTTGTAAATTTTCATAACTCGGGATTGCTCCTCATTCGATCTGTTTCTACAAAGGTTTATGCGCCGCATGAATAATAGTCGTAAAAAAAATCGAGAGGTTAAGCGAAGGTAAAGAGTTTGTTAAGAATGTAAAATCTGCGGCCTGCCTCATTTACTGCGGCAAGAGGTGTGCTAGATTGAAAACGCGATGAAGTTCACCGAACGCAAATTGCCTTTGATGCTGATCCTCGGCGGCGCGCTGATCGTTTTGCTGGCGCTGTTGGCAGTGCTGCAATATCGCTGGCTCGGACAGGTCAGCGCGGGCGAGCGTGAACTCATGCAAGCAAGCTTGCGTATCAGCGCAGATCGCTTCCGCGAAGACTTTAATCGTGAATTCAATCGGGCTTACTCGACTTTTGAAATGAATGAAGCGGCGTTGCGCGATGAAGCGGGAAGCGGCTACGCAGAGCGCTACGCCGATTGGTTTGCGACAGCCGCTTATCCGCAAATTGTCAAAGGCGTTTACCGTGTGAAGAAGGGCGAAGATGGGGAATTTTATTTAGCGCGTTTCGATGAAGCGACGCGAAGTTTTGCCGCGCATGAGTGGCCTGCCGAGTTTGCAGATTTGCGCCGACGATTCGAGCAGCAACAGCAGTCCGGCGATAAAGCAAGACCGGGCTTCAGCGGCACGCCGGATTCCATCGCAGAGAATATTCCGGCGCTCGTCAGTTCGATTGCTTCGGCTAAGACAATCGGTGAACGTAAGGAAATTGATTGGTGGCATCCGGCGGGTTACGTCATCATCGCGCTCGATCCCGATTATATCCGACAGAAATTTATTCCGGCGCTCGCCGGGCATTACTTTTCCGACGGCGGCAAGCTCGATTACAACCTCACAGTGATTAGCCGCAGCGATCCGCAACGAATAATTTATCAATCCGATGCGAGTTCAAACGGCACGGGTTCAAACGGCGCGACGCTTTCTTCCGGCGACGCGACAATCAATCTGCTTTCTCTGAACATCAACACGATCAAAAGCTATTCTTCTGCGAGCATCAATCAGGGCAGAGGGCGAGCGGGCGGCGGCGAATCATCACAGCGCGCAGGCTACACGCTCGTTATCCCAGCGCTTAAAGACGGCGATACGAGCAAGAATGGCGGCGTCGTGCTGTTGATTGACGATAGCGCGCGTTGGCAGCTCATTATCAAACACCGCGCCGGTTCGCTGGCGGCGGCAGTGGCCGCGTTGCGCCGCCGCAATCTGATTATCAGTTTCAGCGTGCTGTTGTTGCTGGCTTCGAGCGTCGCGCTGATTATCGTTTCATCGCAACGCATGAGGCACGCCGCCCGGCAGCAAATGGAATTCGTCGCAGGCGTGACGCATGAACTGCGCACGCCGCTCGCCGTTATTTGTTCGGCGGGCGAAAACCTTGCGGACGGAGTGATTAATGATCGCAGGCAGATCGCGCGCTACGGCACGGTGATTCGCAATGAAGGGCGCAGACTGTCGGAAATGGTCGAGCACGCATTAGAGTTTGCGGGCATCGAGTCGGGGCAAAAGGCATATAATCTTCGCCCGGTTAATGTCGAAAGCTTAATCGAGGATGCGCTCAAAGCCTGCCAGCCGCAGCTTGAAGAAAGCGGTTTTGAAATCGAGAAACACTTCCAATTGAATCTGCCGCAGGTGTTGGCAGATGGCGCGGCGCTCACACGCGCGATTCAAAATCTATTGACCAACGCGATGAAGTACGGCGGTCAAAGTCGTTGGATCGGTCTATCCGCGCAAACGAAGGACGCGCCGCATGAAACTGAAGTGCGAATTACAATCGAAGACAAAGGGCATGGAATCTCGCCCGGCGATTTGCCGCATATTTTCGAGCCGTTTCGTCGCGGGCGCGAGGTTGTCGCCGCGCAAATTTACGGAAGCGGTCTGGGCTTGAGTTTAGTCAAGCGCATCGTCGAAGCGCACAATGGAAAAATCAGCGTCGAGAGCGCGCACGGTCACGGCAGTTCCTTCACGCTGCATCTGCCCGTAACAATGATTGTGCGGAACGTAGATGACAACAACGGCTCTATCGGAAATAACGGCTCTACCGGAAATGAGTATGAGAAAGCGAATTCTGCTTGTTGAAGATGCGCGCGGGCTTTTGATGACGCTGACGGATCGTTTGGCAAGCGAAGGCTATGCGGTGGAAACGGCTGTGGAAGCAGAAGCGGGGTTTGAACGCGCGGCGACGGAAGCCTTCGATTTGATTCTTCTGGATGTCATGCTGCCGCAGGGCAGCGGCTTCGATGTGTGCCGCGATCTGCGCGGGCGCGGTATTCAAACGCCGATCATCATGCTCACGGCGCGCGGTCAAACCGTCGATAAAATCGTCGGATTAAAACTCGGCGCGGACGATTATGTAACCAAGCCCTTCGAGATGGCGGAACTGCTGGCGCGCATCGAAGCGCTTCTTCGTCGCGCGCCGATGGACAACACGCTTTCACCTGAGATTCACCGATTCGGCGACATCCGCGTTGACTTTCGCCGCGCAGAGGTTGATTGCGCCGGGCGTAAAGTCGAGCTTTCAGCGCGCGAGTTCAAACTACTGCGCTACTTCATAGAGCATCGCGGCGCGACTGTCTCGCGGGATCAACTGCTGAACGAAGTGTGGGGCTACGACGCGATGCCCTCGACGCGCACCGTTGACGTTCACATCGCTTGGCTGCGGCGAAAGCTCGAACCCAATCCGCGCCACCCGCAATTTATTTTGACCATCCACGGCCTCGGCTACAAATTCATCGGTTGACGAATAAAGACGAACAAGTTCGCCGCGCGATAGCCACCGCATTCCACTGTTCGCTAGAGAGGTATTCTATGATCGAATTTAGAAGGGACAAGCATCGTTTCTTTGACGATCTACTCACAATGCTTAACTCTATGTCGTCATTAGCAGCGGCAATGGAATGTGTAATAAACGAGCCAAGTCTTAGTCGCATTTTTATAGATTCATCGTATCCAATAGCAATATACAGCGTTATAGAAAAGAAGGGTTTAGAATTCCATCCTTATGCTTTACTGAAGATAATGTCTGGCAATGATAAGTGGCCTGCACGATTTGTAGAATTCACTGAAGTTCCGTACTACGATGGTTCTTTAGAGCAACTCAACCCAGGCGCATTTGCGCTTTCTTCATCTAGTTTCTTTCATACTATAGAATTAATAACTCAGAGTGCATTTATTCGCTACTATGAAACATTGGTGCCTGAAGTCGAAGATAAGTTTGGCAGTGATCCGCAACGTTGGCCTTCCGTATGGAACTTCGCCCGTGTTATCCGAAACGCTTTTGCACATGGTGGCAAGATTTATTTCCAAAAGCCTATATCACCTATCGTCAGTTGGAAAACACAAACCTACAGTCCATCAGACAATGGGAGACAAATTATGGGTAAGGACATCTCACATGGAGACATTATTTTACTAATGGCAGAGATGGATGCAGCTATCTAAGACTCTAAATAAAGCATGGTGCGCTTTCAAAATAATCCAGCCTGCTCCATTTGCTGTTTACTTTTTCGCTTACGCCATGAGGCTATCGTCGATTCTTAAACTGCTCGTATAGCTCTGTATGACGGCTCGTTAAGGGAATCTGCCTGCCGTCTATGAAGAGATAGCGAACGTTTGTGCGCGCTTCCAAGATGTCGCCGTCCGTGACGACGAGGTTAGCGATTTTGCCAGCCTCAATCGAGCCGAGCCGATCCGCGACGCCCGTGATTTGCGCGGGGTAAAGCGTGACGGCTTTTAAGGCTTCGGCGCGCGGCAAACCGAAGGCAGCGGCCATGCCTGCGTGGAAGGGAAGATCGCGAACGTGCGCGCCCGTGTCGCCCGTTGAGATACAGAATCGCACGCCAGCCTGCTGCAACTTCGCCGCGTTCTCGTAAAGCACATCGTAAAAATCATCTTCACGCGAAGGCAGATCAATGACGCCGGTCAAGATCACCGGCACGTTGCGCTCTTTTAAGAACGACGCGGCCTTCCATGCGTCGTTGCCGCCCATGATGATCGGCTTGAGCTTCATTTCTTCGGCGAAGCGAACGGCGGCGCGAATATCTGTTTCGCGGTCAGCCGTGAAGATCACGGGCATCGTTCCACGCACCACAGGAACGAGCGCGGCGAACAAGACGTTTCGATCCGGGCGCGGCAATGATTGGTCGCGCGCGAAGGCGTCCTGCGATTTGCCGTAGGCTTCGGCGTCACGCAGGAGTTTGCGCAGTTGCTCGACTTGTTTATCGCGCGTCTTGATGATTTCGTTGAAGTCCGGCGGCGCAGCTTGCGCGAAGGCAAAGCCGCCGCCCGAAGAACTTGCGCGCGGGAAATTGACGACCATCGCGGCGTTGGGCGCGACGCTCATTTCGCGCGGACTTGTTCCGACGAGATTGATGAGCGCGGCCTGACCGGAGATAACACCGCCGCGCGGCATCGTTAGAACGCTCGTCACACCGTTGACACGCGTCACGCCGACGTGCGCCGTGTGCGGATTGACGGAAACGATGGCCTGTATGTTCGGGTTGTTGTCGCCGATTTCCGAAATGTCTACAGTGCCGGGCGCGCCGCCTTCGATTTCGACGAGGCCGAGCGACGTTCCGGCGTCGATCATACCCGGGTAAACGCTTAACCCGCGCGCGTCTATTTCCTGTGCTCCGGCGGGAACGGGAATGGACGCGCCGACGGCGTCGATTTTTCCGTCGCGTATAACGACTGTGCCGTTCTCTATCTCAGCGCCGCTGACGGTGATGATGCGCGCGTTGCGAATCGCATAAGTGCCGCGCGCGGGGCTGGGATTAATCTGTTGCGCGCTTGTGCTGCGCGTCGCCGCAAAACCCAAGACGGCGAGCATTGCCGAAAATGTCAAGAGGACGAAGAAAAGTTTTGTACAGTAAAATTTTGTGTCGCGTGGCATGTGTTTCTCGTTCACCGATTTCTCGTTCACCGATTTCTTGCTCAACGGTTGTTTCCTCCATCCCATACATCGTCGTCATCTGTGTAGGCAGGGCGGCGTCCGCGCGGAACGGGTGGCGGTGTGCCGCCTTGCGCCGGTGCGCGATTCGGTTCGGCGGCTTCCAATAGCGTGCGCTCTGCTTGCAATTCGGCGCGGCGTGCGAGGTCTTGCGTGCGGTCAAAGAAAACATCGCCGTCAACGAACGTGGTATCGACGCGCGCGTAGACGCTCAAAGGATTCGCGTTCCAGATAGCGAGGTCTGCGTCTTTGCCGACATCAATCGAGCCGACGCGCGCATCTATGCCGAGTTGCTGCGCAGGATTCAAAGTGATCGTGCGCAACGCTTCGTCTTCGGTGAGGCCGCCGTACTTCATCATCTTGGCGGCTTCGATGTTGAGACGACGGGCGCGTTCATCGGAATCCGAATTGAGCGAGACATTGACGCCCGCGCGCATCAGTATCGCCGTGTTGTAGGGCGTCGCGTCGTAGGCTTCCTGTTTGTAGCCCCAGAAGTCTGCGAAGGTGGAAACGCCCGCGCCGTGCTCGGCAATTTCTTTGGCGACCTTATAAGCTTCGAGGCCGTGCTGGAATGTTCTGACTTTGAAGCCGAATTCATTGGCGAGATTTATCAGCATCAGAATTTCATCGGAGCGATAACTATGGCAATGCACGTAGCGTTTGCCTTCGAGCACTTCGACGAGCGGCTCTAGCTGCAGATCGCGGCGCGGCGGAATCAAATTCTTTTCGCCGCGCGATGTGCGCGCGCGATATTCATCCCATCCGCTTTTGTAATCGCGCGCGCGTGTGAAAGCGTCGCGGATGGTTTCTTCAACGCCCATGCGCGTCGCGGGGTAGCGCGGCGTTTGACCGGGCAAGCGAAAGTTGGAGCGCTTCGGGTTTTCGCCGAGAGCGAATTTGATGCCGGGCATTGCGCCGGGAAAAATAAATTCTTCGACCGGACGCCCGTACTTGATTTTGACGACGGTGTTTTGTCCGCCGATGGAATTGCCGGAGCCGTGCAGTATGTTCAGCGTCGTCGTGCCGCCCGCGAGTTCGCGGTAGAGATCAACGTCCGTTGGATTGAGCACGTCTCGAATGCGCACCATCGAAGTGACGGATAAGGTCAACTCATTGACGGCATCGCTCATTGAGTGCGAGTGGCAATCAATGATGCCGGGCATAACGTATTTGCCTGTCGCGTCAATCACGCGCGCGTTCGTCGAGGCTCGTAGATTTTGTCCGACGGCGCTGATTTTGCCATTGCGAATCAACACGTCCGTGTTCGGCAGCGTGCCGTGCGAGACGGTCATCACGGTGGCATTGCGGATTAAAGTTTCCGGCGAAGCGGCGGCGGTGCGTGGTGGCGTCGCTCTGTTCTGTGCGTGCGCCGTGTTTCGCGTACACCACGTTACGGCAGCGAAGACGCCCAGCGCGAGAAGCAGCGCGAGCATTTTTCCGATACGAGTTTGTGCGTTAATCTTAAACATTCCTCTTACCTCTGATGACCTCTAAAAACTATCGCTGCTGTTGCGGCGGGCGTGTGCCTGTGAAAGATGTCGAGCCGAGTTCGGTTGACGAAACAGTGCCGCGCATTTCGTTGCCGCTGACGGTTCCCGTGACGGAAATCTCGACGGTGCGGCCTTCGACGTTGGCGCGCGTCGTAAAGCGAAAACCGTCTGTGCCTGCCGAGCCGTTGCTTAATTCGGAAGTGCCGAAGGGACTCTGGATCGTGCCGGAAAGATTCGCGCCCTCCTGTCTGATCGTCAGCGTGCCGGGCACTTCGCGTTCGCCGATGGCGATGTTCAGCGTCCATGTACCTGAAAGGTTCGGCACGGAAGATGTTGCTGTTGATGGTGCTGCGGCGACAACAGGCGCGGCGTTGGAGTTAGTCTCGACGGCGGGCGCGGGTTGCTGCTGTTGTTGCTGTAGCGATACTTCGCCTGCGCGCGACGGCGGTGTCGTAGTTGTTGTAGGCGACGGCGATGCTGACGGCGGCGTTGTTGTTTGTATGGGCGCGGGTGATGTTGACGGAGTCGCTGCGCCGCCCGGACGGTTGTTGTTGCCGCCGCTGTTGGGACGCGTGCCGTTGAAAGTGCCGGGGCCGCGCCCGACGATTTGCACTGTGCCGCGCATTTCGTTGCCGGTAATAGTGCCGACAAAAGCGGCTTCAGTGGTTTGGCCGCCGACGGTGACCGGCACTGTGAATTGTATGTTCCCGCCTGTGCTCACAGACGCGCTGGAAATTGCGGATGAGCCGAGCGCGCCCTGAATCGAGCCGCGCAAATTATCGCCTTCCTGTTGCAGCAAGAGCGTGACGGCGGCACTGCCCGCGCCCAAGTCAACGGTGAGCGCCCATGTGCCGCTTGCCAGCCCAGTGCTCGCGCCCGCGCCCGACGGAGCGGCGGCGGGACGCAGTTCAACGGGGCGTCCATCAATAAAAACTTGCGTGATGCGCGTCGCTTTGTCGAAGAGATCGCCGCGCGTGACGACGAGGTTCGCAATCTTACCCGTTTCAATCGAGCCGAGACGATCCGCGACGCCGAAGAGTTCAGCAGGGCGAATCGTCATCGCGCGCAGAGCTTCATCGCGCGGCAGGCCGCTTTCAATCGCCTTCAGTGCGTTCGGAAGAAAGTCCGCGATGTTTGTCATCTGGCCGGATTGAAAAGCGAAGCGAACGCCCGCCGCAGCTAAACGTCCGGCTGTTTTCGGCGCATCGGCTCGCTCGCGCAGCACGCGCAAAGGGTCTGGATCGGCTTCGGGCACCGGTGCTGAAGTGCGTTTCGGAAGATTCAAAGAAAGCAGCACGGGAACGTTTTGCGCGCGCAAGCGATCCGCGACTTTCCAACTCTCCGAACCGCCCGCGATCATCACGCGCAACTTGAACTCGCGTGCCAGATCGAGCGCGCGAATTATTTCTCGTTCGGTGTTGGCGTACATCACAACGGGCATGTCGCCCGCGATGACGGGAAGCAAAGCCGCCAGAGATTTGTCTTGTTCGGGACGGCGCAGCCCGCGCGGATTGCGTTCGTAAACGGCGTTGGCTTCGCGGTAACGATTGGTGTCGAGAAGAATCTGGCGCAGCGCGGAGAAAACGCCGAGCAGCGATTGCGGATAGCCGCCTGTGCGCAACGGCGTAAATCCGACGTGCATTGCGACGGGCGCGCGAACAATCATTTGCTGCGGCGTATCGCCAGCGAGATTGATAAAAGCGGATTGGCCGATGAAGATGCCTTCGCGCGGAATCGTCAGCGCAGACGTTAGCCCTGTGTTGCGCGCCGATTCGATTTGATCGCCGCCGGAACGCAAAATGTCTGCGGCGCTCGTTTCGGGTTGCAGTCCGGGCGGCTGCGTCGAATTAGGCGCGTTGGTCGCCGCCGGATCAGTCGAGACGACGCGAATCGGAATGCCTGCCGCTGCTGCCGCGCCGGGACGCGCCGTGTTCTGCGCGCCGGATGAGGGAATGCCGAGCGAGGTGTAGGCGTCGATCAAGCCCGGATAAATGGTTAAGCCTGTGCCGTCGATGGTGCGCGCGTCCGCCGGAACTTTGACGCCCGCGCCGACAGCGTTAATCAATCCGTTGCGAATGACGAGTGTGCCGCGTTCGATAGTGTTGCCGCTGACGGTCACGATGCGCGCGTTCGTAATCGCGTAAGTGTCGATGGCGCTATTGCCCTGCGCGTGAACTGAAAGAGTTGCGGCGGGCAAAAGCAGCGTGGCAGCGACGAAGAAAACGATCAAGGCGACGAGCGCCGCGTTTGTCGTCGCGCGGCGGCATCGTCGTCGCTGCTGTGGAGTGAAGTTTGGCATAGACCTTTGCATCCCTGAAACTAAATTCAAGTCGAAAGCGTTTTCTGCGTGTCGAGAAAAACGCGGCAAATAAAATTTCTAGCGAGTGTAGAGATAGGGAACGCGCACGCGTATTACGAAGCTCCGGTTCGGCAGCAGATAATTCAGTAATCGAGCGCGTTCGTTGTTACGCGACGCACGTGCAGAAAGTTTCGCAGACGGCAGAAGACGCGAAGCACATTGCCGAAGACGATTGGATTGTCTGTAATTTTTCAGTTGAAAAGGGCGCGCTGAAAAATCAACGCGCCCGGTGTTTCGCTGACAGCGTGATTAAGGGTTAGGGTTTTTTGTTGACGTTAACCTGACCGCTGACGTTGCCGGTCTTGGTGTTGACATTGACGGTGCCTTTGACGACGCCGTTATTGCTGCCCATGTTGCCGCCCTTCATATTGCTGTTCATGTTGCCGCCCATGTTGCCGTTGCCTTTCATGTTCGACATATTGCCGTTCATGTTGCCGTTCATCATGTTGCCGTTACGGGTCGTGCTGGTCATGGTGCGCGTTGTCGTGCGGCTGTTGCCGTTCATCATGTTGCCATTCATATTGCCGTTCATCTTACCGTTCATGTTACCGCCCATATTGCCGTTCATGTTGGCGTTATCGGTGGTGGAGATACCGGCTGTGTTGGCGTTGCCGTTGTCGTTGGTCATGACGGCGGTGTTCGAGTTGACTGTGTTGCCGTTGGCGTTGGCGGGCATGTTGGCGTTGGTGTTGACGACGCCCGTGTCAACTCCGTTGGTGTTGTTGGCGTTAGTGTTGCTGTCGGTGGAACTGCATCCGGCGGCGAAGGCGGCGAGCGCTGTGCCCGTCAAAAGTGCTGCGAATTTATTCTTGGTCATAGTATCTCCTGAAAAGTTTAAGGTGTCCGTCGGACACAGAATCGAAAAAATCGTTGAAGGGTAAAGCGCGCCCGCGTGTCGCCGGAGCGCTGCGAAGCCGTTGCTGACAGCCTACTTGTTCATATTGGTCATTGAATCGCCTGCGGAAACCTTAAGGTCGTTTTTGACGCTTTTGACATCCTTGACGCTTTTGGCAAGCATCTCGGCCTTTGTTTTCTGGCCTTGATTGGCGACCGTACCGCGCAAGGTGACGACGCTGTTGTTGACATCGACGTTGATGGTCGAATCTCTGAGATCGTCTGCATTGGAGAGCACGGTGCGCGTCTTCGTCCACAGCCAGCCGTCTTCGAGACCGCTGCCGATGGTGTTGCCGGCCTTCTTCGCGTCTTCGGAGAAGCGTACTTTATCTTTATCGTAATCTTCGCGCGTCATGTTGGCGTTGTAAGCGCGCGTGGTCGTCGTGGTGGTAGTCGTCGTGCTGCTACCGGCGTTGGTGTTCATCATGCCTGTGTTGGCGGCAGTCGGCGCAGTAGTAGTAGCAGTGTTCGCGTTATTCGTCACCGTCGCAGAGTTCGTGTTGGTCGTCGTAGTTGTGTTGGTGTCCGTGCCGCACGCAGCGGCGAGCGCGGCGAGCGCAGCACTGGCGATAAGCGCGGCAATTTTGGTTTTCGTCATGGTTTCTCCTCTAAAGTTTAGTGCATCCGATGAACTTCAAATCTGATAACTCGATGCCGAAAACACACAAACAATTCGGCGCGATCATGTTCACGCGTCTGCTTCTTTCATATCTGAATTGCCTTATAGGATTCAAATGATCTTCGGTAACGCGGCATATTAAATCAGTTGTCGGCAAAATACGCAAGAAAACAGTGGCGTTGCGCCGTGCGGAATCCTTCTGCGGGCGAAATGTTGGACAGGAAAATGTATTCCTTTATGATAAGCAAACTTTTAAGATACTACCAAGACGCTGCGCGCCGTTTTTGCGCTGAAGGAAAAACATTGTGTTAATTGTTCACGGTTTTTTATTGATCGAGGAAGCAGGGCGCGCCGCTTTGCTGACGCCGAAAGACGCGGGCGCGGAAGATTTGATTTTCAACGCCGTGCAATGGCTCAAGCTGGCGGTTGAAGTCACGGGCGCGGTTATCATAGGGCTTGGCCTCGTCGCCGCCGTTTATCAATTTGCGCACGCGCTCATGCCGCCGCAACTCGAAAGCTATAACCAGATACGTTTGACGCTGGCGCGCTATCTCGCGCTCGCGCTCGAATTTCAACTCGGCGCGGATATTCTTTCGACGGCGATTGCGCCCACCTGGGATCAAATCGGCAAACTCGGCGTCATCGCCATTATTCGCACCACGCTCAACCTGTTTCTGACGCGCGAAATGAAAGAAGAGCGCGAAGGTTTGACGAAGACAGGCGTTCCCGAAGCCGATGCGCCGCCGCCCGTTTTGCCCATTCAGTAATCAAATTGCCGGATAGCTAATTTCCAAACGGCTCAAACAGTGGTTGCTGCCACGACTTCTTCTGCCTTCGTGCGCCCGACTGAATAATGGCGCGCAAAATATGTGGCGAGCAGAAAGGCCGCGAACATAATGAAGGCGGCTGTCCAGAAGGTGTGTAGCAAGGATTGATCGCTCAGGTTGTGTTGCTTGCGGTCAGCGCCGCTCGTGACAATCGCGCTGTAAATGAGCGCCGCAGAGATGAGCGGGCCGACTGTGCGCGCGAGGCTGGCGACGGATTGCGTGACGCCCAAGATCGCGCCCTGCTCGCCGCGTCCTGCTGATTTCGAGGCAAGGCTCGTCAGCGCGGGAGTCGCCAGCGATTGCCCGAAGGCGAATGCGCCGCCGACGAAAAGCAGCCAAAACAAACCCGTCTGCGGCCCCGTAAACGGAAGCACAAACAAGCTCGCCGTAAAAAGAAGCGCGCCCGTGACGACCAGCGCGGATTCACCGAAACGCTCAACGAGGCGTCCGATCAATCCGCCTTGCACGATGGCGCTGACGACGCCGATAAAAACAAAGAGCCAGCCCGTATCATGCGCGTCGTAGCCAAAGCGGTACATCGTAAAAAACGCGAACGATGTGGTCATCATCGAAAACGCGACGACGAACAGAAAATAAATCAAAAGCACGACGGCGAGACTGCGCTGCTTCAAGGATTGCAGAAGTTGCGACCATCTGCCGGTTGCCGCCGAAACACGCGCCGGATGATCCTTCGTGACGGTTTCGGGTAAAGTAAAATAAAGAAGTATCGCGTTGCAGAAGGCGAGTGCGGCGGCAAATAAAAAAGGCACGTTGATGCCCCAGCGACTAAGCACGCCGCCGAGTCCCGGCCCTAAGATGAATCCGAGTCCGAACGCCGCGCCGATTATGCCCATGCCCTTCGCGCGATTTTCCGGCGTCGTCACGTCCGCGATGTAAGCCTGCGCCGTAGAAATGTTGCCGCCCGTAATGCCGTCAATAATGCGCCCCAAGAAAAGCATCCACAGCGTCGTCGCAAAACCTAAAATGAGAAACCCTAGACTCGTTCCCAAGAGACTGACGAGCAGCACCGGACGCCTGCCGTGCTTGTCCGAAAGCCTGCCTAAGACCGGCGTAAAGATCAACTGCATGATGGAGTAAGAAGCGACGAGGAGGCCGACGGCGCGCGGTGTCGCATTAAATTTTGTGCCTTCCACATAAAAAGGCAACACAGGAATGACGATGCCGAAGCCGACGAGGTCTATAAAAACCGTGATGAAGATAACCAGCAGTGGCGAACGTTTCATTTTCGTAAAAAGCGAATCGTCAATCGCGAACCGTAAAACAGACCAAGGATTTATCTTTTCAGCGTTGACGATTTATCACCGACGATACTCTGCTTAGCGCCTTCTGCCGCCGCGCCCGCTCGTCGCCAGCGTTTGATCGACGGATGCTTGCCCGCCGCCGGAGATCAGCAGCGCAACACATATACCGAGCAGCGCATAAGTATATTCAAATCCCGTCGGCAGAAAAAAACCGCTTTTGAGATGCACGCCGAACATCGCCGTCAACATCACGAACGCGATCAGCAGCGCGCCGAGACGCGTGAAGAGTCCGAGCAGCACGAGCACGCCGCCGACGAGTTGAGAAAATGCTGCCATGCCGAGCCATAGCCACGCGGGTTGCATAAATCCGAACGGCGTTTGCCCGGAAGTAAACGCCGCCAAGCCTTTGCCGCCAAACGCGCCGAACACTATGTCGCTTCCGTGCGCGATGAAAATTACTCCCAGCGCGAGACGCAACGGCACTGTGATCCAAGTCGGCGGGGTCGCAATCAATCTTCTCCACATCTTACGTGGCACTCCTCTTCGCAAAGCCTTGATGAACGAGCGAGGCCATCTTATAAGGCAAAGGGAAAAAGGTAAAAGGCAAAAGTCATGTTCAACGCATCGCACGCGCCTCTCATGCTCCTGCTTCTTTTTACCTTAACCAACTTGCGTGAGGTTTACGCTCGCCACTACAGATGGTTTTCATCGCGAAAGTTTCGCGGAACTTTGTGCGCTTCGCTCGAAACAGTATGCGCGCCGATAGTCGCCCGCCGCCGTTTCGTAGTAAGATGCGCGACCGACATCTCTCCCGAAAATTTTGCCGAAGCGAAACGAACTTTTCAATTATGCCATATCTGCGTTCACTGATTTTCGCGCCCGCTGTGTTCGTGGCGCTGCTCATTGCGACGACCATCGGAACGTTCGCGCAAGCCAATCGCACGATGACAACAAACAATGCTGCCGCGCCCGACATTTCCTTCACAGTTTCAATGCCGCGCCCTTCGACGCATTTGCTCGAAGTCGAAATGCGCGTGACGCACAAGAGCAGCGCAAACTTGCCGAATGACATGGATTTGTTGATGCCCGTCTGGACGCCCGGCTCGTATCTCATACGCGAATATGAACGCCACGTGCAGGACTTCGCCGCCGTGGACAGCGCAGGCCGCGCGCTTCAGTGGAACAAGATCAACAAAAATACCTGGCGCATTCAAACAAACGGCGTACACGAGTGGCGCGCGACGTATCGTGTCTACGCCAACGAACTGACGGTGCGGACAAGCGAACTGAATGACCGACATGCCTTCTGGAACAACGCCGCGCTGTTGATGTACCCGAATGGATTTCTCAAAGCTCCTTCGACGCTGCGTGTCATGCCGCCACAAGGTTGGCAAATCGCAACAGGGCTTCCCGCCGTCGCCGGTTCACCCAACACTTTCCGCGCGGAAAATTTCGATGTGCTTTATGATTCGCCGTTTGAAGTCGGCACATTTCAAACGCTGCGTTTTGAAGCGCGCGGCATTCCGCATCGCATCGTGATTGACGGCGAAGGCAATTTCGATGCGGAAAGAATGCGCGCTGACGTGCAAAAGATCGTCGAAACGGCGGCGAACTTGATGGGCGATTTGCCGTATCGTGACTACACTTTTATTTTGCACTTGCGCTCGACGGGCGGTGGCGGGCTGGAGCATCTGAATTCCACCGCGCTCATCTTCCGGCGCTTTGGCTTTCGCCCGGAAGCGGGCTATCACAGTTTTCTGCGCCTCGTCGCGCACGAATATTTTCATCTCTGGAACGTCAAACGCATACGCCCCGACGCGCTCGGCCCCTTTGATTACACAGGCGAAAATTACACCAAACTTTTGTGGGTCGCCGAAGGCTTGACGAGCTACTACGAAAACATTCTGCCGCGCCGCGCAGGTCTCATCTCCGACAAAGAGTTTTTGAAAGATTTCGCAACCGATATACAGAATCTACAAAACGTGCCGGGACGCAACGTGATGAGTGTCGAAGAAGCGAGCTTCGACGCGTGGATCAAGTTTTATCGTCCCGACGAAAACTCCGTCAATTCGCAAGTTTCTTATTATGATAAAGGCGCGATCTTGGGCTTGCTGCTCGATCTGCAAATCCGCAAACTCTCCGGCGGCGCGCACTCGCTCGACGATGTAATGCGTTATCTCTATAACGATTTCTTCAAAAAGAATCGCAACTACACGCCCGCCGATTTTCAACAGGCGTGCGAACTCCAAGCCGGACAAAGCCTCGATAATTTCTTTCGTCGCTATGTGCGCGGGCGCGAAGAACTAGATTATAACGATGCGCTCGCGGGCGTCGGCTTGCGCCTCGTCGCCGCGAGCAAAACCGCGTCGGGCGACAACGCCGTGAGTGCGCCGCGCGAAGACGCATATCTCGGCGCGAACTTTAGTCTGGAAGGAGAACGCCTGTTAATCAGAAATGTTTTGAGCAACACGCCTGCTTACGATCAGGGACTAAATGCTGGCGATCAAATCGTGGCGCTCGACGGAATGCGCATTGCGGGAGCTAACGGAGCCGACGGCAAAATCACCAGCGCCGAAGAGACTTTGAAAACGCGGCTTGCGGAAAAACGTCCCGGCGAAACAGTGCGTTTGACCGTCTTTCGCGCCGACGATCTACGCACCTTCGACGTTAAACTCGGCGGACGCGCCAATGTCGAATACCGCATCGTGCCCGTCGAAAACATCACGGCAGAACAAACGCGCAACTATCAATCGTGGCTCGGCGCGCCTCTCACAAAGTAGAATCAACGGGCGGCATCGGATAGAGTTATCAGCTTCCATAAAAATTCCTCACAGGAGAACACGAACATGAGCACAGATCGAACAACCGAAATTCTCAATTACCTGAGTGCCATTAGCCGCGAAGTCGGCGAGTTACGCACCGAGATGCGAGAAATGCGCACGGAACAAAACAACTTTCGCACGGAGCTTACTGCGGTTCATGCAGAACTCGGTGAAGTTCGCACGGAACAACGCAAACTCCGTGCAGACCTCGACCTAATTCGTGAAGACCTGCGAACGATCCTCAAAAGATTCGACCGGATGGGAGCTATCGCTTTGGAGAATCGCGCAGACATACGCGATGTGGAAGATCGCGTCGCCGTGCTGGAAGGCAAACAGTCTTAAAGTTTAAGAGAGCGTGCTTTGCGACGCTGCAAACAGAGAGCGTTGCGCAAGGGCGAACAAAGGGAAATGAATCGGTAATGGAAAAGGATTTCGAGGGCAAAGTTGCGATCATCACCGGCGCGGCGTCGGGGATCGGGCGGGCGTGCGCGGTGGAGCTTGCAAGGCGCGGCGCAAACATCGTGATCGTCGATGTGGTCGGCGAAGACGTGATGATTCAAACCTCGCAGATGCTGCGCGAAAAGGGCGTGCGTATCACAACCTTCACGGCGGACGTGACGGATCACGGCAAAGCTGCGCGCATTATCACGGAGGCGCGCGCGCGCATGAATCATCTGGACATACTCATCAACGCCGCTGGAGTCAATGCCGACGCGCCGCTCTGGGAAATGACCGAATCGCAGTGGGATCGCGTCATCAATATCAATCTCAAGGGAACATTCAATTATGTCCATGCCGTCGCGCGTCTTTTCCGCGAACAGCAATCGGGCAAGATCGTCAACATCGCTTCGATTCAGGCTCTGCGCGGGCAGTTCGGCATCAGCAACTATGCTGCATCGAAGGCGGGCGTGATCGGCCTCACGAAATCAGTCGCGGCGGAGTTGGGACGCTCGAACGTGAATGTCAACGCCGTCGCGCCCGGCTTTATACGCACGCCTATGACCGAACGCCTGCCGGAAAAAATCAAGGAAGAAGCAAAAGCGGAAGCCGTGCTCGGGCGCATCGGCGAACCGCAGGATGTCGCCAACCTCGTCGCCTTTCTGTGCTCGGAACACGCGCGCCACATCACAGGCGAAGTCATCAAAGTGGACGGCGGGCAGTTTATCTGATTGATCGTCGGACACAGAACCGCGCTCACACTGCTTCCTTGCTTTTTCTCTATGATATATTTGCGCACGGCGATGATTGTCGCAACAATATATGAAAAGTAGTACATGGAGATTTGTGATGAGGAGTAAAAGAATCGCCGCAAGTTTTCTTCTCGTTTTCCTGTGTGCGTTCGCTTGTGCGGCGCAGGACGCAGCGAAGTGCAATTTGACGCTCGCGCAGTTGCCGCAGGCCGAAGAATTGCGCGGCTTTCATCTAGGCATGACCGTCGAGCAGGTCAAGGCGCGTATCCCGAAATTGCCGCTCGCCGTTGACGAATACGGCGTCGCAAAAACGAGCATCAATCCAGACTTTAATAAGGATGTAGACAAAGCTTCCTTGCAGGGCGTGCGCACCCTTTCGTTCGAGTTTCTGGATGATCGCCTTTTCTCGCTCGGCATCGCTTATAACGGCGCGTTCAAGTGGCAGCGCATGGACGAATTTCTGCCGCAGATCAGCAAGGCGCTGCGTTTGCCTTCGGGTTGGGAATCGCATGGCTGGCACGGGCAGGAACTCGACTGCAAGGATTTTCAGGCCACCGTCAGAATGATCGGCGAAAGCCCCAGCATCGTGCTGCTCGATAAAACAAGCAAAGAAACTCTCGACAAACGAATCGCCGAAAAGGAAGAAACCGAACCCTGATGAAAGCAGATGTCGGATATTAGATGTCGGCCATCTTCGTATAATC
>JAABUK010004177.1_pt1 | contig 23747 bp, 1 predicted proteins | sample 5559141 | NCBI WGS metagenome assembly JAABUK01 (sample SAMN10711869, study PRJNA513367) | rock metagenome | isolation source: Antarctica rocks | place: Antarctica: Victoria Land, Pudding Butte nord | collected 2016-01-03
TAGTATGGGCCATGGCATGCGAATGGCATGCGCAAAGGTATCCTGAATAGCATGCGATGTGCGCCCCCCGCAGCAGCCCCTAAAACATCAGACGAAAGCCCCCCATGGCATGCGCAATCATGGCATACGCCAAGGCATGCGCAAGGTATGCGCCAAGGCATGCGCCATGGCATGCGACATACCATGGTATTCATGTGTGTATACTCCCCGGATATGCCTGGGTGACGCCCCCGCGAGAACTTTCGCCAAAACTTATTATTCCGGGCCCGGTAGGTCGCTAGTGTTAATAGTCGTCGCTAGGGGTCGCTGCCGTTAATGGCGACGATTATAGAACTTTATTTATTTCAGCCCTATAATAGGGCTGGCTACTATTAGTATATTAACGGTATATATAAGTTACTAAAGTTACTAATCTTACTGAAATTAATTTAGAGTTATTAATAGGATACTACCTAGAACCCCGATTTACTAAATTTATTAAAAGTTATTTACCCGGACCCCTGATTTACTAAACTTATTTATAGGACGCTAGTAGCCCTATCCGTAAATTAGGGCTACTAGTAGGACGCTAGCAACCCTATCCGCGCGGTCGGTAACTCGGTTTTTAATAGGAGTTTTTGAGATTTACCGATTAAAAACTTAATTAATTCCCGGCCTTCTATTCCGTTAATAGAGGTAATTATTTTAATAAAGAATAATATTCTTTTAAATAATATTATTATTTATAGTAAATAGCCGAAGCTAGTAAAGATTATTAATTAATTCTTTATATTTTAAATAGAAGGGGGTTTCGTTAATATTCTAAAAAACGAATAAATATATATATTACTTCGCGCCGACTAGGAAGATAAAGTATCTAAAATAGTATATATTTATCCTATAGGTAACGAGAGCCGGAAGATTATTAACGAAATCTTTAATAAATTATATATTTAGGGACGATTTAAATAGACGATATAAATTACCCTATTTAATTTCCTAGTCTTCGTTATTTAGACTATAAGATTAGATAGTATTAAAAAGAGTCGTACTATTATTAATATTCGAGATTTAAATACTATAGTTATAATAGACGTCTATTATTTACTTTTATAAAATAATATAATTAACGCCGTTAAGAGTTATTATTAAATTACTATTATCGACGCGGCTAGTTTCTTCTATTAATAGTATATATATTTTAAGGATAAATATAAGTTTATTATTATATTATATCGCGGCTAGGAGATTTTTAATATTACGGTAATAAGATTTAAAAACTCGCTTATATATATATAGTAGTAAATAGACCGGATTTTATATATCTATAAAGTATTCGCTTAAATATATATCGATAATATTATAGTATTCTTTTAGACCCTCGAGGATTATATTTAATATCTATATACGATTTTTTTTTTATTCGTTAAATTTAATATTTTAATTAACTCTAAGAAAGCGTTTATCGATTATCTATTAATTATATTATTTGGCTAGAAAGTTAACTCGTTCGGGCTATTAACTTCTAAAGAAAAGTTTATAATTATTGAATAAAAAAATTTTCTTTAAACGCTAGTAGTATTTAAAATATTTCTAGGAATAACTAGTTAATTAAGAGATTATATTAAAAATTATATTACTCTAGTTAGGTTTTTATAAAATAAGAAAACTACGCTACTAAATAAAATACTCCCTATAGGCGCTTAGCGACAAAAATATATTAAGAAAACTAGTTTTAAATTATCTTTCTTATAGGAGATCCGTTTATTTAAAATTATTTAGAATACTCTTTTTAAATCTTTTTTTCTATACTATTTTAATAATAAAAAGAAACTATTTATTAATTTTAATATTAATAAGGAATTCGGTTACGGGGTTATAGTTTATTATATTATAAAAAAACTAAAAGACCTTTATCCCGACTATAAATAAATTTAGTTTATTCTTTTCCTTAGTTAACTCTTTAAGAATATAGAAATATACTATTAACCTACTAAAATAGAACTAGTAGGAATAATATAAATATTTATTAAAGTTAAATATATAGTCGAATTAACTCCTAAAATAATTGTTTATATTAATTATAGAGCTACGCTTAATATAATTAAATAAATAAATATAACTATCTTATTTATAATAAAGATTAATTTACGTATTATACGGGCCTTAGATTATATTTAGTATTTTTAAAATATAGAGATCCGTTATAAACCTAGCGTTAAATATATAGTACTAGATACTCTATCCTAACTATAATAAAAGAATATAATTAGGGACTTTTTAAAAAGCGAGCTAGATATACTCTAAATATATATATATATAAGATTTATATATTAATAGAAATAAATTATATATTTAATTATAATATAAAAACCGGCGAGGATATCGTAGATTTTCTATTTTCGAAGGGGGGTGACGGTTTAATATAATATACTAATAATTTAATTATTAATTATATATATATACCGGAGTATTTATATATATCTTCTTTATATATTAAAACTTTATTTAACGTCGTATATTCTAGTTTATATATAAGAAGATATAAGTATTATAAGATAATAATTAAATATTAATATATATATAAACTAAATAAGAAGTTAGGGGAGTAGTTACGATATTATTTATAATATTAATTATTCGGTAATCCTAGGTATAAGTTTTTTAAAGTATTATAATTTATTCTTATACCGCCTTCTTCTTTTTATATAATTTTTATTAATTTTATCCTAACCTTACTCCTTTCGTAGGAAGGATTCGATAATATTATAATTATTATATATAAATTTTCCCGAAAGGTAACCGCGATTCTAGGAAAATTAATATAAAAAATAAAGTAATAGATAGATATACTTTTATATTATTTATACTTAATGAACTAGGGTATTCCGAAGGTTATTTTTTTCGATCGCGACCGTAAATTTATAAATATCCTATAGAAGACTTTATTTAATACATTTAAAATAAATTCAATATTTTCTACCGCCTATTATCTATAAATAAATAAATTAAATAAACGTATAAATTAGATTATTAAAATTATATTATAATTCTAGATTACTATTTTATAAATTTTTAAAATTTAGGAAAAAGTACTATCTTTTATAATTATATAATATAATAATATATTTTCCTAGCCTATTAACTATACTCTAAATAAAATAACTTTCGATTTTATTATTAATAATATATTAAACTTAGGAAGTTAAGAAAATAATATTTTATTAAAAGAGTTAATATATATTTAAACTTCGGATATAATTACCTTTATTCAAATATATAATAAAGAGTATTATAATTATATTTATTACTCTTAATATTTCTATAAAGAGAACTAGGCTTTACTACGCCTATATAAAATTATAATATTCTAGTAAATAAATTTACTAGTTATAAATATAACTAATAAATAATTAAGTTATTTAAGGTTTTTAATTATATTAATAAACTCGTATACTACCTTAACCTCTCGGAAAATTAAAAGATTTATAACGTATTTTTAATAATATAATTAAAATAGTATCTACCTCTAGATTAAAACCCTTTTAAATATCCACGGTTTATTAACCCTAGAGTAATAAAAACCGAGCGAGATAACTTAAAGCTAGAATAAAAACTAGAGTATATCCTCGATAACCGCGTTATTAAAAAGGGGAAGGATTATACTACCGAATACCTCTTATTTTAAAAAAGTTAAGGATTTATATAAAATCGTTAAATAAATACTAAAAATATTTTCGCGGGCGAATTTATTAAGGAATATAAATAATAGGCTAGATACTAAGTTAAGTTCTTCTTCTAGGGTCGATAATTCTAAAAGTATAATTATATTTCTTTTTTATATTATCGCTCTTTACCTACTTTTATTAAGAAATAATTATTATATTAAGTTTATTTATCGAGCTCTATTTAGAGTACGGGTACTATAATAATATTAAAAGAATATTATACCGATAATTAATAAAACTACTTTTTAATAGTTTTAAATTATTCGTTTAATCGCACGTAGAGTTATATAACTCGAATATCTTAATAATATATTATTTATATACTCTCTTATATAAATTTAAATATATACTCCTCGTTATTATTACTTTTTAACTAGGTAGTATATTTATAAAGAAAAAAACTTCGGATAATATATTAACTACGTAATTATTTAGTCGAATCGGTACTAGCTCCGCGCTAAAATAATTTTAATTTTAAAAATATTATTAAATAACTTTCCCTAGCTAACTAAATTTATACTAAGACTTTATTTTTCTAATATATATTTAGGGCCCTAGTCTTTTGATATTAATACTTTTATAATACTATATATATATACCTCTATTCTATTAATATTATAGTTTCTATCGTTAATTATTTACGTTATTTTTATACCTCCCTATCGCTTTACCTCGTTATCGCGATTTTAATACTAAACTTTACGACTCTATATTAAATTTTAAAACTCTACGGGCCTACCCGTAATTAATTAATAATTTAGAATATAAATTTCTTATTTATTTACTTCTATATATAGATGTTATTTACGTTATTATTTACGATACTCTATATAAATATATTAACGAGGGCGTTAACTTCTTTCTTTTAAAAAAGACGATTTATTATAAAGTAGACTTTAGTAAAAGTATTATTATAAATATTTATTAAAATAATAGGTTAAGCCCTACCGCTAGCCCTATTAAGACTAGAGTAATATTAAGATTCTAATATATTAAAAGTAGTATTATAGAGATACCTTTTTTATTTATATAAATATTTTTCAAATTACTAGATAGATACCCCCTCTATATATAGTTAATAGCCGCGGTTACTATAATAATACTAACGTAATTTATTCGGGCGACGCGGGTATATAGAAATAAAACTACTACTTTATCTTTAATACCGTTAGCGACGACGACGTTATATATATTAAAATTCTAAATAAGTAGATCTTTAAATATAGTATATAATTAAGTTATAAAGAGAGGGTTTATTAATAAAATCGCTATAAATTAAATATAAATAGGATTTTCGTTATTTTCGTTTTTATTTTAACCGAAAAACGCGCTTATAATAAAAAGACCTTAAATCGGTTAAATCCGACGTTTTTTAATCGAAAAATTTATTTTAATATCGCTAAATTAGTTTAACTACGAAATTAATTTATTAAAATTTATTTTTAAAGTTAATTTATTATTATATCTACGACCTTAAGAGTTTAGGAACGTTATTATTTTAACTAGAGTTAAAGCTGGCTTTAAAACTAGTATTAATATTAATATAATAAAAGTACTTCTTTTAGGGCCTAGTCGATATACTAGTTAAAAAAGAAACCCTCCGCGTTAAACTCTTAAACCTAAATTAACTACTATAAAGTAAATATTAATAATAAAGTCGGTTTTTTCTCACTCGACCTAGCTCGTTATAATTATTTAACTCTATTTTAATATAGTTTCTCTTTTCAATATAACTCTCCTTCTTAGTATAATTCCCTCTCTTAATATAACTCCTCCTTTTATTCGAGGTATAGATATACGCGATTTTAAAATAAAAATTCGGGGCGGTAAAGAATTATATTAAAAAAGTTATTTATTTATTTATTCGAAGTAGGAAGGTTATTATCGAGTAGTTTACTTTATTTTAAATTTAATTCTCGTCGGAAGCTCTCGTAAATTAAAGGGTCTATTTTTAATATATATAATTACTAGTTTTTATACCCTCTTTAGAGGGGGGATATTTAGATTATTCTTTATTTTAATAATTAACTCTCGCGTTAATAAAGACGCTAGTTTAATATATCGTTAATAAGAATAAATATCTTCGATTTTAAAAATACTAGTATTATTTTTTATCCTCGTTTTTATTTTATAAATATATAGTAGTCTAGAATATCTAGTATATATATTAATATAAATTTTAAAGTTATTATTTATCCTAGCTAATTACGCGATTATTTTTTTAAATATAAATAATATTATTAGAGCTTTTATATCCCGAAATAAAAGAATCCGATATTTATAAAAAAAGCGTATTTTATTTATTTTTAATTTATTAATATATATTTTAAATTAACGAATTAGAAAGTTATTAATTTTATTATTAATAGTTTTAAAGTCCCCTATATAGATTAGCTAGTATATTTATAGGAAATTAATAATATATTTTATTTATTAAGAATTTTAACTCTCTCTTTAAATCTTAATAACTACTTTTACTTTTAGAATTAATAATATTCTAGAAGTAGAGACTCTAATTAATAAAATACTTAATAAATTTTTTTTATAAAGGTTAATCTATATTTTTACGAGGTACTAGTAAATCGACACGTTTTTAAAAAAATAATCTTTATATAATTATTATTATTTAGTATCGAATTTTTCTTTTATATAAATATAAATAATAGTAAACTAGGTAGTATAGAATTTATCTTAATTCTTTTTCGCCTCGAATTTTTATTTATAATTAATAACTACGTCTTTATTAATATACTAGATATATAGTAAATTAGCGATTTTAGGAAAGATATAAATATAAATTACGAATAAATCTTTATCGCGGTCGGTAATATTAATAAATAAATCTAGAATATCGAGTTTTAATATTATATCGCGGTATTATTAAAGAGTTTAAATATAGTCCTTAGTTTCTTCCTATACTAGGAAGTAGAAAATAATATAGAATAAATAATTTAAAATAGTCGCCCTAGTAATAATAAATAATAGAAGTTTATATTTATTCGTTTTATAGATATATATTACGGGGTAGACTCTAGTATAGTATTACTAGACTAAACCTCGGTACTTATTAAGGTATACTTATTAAGGTATAGTTACTTTAATAATAAAAATATTAGTAGTATAAAAGATGTTGATTATCTATGGAGGATTTGGCCCTAATATACCAGAATCCAGCCAAGGCGCTAGTCCTATTATGGAAGTACCGAGGTTTAGTTTAGTAATATTTATATTAGAGTCTACCCCGTAATAGATCGCCCCTTTTTAAAGAAAGACGTTAACGCCCTCGTTAACACGCGGATATAGGGTATCGCAAGTAATGACGTAAGTGGCGTCTATATATAGAAATAATAGAGTAAGTAAATATATATAGTATGTCCCTAGCTCTTGAATAGTCGGTGCGGGGTAACTACGGGAGTGTCGTAAAGTCTTAAAGTTTAGCGCAGAGCCTTAATTCTTAATATACTTTTAGATACTGATTCTGGCGATAGTAAAGTGAGGCGATAAGAAGGTATAGAGGTGACGTAGGCGAATAACGGTGGTAGCCATAGTGTTAATGAAATAGGGGCGTATACGTTTAGCGTTATAGAAGTATTAATAGGGAGGTACTAAATAGTCGACTTTTCTATATATAAAAGTAAGGTCTTGGCGCAGTTTTTGAATAGCCAGCGATTTTTAAAAGTAGTCGTTTACCGATATTTTTAAAATTAAAACTATTTTAGCGCGAAGCTAGTCCCGATCTAGCTACTAGCGGTTAACTCCTAAGGAATACTAGTAGGTATTTTTATCTTTAAGGGTAGGGTTAGCTAAGTAGGTATACTATACCGTATAGTTTCTTCGCCTACTACTACCGTCGCAGTTTCTAGTATTCCGGATCACTCTCCTACTCTTAGATAGCTGGGTCTACGGCGTAAGCGGCGGGCCGGCCATTATAGTTATAAGGATTATAAGGTTTATAGGGCTTATTATTAAATAACTTATTATTAATTTACTTCTAATTATTCTACTAGTAGGGTTACCGCTAGGGCTACTACTAAAACTAAAAGTAAAGTGGTTTTTAAGGTGGTATAGAACCGCGTACTAAGAATTCCTCCTAAATTAATAGTTTACTATCGATATCTTTAAGGAATTAGTTTAGCGTTATTATTACTTTTGGCTTAAGGAGATCCCGACGTATATTTATATAGAATACGTTCCAAATAGTTAAAAGCTAGGAGTGTATTAAGGTGATATTTATAGATTTAATAAGGTAGAGTATATTCTAAATAAATATACGAGGATACGTGCCCTTTCGGATATCCTGGAGTATATATATAAAGGTGGCGATCTTGGTCATTACTACTAATATTCGGATTTTAAAACGATTAATTAGTATCGTATACTACTACTGTAAATCGGTGGCGGTATTACGTAGTAGGTTCTTTTCAAGCTCTATTAACTCGATTAAGTACTATATTAAGACTGAGCCACGTAGGCACGCAGGAATGATATTCTTAATAGTGGTGTATATATTAGGCTTGGTATTTACTATATCCTTAAGTCTATCTATAAAAACGTAGACGTTTTAGTAGTAAACGTACTTGCCGCCGTTTAGAACTAGGGCGTTATTTCTAGGCTTATACTAAGGGTTAAAGAAACTAACGTCTTCTACCTTTAGTTTATTACTCTTACTGTTAGTATTAGAGCTAGCTTGAGGCTTAGGTATTTCTCGTGTTAGCGAGTGGGGTAAAGTAGATTTCTACTACTATTACTACTATTATTAAGTATTAAGTTACTACTATATTTGGCCCTATTGAATCTGTATCTAGTATAGACGCTCTGAAAGATCTCCTATCATATTACTAAGAGTGGTCATATCTATTTTAGGGTATTCTAGTATTATTAAGGGATTTTTCTAGGAGCGAGTGCCGGTTAGCTTATTCGAGTTACCTAATATACTAGCGGTAATATCGACGGGCCTATTAAAAGGGTCGGAAGTAAGGCGTAGTAGGAGGGCCTGAGTAGGTAACGTATTTAGTATTATAGATAAACGGTTTTAAATATTAAGTTATATTAGGGTCCCAAGGGGAGCTATAGGTAGACTAATATATATACGGAAGCGTCTTAATAGATAAAGTAATCAATATATACCGTTACTATTATTTATTAAAGTATAGTTACTTTAGTAGTAAAAATATTAGTAGTATAAAAGATATTAATTATCTATGGAGGATTTGGCCCTAATATACTAGAATCCAGTTAAGGCGCTAGTCCTATTATAGAAGTACCGAGGCTTAGCCTAGTAACACTCATACTAGAGTCCACCCCGTAATAGTACTTCTATATTAAAACTAGTACTTTAGTTAGATTCTAGTATATTAGAGCCAAATTCTCTATAGATAATTAATATCTTTTATACTACTAATATTTTTATTACTAAAGTAACTATATTTTAATAAATAGTAATAACGGTATATACCGATTACTTTATCTATTAAGATATTTCTATATATATACTAGTTTATCTATAACTCCCCTTAAGACCCTAATATAACTTAGTATTTAAAATCGTTTATTTATAGTATTAAATATACTTTTTATTTAGGCCCTTTTACTACGTTTTACTTCCGACCCTTTTAATAGGCCCGTCGATTTCACCGCTAGTATATTAGGTAATTCGAATAAATTAACTAGTACTCGCTCCTAGAAAAATCCCTCTATAATACTAGAATACCCTAAAATAGATATAACTACTCTTAGTAATATAATAGGAGATCTTTTAGAGTATTTATATTAGATATAGATTTAATAGAGCTAAATATAGTAGTAATTTAATATTTAATAGTAGTAGTAGTAGAAATCTACTTTACCCTACTTGTTAATACGAGAAATACCTAAGCCTTAAGCTAGCTCTAATATTAATAATAAAAATAATAAACTAAAGATAAAAGACGTTAATTTCTTTAACTCTTAATATAAGTCTAGAAATAACGCCCTAGTTCTAAATAGCGGTAAATACGTTTACTATTAAAATATCTACGTTTTTATAAATAGATTTAAAGATATAGTAAATACTAAACCTAATACCTACGCTATTATTAAGAATATTATTCCTATAGACCTACGTAACTTAGTTTTAATATAGTATTTAATCGAGTTATTAAAACTTGAAAAGAACTTTCTATATAATACCGCTATTAATTTATAGTAATAATATACTACTTTAATTAATCGATTTAAAATTAGAACTTTAATAGTTATAACCAAGATCGCTACCCTTATATATACACCCTAGGATATTCGAAAGGGTATTTATTTTTATATATTTATTTAGAATATACTTTACCTCGCTAAATCTATAAATATTATATCGATATATAATTAACTTTTGACTATTTAGAATACTTTTTATATAAATATATATTGGGATATTCCTAAACTAAAAGTAATAATAATATTAAACTAATTCCTTAAAGATATTAATAATAAGTTATTAATTTAGGAGGAATTCTTAATATATAATTCTATATTATTTTAAAAACTATTTTACTTTTAGTTTTAGTAGTAGTAATAACTTTAATAATAACTCTATTAATAGAATAATCCGAAGTAAATTAATAATAAACCGTTTAGTAATAAATTTTATAATTTTTATAATTTTTATAATTATAATAACCGGCCCGCCGCCTACGTCGTAGATTTAATTATTTAAAAGTAAGAGAGTAATCCGGAATATTAGAAACTACGATAGTAGTAATAAATAAAGAAACTATATAGTATAATATATCTAACTAACCTTACCTTTAAAGATAAGAATATTTACTAGTATTTTTTAAAAGTTAATTATTAATAGTTAAATCGGGACTAGCTTCGCGCTAAAATAATTTCAATTTCAAAAATATCGGTAAACGACTACTTTCAAAAATCGCTAATTATTTAAAAATTACGCCAAGGTTATGGATTTACGCCAAGGCCTCACTTTTGTATATAAAAAAGTCGACTATTTAGTATTTTAAATTAATACTTTTATAATACTAAATATATACTCCTCTATTTTATTAATATTATAGTTATTATCGCTAGTTATTTACGTTATTCTTATACCTCTCTATCGTTTTACCTCGCTATCGCAATTTTAGTTTACGACTCTATATTAAATTTTAAAACTCTACGGTACTCCCACGGTTATTTTATACCGATTATTCAAGAGTTAGGGATATACTAGTATATTTATTTACTCTATTATTTCTATATATAGACGCTATTTACGTTATTATTTACGATACCCTATATTAATATATTAACGAGGGCGTTAATTTCTTTCTTTTAAAAGAGGTTCTCTATTATAAAGTAAACTCTAATATAGTATTACTAAATTAAACCTCGGTACTTCTATATTAGGACTAGCGCCTTGGCTAGATTCTAGTATATTAGGGTCAAATTCTCTATAGATAATTAATATCTTTTATACTACTAATATTTTTACTATTAAAGTAACTATATTTTAATAATATAGTTTATAATAACGATTTCTTAATTCTACTTTAGGATAATATAGTAAAATATTTTTAAAAAAAAGAGATAAAATACGCGATTTTAATAGTCTTTAAAATATTTAATTTATTAATCGCCCGTATATAGTTCTTTTATTAGTATTTATATAGGAGTAAGATTTCTTAAAATTTATTATTTTATCTAGTCTTTAATATTATAAATATCTTTTATTAAAAAAGTCGGATTAAATAGATCGTTATTATTTTCGAGCCTATTAACGATCTACGCTAGTATAGTATATATTTTTATTCGTTTTTAAATAATTAATTTTACCGTTAATATTATCGTTATAACTCGGTATAAAGAGTATAAGACTGGGAGAGTTAGGGCGTAATTATAAGAGTTATTTAATATTTTTAAATACTAGTTATTAAAGGAATTTTTCAAGGCGGCGTAGACGAAGTAATAACTAATAGAACGAGAGATTATATATAGATATTTTTACCCTTTAAGAGTACGTTCCTTTCTATCTTTATTATATATTAATTAGGTTTTACGTTTTATCTTTTTTTTATTTATTTTAAATCTTCTCTAAACGACTATATAACTCTACTCTTTTATATATATTTATATAGTTTTAAGAAAAAGACCGAGGGAGCCCTTTAATAAATTATTCTATAATAGTAAAAAATTTATAATTATTATTATAATAGAGTAAATTAAATTAGGGAAGTATTTATTTTAAAACGGAGAAATAACGATATAAGGGTCGCGATATTTACTATTTACTTACGATAGATATATTAATAGTTATAGTAACCGCGGCTATTAACTATATATAGAGGGGGTATTTATCTAGCGATCTAGAGAGTATCTATATAAATAAAGGGGGTATCTCTATAATACTACTCTATATTAAAACTAAATCCTCTATAGAATAATTAATATCTTTTATACTATATACTATTATATGAACTCTATATTAATAACCGTAGTATTTTAAAAAGTAATTTATCGTTATTATAGTTACTAGTACTTTAGTATAAGATAGTAGTAGTATTTATATCGATAAATAATTAAATTAATATATAATACATTAAGATTAAATCTTAATTACTATTTTATTTCGTTAATATTATAATTCTTACGTGTCTTATTTCGTTAATACTATATTCTTATTATTTAGTAGTAACGGCGTAGTCGAATTCTATTTATAAATAAAAGGAGACTAGTTATTAACCCCTAAAATATTAATTATAAAATATTAAATCCTTTATTAATATCTCGAAGATATAATTATTATCCGTACTACTATTCTTTTATATAGGTCGAATTATTTTAAAGGATTATAAACTAATTATAATTCGTCCTTATATTTATTATTAACTATAATATTAATATTAATTCTTTAACCGTTAATGTTCTATAACGACGAATAAAGCGAGCCGCTTCGTTTTCGTCTTAACCTTTATATATAGTAGTAGTATTTCTTTATACTAGCTACGCCTACCCTAAATTTTAATAATCGAGTTATTATATTAAGTTTTTATAATTATATAAATTAATTTATAAACGCGCTTTATAAATCTAAAGGAATATTTATACCCTAGTTATAAAAAGTACTTTATATTTCGGCCGTAGGCGTAGAGAATAATCTATATTAAATTAAAGCGTCGCCGCTATTTATACTATATATTATTATTTTCGTTTATATAAAAAATTCTTATCTTTTCTTAAAGATCTCGGTTTAATTATAATTAATTATTAGGAAAGTTAAATCGCGCCGGAATTACGAAGTTAAAAGCGGAGTTTATTTTTCTTATAATCTAAAGTTTATATTTACCCGAAAGCGGAGAAATAATATTTACCCTATTAAAAATTATAACGAAATCGATAAGTTTTCCCCGCGTTAAAATAAAAACTTTAAAAATTTCTTTTTAATCTTTTACTTTTTACCTTTTACTTTATTATTTCTAATTTACGTAATTAAGATTTAAATCTTTAATATTATATAAATAAACTTTCGAACTATATACCGGTAGAAGATCTTTATAAATATATATAATTTATCTTATTTTCTTTATTTATAAGCTACGCGAAGGTAAAGAAACTATTTTTATTAAACTTTACTATCTCTCTAGTATTTTAATTATTTATATTTTCAAAGAAATATTTCGAGTAATATAATAAAAATATTAGTAGATTAATTTAAAAAGTAATTCTTTTTATTATCGATTAATACGATTCTTTATTAGATATATTAAGAGGTAGCGAGTTATTTATAAAAAAAAGATATTCTATTTCTATTAATATTTAAGAAGAAGAAAGTTCCGTAGAAGAAAACCCTTTTATATTTCCGATTTCCTAGATATATACTCCTTTAATTACGGAAGTATTAACGGCTTTTATTAAAAACGTTAAATATTATACCGATTTAATATACTTTAATAATTAGAAAAAAAGAAACGAGGAGATTTTAAATCTTTAGTTACTTTATTTTTAAAGAAGAGTTAAAGACCGGATTTTAATTACTCCTATTTATTCTCTTCTAGTTATATCTTTTTCTTTAGTTTTTAATCTAGTTAAATCTATAGTTTAATTAACTCTAAAAAAATTAATATTTTAATTTCTTTTATAAAAATTAATTTTTACTATAAACGACGTTATACGAAAGATTCTTTTTAATTAAACCGAGAATATAATTAATAATAATAAAGGTTAATCTAGCTTTTTAAAATAAGGTTAAAAAGATTTTAATAATTTAAAAAAAAATTAATTTACTTTATTTAATTTTTAATCCTAGTAGGAATAAAAAACCGTAAATTAATTATAAATACCGCCTCCGTTAATAAAAATCGATTTAAACCTATATAATATTATAATTTAAATTATATAATCTACTATACTAAATACTATTAGAGTTATTTTATAAAATTAGGGTTAAGTTTTTGAAGAGCCTTTAAGACCTATTAAACTATAAAGACTAATTAATAAAGACGGGTATATTTAATAAATATAATAATAAGCTAGGTATTTTTATACCGGCGAATTAAATTTCTTTTATTTAAATTACTTAAAGTTATAGAGCGCCGGTAATATCGTCTTTAATTTTAAGAAATTAATATTTAAGGAGGTCTATATCTTTTATAATAAAATTTAGGATTTCGTTATAATAAAAAATAAAGATATAATAAAAAGGAATTTAAATAATTACTTCTATAATACCGTTATAAATTAATAACTTAAAATTCTTTTCTAAGTTAAGAAAGATATAATAATATAATTACCGAATAATCTATAACGCTAAATTACTAGATTATAAAATTATTTTAAAATTATAATATTTATAGCTCTAGAAGAGTTTAGTCGCTAGTTATATATATCGAAGAATATAACCGAACGAAGTAATTTATTTATCTACGTCTAGAATATAACTAAATATATCGTTTAAGCCGGTATAAGCGAAGAGTATATATAGGTTATATAAGTATAGAATTACCTCGATATTAATTTCTAGGCTATTATCCCTCCTTTAATAAATAATACTTCGATTAAATAATTTATCGAATAATTTAAAAGTAGGAAAGAGATATAGTATAAAATATAAATTTAAAAGAATAAAGAAGATTATAAAAAGAAATTAAAAAGAAATTAAAGAGCGAGAAGTAAATTATAATATAAAAATAAATAAATAACTATTTAAGGATAAATAGTCGTTATAGCGATAAAATAAATATTATAATTTAATACTTTATCGACTTTAGTAGTAGTATCGATTTTTTTAATTTTAAGATTTTTAAATATCTTAAGGTCCTTAGTTTTAAAGTTTTTAAAAGTAGAGACTATTTATTATAAAACCGAATCCTTATAATTCTTGTTCTTTTTTATATTAATAAATAACTAGATCTTCTTTCCTTTATATTAACCCTTATAATTAACCAGTTTATTTTTAAAATCGGTAGATTATACTTTAAATATAATAATAATTATAATTATAATAAGTTTAAAAGCCTCCTCTATAAAAATCTCTAAAAAAACACTTTATTATTATTAAAATAACTATTTATAATTATCGCCGGAAATATTTAATTTAACTAAAATTTATTCGTTAAGAATTAGGGCTACGGGAACTAAAGCTATAGTAACTAAAATTATAAAAATTATAGAATATACTTATATTACCCGCCGAGACCGTATAATATTTTCGGTAATTAAATATAGATATAACCTACTTACTTTAATAAACTATATAATAATCTTAATAATAAGAATACGGATTACGGTATTTTTTTTAAATTTATTAATAACTATTTCGGCTCTCCCAAAGCTCCGCCGATAAATTATTATAATTATTATATAAACGCCGATAAGAGTTATTATAATATTAAAGAGAGTATTATAAATAAAGAATAAAGTATTAATAAAGATATTAATATTAAATTCGTTTTAATTACGTATTATATTTCTATAAAGAAAATAAGTTAATATCTTATTTATAAAAACTATAAGTTTAATTTCCCGTTAAATAATCTTTTATATATATATCTAAAAGAAAGAAAAACTATATACTCGATTAATATTTAGAAAGTAATTAATCCTACTTTTATAAAATTTAAAAATACCGAGTTAAATATTACTCCGAAGATTTTAGTCTTAAAGATTATAATAATATTAAAATTAATAACTCTTAAATCTTCCCCTCGATAAAAAAGTAGATTAATAATCGAATCTACTACTTCGTCTTTACTAATTAATAGGATAATATTTTATATATAATATTATTTTACCGGCTAAATAAACTTTACTCTAAATACTATTCAAGAATTAAAATATTTTAATACTAGGTATCCGATAAATATAATTAATAAAGTATATATTATATAACGAATCCCCGATATTTAGTTATAGATTTATAATAAAGTTATTACCTTAAGAAATATCGACTCGAATCGTTATTTAATTATAAAGTAGATTTTAATTATATTCTATATAAACGGAAAAACGAAGAATAATATAAAAATAATAATTAAAATTATTAGGGACTTCTATATTATCGATAATTTTAAAGTTAATATATTTATCGGTATAAATATCCTAGGCTAGGAGAAGGCCGTTATCGACTTCTTTAATAATTAAATAATTTTAGGTAACTACGAAAATATTATAATTTTTATTTAATCTATAATTAAGGATAATATAAGGATTCGATATATTATATAATTAAAGCGCCGCTAAATAATTCTAATATAAATTATATTAACGGTAATAATCTTATTAAAAGAGAAATTATAATTACCGGACTAAGATTTCCTATTCGGCCTATAAATAAAAGAAGTCTATATTTATTTTATAAACTTAATAATTAATTTTATTAATATTTATAATAAGGGGAATATACTTTTTATTATTCTTTATCGTTAACGAATAAAATTAATTATAGAATATAAAGTAGAAGAAGTATATTTTATTAATTTAAATAATTATTTCTTTACGGCGAAAACTTATAAGGACGATATAATTATATTATACTTTATTAATTCTTATAATCCGAGGTTAATTTTAAGGCCTAAGATCGATTCTTTTATAAAAAGAAAACTATCGAATAAAATTACGATTTATAATAACGACTCCGATATTACCGCGATTAAAGAGATTATAGAGTAATACCTTTATATTTAAGAAAATATAAAAGATATAATCGATTTATTTAAATCCGAGTAATTATCGATTCCGTTTACTACGGATTAATAATTGTTTAATACGAAATTTAATTATAAGATCTATCTATTAAACCCCGATATAAAAGCTTTAATAGACGAGAAATTCGATAAAATATATTAATAAAAGAAAATATTATAGTTTATTAAATCTTCCTTATTCGTTTTCTTTATTTTCGTTATATAACGGACGGTATATAAAGATTTTAAAAGAACGCCGATATAAAAGAGTAAAATCGTAGTCGATATTTATAGTCTAAATAAAATTACTATTTTTAATAACTACCCTTTTCCGCTTTAGAACGATATTATTTCGTTAATATAAAAATATATTTATATAAATATTATTAATTATAATAAATAATTCTATCTCTTCTTAGTTAAGAGAGATAATTATTATAAATTTATAATAATTTTTTATTATAGTTCGGAGTATTATAATATTATAATAATAAAATAGAAAGGGTTAATTCTATATATTTAATATAAAATAAATACTTTTCTTCGCCCGTATTAAGTATTCGCGAGATATTATATCGATAATATCGTAATTTTCTTACGGTCTTATTCCGAGTATATCGAATATTTTATAATTATTTTCGTTTTATTCGTAGGCCTGAAAATCTTATTTAATTTTAAAAAATCCTTTTTAATTTACCCCTCCGTTATACTTCTAGGCTAAAAAGTAGATAAATTTAATTTAATTATTATTAAAAAAAGAATTATAATAATTAAAGAACTTCGTTTCCTAGATATACTATAAGCTTTAGAAGTATATATCGGAATAATAAATTAATTATGAAATAATATTAAATACTTCGCCTAGATTATTAAGTTATTTTAATATTAGAAAACCTGGCTTTTAAAGGGCTCGCCGTCTTAAAGCGGGAATATATAAAAGATTTATTTTAAAAAAACTTACTTTATAATTAGAAAAGAGGAATTAATTTCTTTTAAATTATTATAAAAGATATTTACTTATAAAACCTATTTATATTATCGAGATCTAACTCGTTAATTATATATTAATATCGATATATTAAAATCGTATAAAATTAACGCGATAGTATATTATATTTAAAGAGATCTTTAGGGTAATAATTTCCCTTATATTAATATATAATTAATTCTATTCCTATCCAAATTATTTAATCCTACGGAGTCGCGCTACTAGTTTACGGAATTAAAAGTAGTAGGCTTAATTTAGATATTAAAAAAAATCTTATATTTATTTATATAAATCCCGATAAAGAAAGTTATTATCTTTATTAATTATTCGGTAACTATTAATATTACCCGATAAATAATATTATCGTCGTTTTCTTTTAATAGGATAAATTTACGGTTAATATAAACTTCTTAATATATATTATAATACGATCTCGATATTCGTTAATATCTAGGAAAATAAAATATTATATTAAATACTTTATCTCGCCTTCTCGGTAAAAAAGAATATCTTAATATTAAAGATCCCGGTATTTTAGATAATATCTTCGCTTTTTATTTTACCTTAATTAAAATATCTTCTAAATATTATTTTAAATTATAAGAGGTATATTCTAAAGATAAGAAATAATTAAAAATAATAATTTTCTTTATAGACGAGAAGGATAAATTTAAGAAAGAAACCCTAAGGTCTATAAATAATATCGATATAATTAATATTAATATTCCTTTTCTTTTTAAAGACTTATTTATATAATATAAAAACGAATATATTAAGAAGAAACGCCTATATATCCCGAAATTAATAGAATAAAATATTTTCGAACTTTTATATAATAAGCGAAATTATATAGGATTTTATAAAATATATAAAAATATCGCCGATATTTATTATATATAGTATTTAACTCGAAGATTTAAATACTATATTTTATACTATTTTTAATATTAACTTAATTAAATAAAGAGGTATATATTATATAATATTTTAAAATTAATCCTAATAAAGCTAAAGATCTATTATTATATTATTATTAGTTTTATTATAACACTCCTTATATTTATAAACGGATATAATTATTTAATAATTATTATTTATAAGTTCTCGAAAATAATTACTACGGTTTTAAGGAAAAATATATTTAACGCCGAAAAATAAATAAACGCGTTATTTCTCGCCTTTACCGACTAGGGAATTCTAAAAGCGATTATTTTTAATAAAGACCTTAAGTTTCTTTTAAATTTATAGAAGATAATCTTTAAAATATTAGGGATTAAATTAATAATCTCTATTATTTATTACCCTTAGTTTAACGGTTAGTCGGAATAAATAAATTAAATTATAAAAATAATACTACGATTTTATTTAATATACTACTTTAATAATTTATAAAATAAATTCGTAACTACTTTATAATTTATTATAAATAATTCTTTAAATTTAATAACGACGCTTTTATTAAATAAAATTATCTATAATATAAAACTTAATAGTAGAATTTTAGTTTAAGATATAATAGGAAGGATAAATTTTATTAATACTAGGATTATTAACTAGAAAGAAGTTATTAATATAATTTTATTCGCGGCGATTAATATTAAATTTCGGTATAATAATAAATATATACTCTTAATAATATAAAAAGGGGATATAATCTTTTTAAAATTATATAAATATAATACCTAAGGCCGCTAGTGCAGAGCTAGCGGTTTAGTAATAATATAAAAGATATAAAGTAGTTACGGGGTTTATTACTAGGTAGTTTTTAAATCCTAGATTTAATAATAGAACTAATCTCTAAAGATTCTAATAAAACGGGGGAATATTAACTCGATATAAAATTATTAAAAGTTAGAACCCCGCGATACTAAGGTTAAAACCCCGTATCGATAAATAATAATATTATAAAAGTAACGGAGCGTAGGCGTATATAATATACTAACGCCTTTAACGGGGCGTAAATATATATAATATATTATTACTTTATAATTACCTCTTTTTTTAGGCCCTAGTCCTTAGATATTTTAATATTTTAATTAAAAAATATTTATTAAAAAACCTTTAAACCCTTTAAGAGAAATAAGAGAAAAAAGTTATCTAATATAACGGCGTTATTATACGGTAACCTAAATATAAAATTATATATTTAATTCTTTAATACCTATAGTACTAGTTACGGAATAATATTTAGCGAATTAGTCGAAGTTTATTAAAAAAACCTTTAAACCCCTTAAGAGAAATAAGGGAAAAGAGTCTTTTAATTTATATTATCGGTCCTATAATATTAATATATAGTACTAGTTACGGAGCGATACGAAATTATTTCTTATAATACTATTATATAGTATTAGTAACGGAAGGGTAATATTATTAAATTATCTTTACTATATAATAATATTAGTAATAAATAAATAATATATTTATAAAACTATTCTTATAGCGTTAATATATAGTAATATTAATTAATTAAATAATATTTCTTTCGTCTCTATAATATTATTATATATAATAGTAACGGAGTAAAATATTATATACTATCGTTCCTATAGCGTTTATAGTACTTATAGTAAATATAGTATATTAAATTATTTCTATAGTACCTATAGTATTAATAGCGGAATAATAGTAGCTACTTTTATTATATACTCCTACTATACTATAAAAATACTAGTAATAAAGTACTATATATAAACGGTATAGCCTTAATATTATACCGGGAGATTAGTAATAATATAACTACTATAGTAATAATTATATTTATTAATAAAAATAAGATAGCGGAGCGGAGGCGCGTATTAATATATAATAACGATAAAATATTTAGCGCGACGATTTATTATTAAAATAAACTCGCTCGCTTATTTATTTTCTCTTTTCGTAACTTCTTTAGTCTTTTTTATATATTATTACTCTAGCTTTATAATAGTATTCTAGTATTATTACTAATATATAGATAATACTCTCGTTATATATAATTTTCTTCTAACTCTATAAATAGCTCTTATTTACCGATAGTATTAATTTATTTATACTAATTATTTCAGCTATAAATATACTAGTAAATATACTTAGTCCGTTATTAACACGACTACGTAATACTAATTATAATAGTAATTTATTATATTTTATAACTCCTTTACCGGGTCTATTTCTATTAATTTAATAATAATTATATTCGAGGTACGTCCCCTCCTTATATACTTTATTATATTAATTACTACGGAATCGACTATTATATAAAGGTAAATTATAACCGTAAACTCTAAAGTAATATATATTAATAATAATAAATTACTAAATCTTTCCGAAGGAAGGTAAAGAAGTCTATATATTAATATACCCGTATCGGTAATAAGACTCTTAAAGAAAAATATAAATATAATTTAATAAATAAAGAAATTATTTAATAATATAAAGTATATAGTAAAACGGTAGTAATTAGTAAATAAACCTCTACTATAATCGCTAACCTATAAAATTAATTAACGGCGGCGAACTAGTATATTAAGGAATTAAAAATAATAAATAAAGTTTTTAAAGAAAAGACCGAAAGTTTTCGTTAATATAAACGGGACCTAAAGAGTCCCGAGGAAGATAATATCTTTAAGAATTATATTAAAGAGACTATATCTTTTTCTAATAATTCCGATAGTAATTAAATCTTTCGTACGATATAGTAGTAATATCGAATTCTTTTTTTTTAAATCGGCGCTAGTTAAATTTACCTAGATATATTATTTAATAATATATTTTAAATATTTATATAGACTATATTTAAAGTAAAAGTATTTTTATAAATATAATATTTTATCGCTATCGTATATAAATAGTTTAATAATAAATTAAATTTAGTTATACCCTAAAATTATATAATAAGATTATAAATACTAAAGAGAATATTTATTATATAAATATTAATATAAAAATAATAATATTTATTTTTAATATTAATTTCGTTTACTCCGTTTTATTATTTTATATAACTAGGTACCTTTTTTAATTATATTTATATATTTATATTTACTACCCGCCTATTAAAAGATTTTAATTAATTTATTAATATTAATAAACTCTTCGTTTAATAATTATTAATTATATTCTTCGCCTTAACTAATTTATTTAACTTTATATTAAATACTTTCTTTATTTTTTATTTTATTAATTACTATTTTGTCAAGGTGTGGTTACTTTAGTAGTAAAAATATTAGTGGTGTGAAAGATGTTGATTATCTATGGAGGATTTGGCCCTAATATGCCAGAATCCAGCCAAGGCGCTAGTCCTATTATGGAAGTACCGAGGCTCAGTCTAGTAATACTCATACTAGAGTCTACCCCGTGACATACTTCTACCTTTTATAGTTTATTATTATTAATAAATTCGGGGGCTTATATAAAAGATTCCGTTATATTAATATAATCGCGAAGATAATATAATTTAAATAACGATATATAAGAAGTATTATAAATTCTATACATAGAAGATAATAGTAGGCGGTAAATTTATATTTTTATTTTATTAATAATCCTAAAGGGCCTTATAAATTTATAGGATAATTTCTTATTTAGGTATTTTTACTTTAAATTCTTTATTATTAATATAACTAAATTATTAATTTTATAACTTTATAGTTTATATATTTTATTATATTATTTAATTTAGTACTCGGTAGCGCTTTAAAGGCGCTCCGTAGCTTTATTTTTTTAAATTTATAATTATCGTATTTTATTATTTATAACTAGTACTCTTCTTTCCCTAGAGTCGTCCTCGATCTCCTAGCGGATTTCAGGATAATAATTATATATATAGAAAAATAATATCGTTCCGACGACGGTACTCTAATTATTATTTATTAAGAATTTTATTATAAATAATAATCTAGCTTAATTAGTTTATTTATTATTAATAAATATACGTAAATAATACTTTAATATTTAATTTTAATACTTTATTTATTTATCTATTTAAGGGTAAAAAGTAGTATTTAGGTATTATTTAATTTTCGAATAAAAATATATAACCGATTAAAAGACGTTCGTAAAAATAAAGCCTCTATTATTAATAATATTATTAAATATATTATAGCGGTAAATAATTTTAAAATAAAATATTTCCGCTAGTTAAATAGTATCGATTTTAATAATTATAAATATATATTTAATTATTTTAGTAAATCGATTTATAATAATAAAAATAATATTATAAACGGTACCCCTATATTATTAAGTAGTAAATTAATTATAAAATTTATAGAAATCTCCTTCTAAAGTTAAATAGTAATAGGAAGCGAATTTAATTTATTATATAAATAATATCGCGGCGCCTTCGTCCGTTAATATATATCGTAAATTTTAATATAATTCGTAACTTGTTTTAGGCTACCCTCCTAGAAGAATTTTCGGGTAAATAATTTATATAACTTTATAACGCTAAAATAACTTATTAAAGAATTATTATAATATCTCTTTATAAACTCTTCCCTTAGAGCTTTATTTCTTAATATATAAAAACGATTATTATATTTTAATAATCCCTCGGAGTTTATAATTTATATTCTATTCTTTATATAACGGCGGTTCTTTAATATATTCGCTTTAATTTAAAAAGAGTTTATTTAATTATTATAAATTTATAATTCCCGAATTAATATTTTAATAGGCCTTTTAGGATTATTATATATAATTTTAAATACTATTATAATATCCCGCTTTAGAATTACTACTCTTAATTTTATAATTTAAAAAGTAAAGGTTATAATTACTTTTATTTCTTTATCTTTTTCCGATAATTAATTATTAGTTTAAAGAGTAAATTTATTCTAAAGTATTAATAATAATTTAATATTTAACGACGATACTCCCTTATAATTAAAGCGCCGTAATAATATATTAATAAAATTCAATTTT
>JAABUK010004178.1_pt1 | contig 23743 bp, 20 predicted proteins | sample 5559141 | NCBI WGS metagenome assembly JAABUK01 (sample SAMN10711869, study PRJNA513367) | rock metagenome | isolation source: Antarctica rocks | place: Antarctica: Victoria Land, Pudding Butte nord | collected 2016-01-03
CGTTATGCCAACCACTCCACACCTTGCCCGACTGCCTTGGGGCAAGCCAGGTCGGGGAATAACGCCAATGGTCAGGCCTCTTAGTAAAATTGCTAGGAATGACAGGTGGAGGATGACAGCCAGGCTGGACCTGACCGTTAGAAAAACCGCAGACATGGTATGCTAAAATAAGCGCTGCTAGGGTAAGAATTTTTATGAAAGACATGCTGATGTAGCGCCCTCAATTCTCGATAAGACTAGAAGCAAGATTGTATATGGCTCAATGAGAAGATGAAGCATTAGTAGGGAAGCTTGGTGATCGACGTAACAGAAGTGAAAGTGCAGGGTATGCTAGTGGCGTGTTGTTTCCTTATCTGTTGGCGAAGACAGCACTTGCCCTAAGTAGTAACTACATTAGGATAATCGCGACGTAACCGCGCTCGAGGGTCAGGTCAGCGTCTAAGGTACCTACGAACTTAAGATACCTTACCTAAGAACCAGCTTAGCTCTCCCCCCCTTGGAAGCTATAAAGGAGAGCACAGTTCGTAGTGCAGTTGTCGTGACCTTCAATGCAAGAGTAGGAATAAGGCCAAACGTTCAAGCGTAGAATAGCTTTGGAAAACTTCTCTTCTTCGGCCAAGAACTCATGTTTACGAAGCATAGCAGTAGGGCAAGAGCGATTATTAGGCTTGTGTTAGGCTTCTCATTCCACTCGCCATGCTTTTCTTACTTGCTTTATAAAGTCGAAGCAGCTGGTAGACGCTTGGGCGGCAGAGACCATCCAGTCAGCAGCTCGAGATAGAACATCCAATTAAGCCAAAGAGTCTCCCTTTCTGCTTTCACAGGGAACGGGACTTGACGATTGAGCACTGTGATCAAGCGTCAGCTGCTTCCGCAATTTAATGGCTTACTCTAGCTCACTGTTGGGTTGACCCCATTGGCTGGCCTTTACAATGCTCTGAGTTGCCCAAGCTCGCCCATACGAGGTTTAGCTGTCAATTAGATAGTGACCACGCGCAGTATAACAACTAGTGGCAACTTGTAGGTTCGTGCTGCATCCTTGTAAGAGATGTTACACATCATGCTGAATCTAGAGGCATTATAGCTGCGACCTTTAGCTTGAGGGCCACAGATTGTGGCTGTTACGGAGTTGTGCCTACTGTATGATTCCAGAAACTATGGCGGTATCGGCGAAGCAGCTGAATGCTTCAACGGTCCGTACTGCCTCAATTATCAGATATGAGAGGATTTTTACGTTTCAGATGACGCGATGACTGTGTGGAGAGAAGATAGGTGAAGTCAAGACAACAGGGTGAGGTTGGCCATGAAAGTTTCTTTGCATGGTATGTTGGAGGAGCACAAGGGTTGCCACTAGGAGATGGGCAAGGTCATAGTGGTCAAAGCAGCTTCTCAACGATCGCAGTGAAACGAGACAGACAAGTAATCACTCATCGTAAGAGATATAACAAAACCCTAAGACAATCTAATCGCGGTTCAAAGTGCAGTAGTCGACATATTTCAAGGTTGGAGATCTGTACGGTCAAAGAAGTCTGTTAATTCTCTCAATCTTGGATCGTCAAGCTAGCTTTCTCCCAAAGCTCCTTTACTCGAGAACTTACCATTTCCCCAACAAATTCCACTTCCCTAAAGGACGAGCATTATTTTGCCCTAATGTCCCCTATGGCCTGCATTGAGCTCCGCGCTTTCAATGCTATCCGTTGAATATCTAGCAGCGCTATGTTGCAACTGAGCAGGCTGACTGGAATTATTCTGTCCTCCTCACTCACAAATCAGGAAACGTGGAGTCAGTCTTCGGGTGAAGTCTACCGCTTAAAGAACTTTGAGGAGGACGTTGATCGTAACAAAGTGCATAAATAGGCAAAAGGGTCCGACGCGTAAGGAGAAGATGATGAAGCCTTCTGGACGAAGATATGGTTACATAATAACGTGCCGTTTGTAGACTGGTGGCAGTGACTTTGCTCTCAAATCCCAGTCTTGGTCTTAGCTTCAGTCTCTAGCCCAGCGTCAACCGTGGGAAGGAGGAGCAGTGGTCGGATAGGCAGCTGTATATCGCACATGGTAAATCAGTGATAACCTGAGTACGGTTGTAATGCCGCGATATGTTTATTTTTTTTGGAAAGCCGGCAAGCGCTTGGTGTTTGAGGATTTTAGAAACAGGTCTGCTGAAATCGGGGAGGGAGTCCCGAGCGAGAGCTTGCCTCAGTTCTCAGACGTGCCAACGTCGCTAAGCCCCTTCGGGTTAGCGCCCTGCTGACTTCGCAGCATACGGGCGGCACGTCTGAGTGCAAACCCCTGTAAGATAGGTTGATCTGCGTTAATTTGGTGACAGCTCGCACAACTTGCCTCGTTAACTTTTGCAAGTCACAACATTCTTGTTTGCGACGCGATCATCAATGCACAACATGTAAATCATAATGTATGTGAACTTGCAATAGTACTTTCACATATGCTCTATTTGATGCGTCTAATTTAAGTATCAATAAAATTCTGTGAGATCGATAAGTTGTGTCATCGCATCATCAAGTCGACTGCATGTGATAATTCAAGTAGTCGAACAGCGCGATCAAGAATATGCTAGCTTCGATTTTTTGCTCTTGTCATCAGATATCTCATGATCATATCATTGACTGAACTTAGTTGAACTTGTATCGTGTTGTGTGATGAAGATTTGATTCAAACGTTCTTTTTGATGATTTAGAAAGTGCGTTAAGTCGAAGCAGTTGACTGAAAAGCGACTGACTATGATCAAATCATGCAAGTCGATCTCTGATGAATACATGCATCAAACAATCGAAAATCGATTTCAACTGATGTCAAGAATTCAACAAATCGACACTTTTCATTTGCTATTGAAGAATGAAAAGAATGTGATTCTCATCATCAGAATCAAATTTGAAAAGAGCATCATTTTTCAAATTGCACTCTTGATGTTCATTTTTGCTAAAACAGCATTGATCATCATGTCATTAAATGCTTTGAAGAATAAGCAGTTTGAAAAGCTAAAAGACATTAGTGATTGTAAACTCTTTGTATTGAATGAAGATAGTTACAGCAGTTTCAATATTGCATTAATTTATCAAGAAAGTTTCACTCATCATAAGTCTTCAGTTTAAGCTGAAATTCTTCAAAAGATGCTAATGAATCAATGTTCATAAGTTCAGAGATTGCAATATTCAAATTCTTCAATGATGAGATTTTAAAACATGTCAGTTTTTTCGTAAATTTATGTCTGTTGACTATTGATGAGATGCACTTGATATCAAAGTGAAGTACATTTTGTTCAGAGTACTTTGATCTTGAAGTGCTTTGCACAAGACTGTTTGCAAGACTTTCTCTTCTGAGCATCTTTGCAACTGTTGATGTGAAAACACTAATCATTGTGAAAGATTAATGCAATTTTAATTCAAATATCAGAATCATTAAAACTGCATTAAATCATTCTGAGATATATATTTAAATTAGCTCACTTCAAATGTTTGCAATCAATATGCTTGATCTGCAGCATGTTTTATCTGCGTAAGTGAATGATTCATTGAACATTCTTCAAATCATTATTTTCATGAATTTCATAAAGATCATCAATAATGTCTGCATGTTAATGCGTCGCTGAATGAATCAACTGTCATATTCTCATGACTTTAAGAACTGAGTGACATTTTTTTTTTGACATGATCTCAACTGATAAAACTAGAATTGCAATCTCTTTTAAGAAATCATTGACTGAGAGCATAATGTTAGAAGTCGATCTAAAGCGATTTATAAAGATGTCATTTAACTAATAAATAAATGCTAAGAAAGAAAAGTATCTACAGAAAAGAACTCAATTCTTATATGTGTATTTCTCAGTTCTGTGCTAGACTCAATTGAGTTAACATTTTGCACATATGATGCAGAGTTTCAATGATATCATCTTTAGATCAGATTTTCGCTAGACTCGATTAGAATGAAATCAGACGAAGATTAAATGAAGAATAAACGAAAACTAGAATCGTAACATTACTTCTCTCTCTTGACTATTCATGTTTGCATGAATGTTATTTCTTAGTGCGCTTTTCTTGAATATTTGATATGAAAGTCATCAATCATCTCTTGAGCGTTCATAAACTCGTCGTCGTCAGCGTTATATTAGTTGAGATCATTGTCATAGCTCTTTCATTTGACTTGATATTGAAGTCGTCTTTGATATCATTGAAAGTTCAATATATCATTGATTTCTTATTCATCTTCATCGTTTATCACTATTGACTTCGAAAATTCATTCTTCTGATCAGACAGAAGATCATTGACGACGAAACGAAGAAGCTCTGAATGAAATACATCATGTATTGTTACAAATGTGTCAGAATTGATTAAAGCTAGTCAACAATCTAGTTGAGATTTAGTCAAGATCTGATCTAAATCTGACTCAGATTTGACTCAGATATGACTCAGCATCTTTTCTCTTTTCTAGCATTTTCTAATCAGCTTTTATTGTCTTTTAAACAAACACACTTCTTTGTGTTACGAGTAGTCAACAGATTTCTATGATAAACACATTTCTTTGTGTCACAAACATCTTTCAAATCAACATTTTTCTTGTGTTTCAACACGTCTTCTTTGAGACTAGCGTCAATCTGAGTAACTACTATATAAAGTGTGTTCTTCTTATCTTTTGTATCTTCTTTCTTCTGTATTCTTAAAGTCTTAGTTATAGCTATCTCTATCAATTAAACATTCTAATCACGCATGCACTCTGATCAGTTTCTAGACATGATCTCAACATTACTTTAAGAATTCATTAATCACATGATACTGATTTCTATACTCATTCAAATCAACTCGATTGACAACAAAATGAGTATAAAGAAATTTGTGTATTTGATGATCAACGACATCGAAAGACAGAACAACATCAAGAAATCAATAGAATCAATGAGAACTTATGATCGTGTGATTGCTAGAGAATCTATCGCTCAGTCAGTAGCATCAGTTCAAATCAATTAATAGAATCAACGATAAAGAATCTTCATTGATTGTTTGAGAATCACAAAAAATTCCCTCAAATCAGCAACATTCTTCTTTGAAGATTAAACACTTTAACAAATAATCTCACTATCTACTGTTGAGCATCATTATTCGCTTGATCGTCAAAATCTTCATCATGATTCAATCATTTGTGAATACTCAACTCGATTTCTTCAAGAATAATCAAAGTCTTGATTCAGTCATCTATCTTAAGTTATCTTCTCGTCTATCGAAATTTCTTAGAACTGACTTCGTACGAAAACATCATCAATTCTTGTCTCACTCTCAGACACTCAATGAATCTCTGAAAGTCTCTATCTTCTGAGATATCAAAAATGTAAAGCAGCTACAACATTGAGTTGAACAAGACTCAGAAGTTTTTCTAGAAGATTTAAACAATCTTCGAACTCAATGAGATCTAGATGTAGAAGCTTGTGAGCTATTTGATAAAATACTCAGTGAACAGATATGAAAGACTTGTTTCGAAGAAATTGATCAAGCAAAAGAATAATTGAATCTAAATCTTAAAAAGCTTCAAGATCAAGTAATGAGACTACAACATCGACTGCAATTGACTAAAGAAGATACTTTTACTTCTTTCATCATGTTCAATTCATTCAAGCAATTTCAAAAGCTTTTGAATTTGTTAGAGATCAGCATAGAGTGAGTCATATGAGTGTAATGTAACGAGTATATAAATGCTAAGAAAGAAAAGTATCTAGAAGGAAAGAGTCGACTATTTATATGACTCAGAAGAACATAAGCTAACTTTGAATAAAGTTGATCTTGAAACAACTCTATAGCCTAGCGACGAGCGATCGACGATAGTCATCAACATAGTCATCAACATAGTTATCAACATAGATGTGTAGCTAGAATCGTAACAGAATTCATCTCTATTTACTGATGAAACAGAATCTTTCTGAAATGATTGACAAGAAAAGATTCGTGACAAGCTAAAGATTAACGTCGATCATTTCAATACTGATAGAGTCATACTGATTTATATTCACTTCAGAATCAACGAAAACGCAGTCAAAGCTACTTTAGCTTGATGTCAACATGATTTATTGAATCTTTATAGAATGATCAATGATTTGTTAAATGAACTTGCTCAGCTATATGATAATTTCAACAAAGAGACAAACTTTCGAAGAGAATATGCTAATCTTATTCAAGAAAAGAGCAAATTTAGTGATTTCTATTCAATGTTTCAACGTCTGTTCTTTTATCTAGAATATCATGAAAAGCAATTGATCATTGATTTACAAGACAAGATAGTTTATCATCTTCATGCAGCTTGAAGTAGTCAATTGATTCAGCTCAAATCTCTCAATGAAATTTGTAGTTATCTGATTCATTTGAACAATGAGCATCGAGTCATGAATAACATCAAAGAAAAGAAATTCTTGATCAAAGTCAGAAAGCAAGTCATCTTTGCTGAGAAATGAGGTTCATTGAATTTCTATAGAAAGATCGAAGTCACTACACTTGTCGATCATTCAAAGTTGCACGACGTGATTTTAACTAACGTCAAAAACATTGATCTACAAGCTGAAATCTGTTTCATCTGTCACAAATCAGATCATATTTCTAAAGAGTGCTTTGATCAACTCTCTAGAGTCAATGCATTAGATGATGAGAATAAATTCAATCGTTCAAGCTCTGACTCAAATTCAAATTCAAAAAACTAGCTATTTCTTTCAGAGTCATTGAAGAGATAGAGATCATATCTTTGTGCAGTCAAATTGAAGTTCTATCAAAAGAAAACTATTTTGAAAAGTCATTTCTGATCAATGCTTCTCTTATTTCTCAGAGCAATTCTTTCAGCCTTCGCTCTTTGATAGATAGTGATTTCGTTGTCTACATGCTGATACATAACAAGCTAGTCGATAAAGTATGTCAGAAACTTGAAATACAATCTATATTACTAGCAAAAGAGAAGTTAATACGAGACTATGATGAAAAACTAGCTAGAAAGATTATTACTCATAAGATTCTACTCAATCTCACGATCGAAAGTCATAAGAAATTGACTATGTCAATGCTGATAGTTGATATCGAGCATCATGAAGTCATATTGAGCAAACTTTGAATGAACAAAAATGAAATATTATTGAACATGAGACATGATACTATCATATTTCCTGATCAATTAGATATTTCTATTTCGGTTTTTTTGATCTCGTCAAATACAAAGCACTTAAGTTAATCGCGATCAACTTTGACCTCTTCAGCAGCTCACAGCAAGATTTTTAAGATGCTCAAGCATTCAGTTTCATTTGTTCAGAAAAAGTCATTCTCGATTCAAAACATAGACATCGTCTCTTTTCAAGCATTAGTAAAACGAAAAAAGAAGAATCAGACAGAGATTTTTGCTATGTTCGTTGAAGACATTGATAGGAAAATCGTCTACAATACTCAATGCGAACTAGATGTCATAAACATCTTCTCAGTCAATGAAACGACTCAGAATCTAGAAGATATTAAAGTCAAGCTATTATTAAAATATTAGAATTTTCTAAACGTCTTTGATCGAGCTCAAGCAGACAAGCTATCGCCTCATTGTTTGTATGATCATAAGATAAAGTTTACTAGTGACGTAACGTCACTTCGCTGTTGAGCATATTGAATGTCTCTCTACAAGCTTCAGAAAGTAAAGAAATATTTGAACGAGAATCTTTTCAAAGAATTTATAACTTCTAGCAAAGCTTCGTATTCTTCTTTCGTTCTGTTCGCTCTAAAAGCAAATGAAGATCTACGATTCTGCGTTAACTATCGAAAGCTCAATGCTATTATCAAAAGAAATCGTTATTCTCTATCACTCATAAATGAGATGATCAACAAAATAGTTGGTTGCAGACATCTGACTTGATTAGATATTATTTCGACTTTCAACAAACTGCAAATGCATTCTGATAGTGAAAACTACACTATCTTTATCATCGCTTTAGAAGCATACAAATCAAAAATGTTATCTTTCAAACTTATCAATGATTCTGTCTTGTTTCAGCAGTATATGAATGACGTTCTTTGAGACTTTCTAAATGACTTTTGTCAAGTTTATCTAGACGACATTCTGATTTACAGCAAAACTCAACGAGAACATCAACAACATGTCAAGATGATATTAAATCATCTATGAGAAGCTGATTTACAGATGAATATTCGAAAGTGCGAATTCAATGTAGAAGAAATCGTCTTCTTAGAAGTCATAGTATCAGAACAAGATCTTTGTATGAATTCTATCAAAGTGAAAGTCATAGTCAACTGAACTACGTCGATCAATCTAAAAGAAGTTCAAAGCTTCGTGAAATTTGTTAACTTTTATCGTCGTTTCATTAAGAACTTCTCGAAGCTAGTCAAATCATTCACTCAGCTAACTAGAAAAGACACGTCTTTTGTTTAAAACAAAGTCTGTGTTCAAGCTTTTGATGATCTAAAGAAACAAGTCAGCTCAATCTCAGTTCTACGACATTTCAATTCAAAACGACAGACTATTCTGAAAATTGATGCATCTGACTACGTCAAAGATGAAATTCTATCACAGTATGATGATGAGAGAGTTCTTCACTCAGTAGCATTCTACAGCAAGAGCATGATTTTCGCTGAATGCAATTATCATATCTATGACAAGAAATTGCTAGTCATTATTCAATGTTTCAAACATTGAAGACTTGAGCTTGAATGCACTGAACTACTCATTCAGATGTTCATTGATCATCAGACTTTGAAGATCTTCATGAAAAACAAACAGTTAACTCAACGTCAAGTCAATTATCTAGACATTTTATTCAAGTTTAACTTTCAGATCATTTTTTGATCAGGCAAAATGAACTCTAAAGTCAATGCTTTAATCAGAATGTTTCTGATCAACGTCTCTGAATCAGCTCAGCGTACTGAAGATTGCTATCAGATCATTCTGACACTTGATAGAATAAATATTCTAGCTATTGAATCTGAAGTTGATCTTTATCAGTGAGTAAAAGATGTCAACAAGACGAATGAGCTTTGCAATGAGTATAAACAAGCTATAAGCAAAAACAAGCTTAAGCTACATAGCACTGAATTGAAGCACTGCAAGATTGTTGACGATGTTCTGTTCAGAAAAGACTTACTGTGAGTTTCTGAGAAAATGCATACAAAATTGCTAAAGAAAATTCATGATCAGTCTTTCATCTTTCACTCTGACAATCGAAGAACTATTGATCTAGTTCAACGTTTCTACTATTGATCAGATCATCGAGCAACAATTAGACGTTACATTTGAAACTGTCATGTTTATCAACGAAGCAAGACATCTAGAAATAGCATCAATAAACTTCTTCATTCTCTATCAATTTCACAGAAACGCTGAAAAGATATAGCTATGAACTTCATCACTGAGCTATCTCTATCAGAAGATTATAACGTCATTTGCATAATCATATGTTGACTCATCAAGAAACATCACTATGTTTTCTGTCATTAAGAAGACGAAGACATCTCAGTTGAAGAAACGGTTTGAATCATGCTATGAAGCATCTATCGACTTCATGATTTACTCAGTTTCATTGTTTTGAACAGAGACTTTCAGTTCATATCAATCATGTGACAAAGTCTTTGCAAGCGACTAAGAATCACGACTAGTTTATCAACAGTCTATCATTCTGAGATCGATGATCAATTGAAACAAGCTAATCAAAATGTTGAATGCGAACTAAGAATCTACTGCAATTACATGCAGAACGACTGAGCAAAATAACTATCAATGATAGAATTTAGCGAGAATTTCAATATCTTCTCAATCATCTCAATGACTTCGTTCTACTTCAATAAGAGTTTTCACTCACGAATGAGTTTCAATTCAGATACTACGAACTACGAAACAACTCGTGAACGTCTTGAAGCTAGAAAAGCAGACAATATTATCATTTGAATGAAAGAGCTTCTTATTTTCAATCGTCAGCAATTGAAAAAGACGAAGCAGATCATCGAAGCTCAGATCAATAAACATAGATGAGATGTCATTTATGAAGTAGACGACTGAGTTTAATTATTCTCTAGAAATATAAAGACAACTAGATCATGTAAGAATTTGAAAGACAAACAGCTAAAACTTTATTAAATCACTGTCAAAGTTGAAATCTTCTATCATCTTCGTCTATTGATAAGCATGAAGTAGCTGCATTCAATGTTCAGTTCAAAGCTATTACGTTCTTATTTCAACAATCTTTTATCAGAACAGCATTCAGAATCTCTCAGATTGCTCACTATTAAAGACGATGATCATTGAGAGATAGATGACATTTTGAACTTTAGACGCTATCAAGATCGAGTACAATACAAAGTCAAATGAACAGAACTAAATCAAAACGACGAATGATACTATGTCGATAAAGAAGAATTCGAGAGCTTGAAAGAAGTTCTAGTCGAATTTCATGAACTCTATTCAGACAAGTCACACTAAATTGAAAAACAGTGAAAATTTGCGTTTCATTTGTTCTATTCATGCGAACATGAATTTTCAAAGAAAGAGATAATGTTACGAATGTGTCAGAATTGATTAGAGCTAGTCAACGATTTAGTCGAGATCTAGTCGAGATCTGACCTAAATCTGACTCAGGTTTGACTCAGATATGACTCAGCATCTTTTTTCTTCTCTAGCATCTTCTAATCAGCTTCTATTGTCTTTTAGACAAACACACTTCTTTGTGTTACGAGTAGTCAACAGATTTCTATGACAAACACATTTCTTTGTGTCATAAACATCTTTCAAATCAACATCTTTCTTGTGTTTCAACACGTCTTCTTTGAGACTAGCGTCGACCTAAGTAACTACTATATAGAGCGTGTTCTTCTTATCTTTTGTACCTTCTTTCTTCTGTATTTTTAAAGTCTTAGTTATAACTATCTTTATTGATCAAACATTCTAATCACGCACGCACTCTGATCAGTTTCTAGGCACGATCTCAACATGTATATGCATAGTTTCAGATAGTTTCAATTTATAGAATGAGTTAATGAAATTGATGATCTGAAAAGAATCAAGCATCTTGTCATTCAATTTTTTGAAGAGTCTCGCTGTAACAATGTTTCATTCATTCAAAAACATCTTTGATTCAATCTTGTAATTAATCTTCTTTCTATGCTTGTTAGCTTGATTCATCATTTGTTCTCATGTTTTGATCAGAGCTTCGCGAGCGAAAATCAATGTCTTATTCATGTGATCAAATATATCTTTGATTTGAGCAATCTGCAGACATTCGCGAATGCTTTCATACTCAATGATGTTAGAATTGAAGCTCACACAAGAGTGAAAGCTCTTGTTCATGAAGAAGAGAGTCAAGAAGATGACTGAAGACAAGATGTTATTGTTGACAAACTCAATCATGAGTAGTCACTTGAATCAGTCGTTCTGCATGTATGAACAGAAGAAACGAAGATATCACTTGACATTTTGATTAACTTGTTCGCTTTGATCATTGATCTGAGAGTGATAGATAATAAACAATCAAAGAGAAATGCTCAGTTATTTGCAAAGAAACTTTCAAAGAATGAATATGAACTAAGAATCTCAATCGAATACAATGAAGCTTAATAGATCGTGAGTTCAATATACTCATTAAAGCAACATTTCAGCTGTCTTTTCGACTGTGATATCTTCATCATCAGTGATGCAAGAGATATAATGTCTTTCTTTCAACAATCTGCAGATGACAGTCAGAATAACGTTGTAATCATATGAATCAAATAGATTGATAATGAAGTTCATGATTATGTTCTGTCATCGCTGTTCAGATATAGATAAAGATTGAAGCAAGTCATTTGATTTATTTCTTGATGTCTTTGAACGTTGACATACATAGCAGTTTTGAATATATCAATCTATCGTTTTTCGCATAGAAGATCAATAGTAATTTCACTTTATGATTTTCACTGTTCTAAGAATTTCAGAATGATCAATCGACGACTGATCATGTACTTCACAAATCAGATTTATTTGTAGAAGTTCATTGAATGAAACTCATAGCTGACTATCATGAAACAAGATTTCATTCTGAATTTAACAATTCTTCAATTTGATATCTTCATATTGTGCTTCGTCTCTTGCTATTGCTTCGCGAAGTAGTGTACAATTCTCGTCGATTTCATTTGCATCAAGAACTTGTCTATAAATTGATTAATCATTATTCTTCTTTAAATCAGTAATCTTCATTCAATTCAATGTCAGAATAGTAGTTCTTACGAATTTTCTGAATAAACGAAGTAGATTATTTCGTATCATCTACACGTCGATAGCAGAGTAGTTGATTAGCATTTATTTACTATTAGAGATTGATCTAGAGCGAGTCATAGAAATGTCATTTAACTAATAAATAAATGCTAAGAAAGAAAAGTATCTACAGAAAAAAACTCGATTCTTATATGTGTGTTTCTCAGCTTTGTACTAGACTTGATTGAGTTAATGTCTTGCACATATGATGCAGAGTTTCAATGATATCATCTTTAGATCAGATTCTCGCTAGACTCAATTAGAATGAAATCAGATGAAGATTAAACGAAGAATAAACGAAGATTAAAATCATAACACGCAACATCTTGAATTCTAATTGCAACAGATGCTTATGAGCTTGACGTTGACAATTCTGATGTAGCAAGAGTTTTGCAGTGATTGCTATTAAGCAGTATGTCAAAGCTGTATCAGCGTCTGAGTCAAGACATGCATTGTGATAATGATCAGACAAATTTTACACTTCTACATTCTTCTTGATGTATAGAACTCAGAAGTGAAAAAAGAACGAATGATCAAAACAATACAGATCAGAAAGAAACAGAAATGAGATCTAGAACAAAAAAAAAGAGCGTGACTTGCATTGATTCAGATCAACGTCGCAATATAAAAGCTGAGCTTTGAAAATTATTGAATATCTCAACAAGTGATGACTGCATTCACAATATGAAACTAAACTTCTTTCAAGATGAAGTTTATCAAACTTCAATCTATATAAAGCTCAGATCTTGTTGTTCTAGTTATGATTTAAATTCTCAAACCTTCATTGCAAGTCACAATGAGCTGATCAAAGATTCAGAGAAAGACTCACTTCGTCGTTCATGACTATGTTGTCAGCTTCAAGAGTGATGAGCAGAGAAGACTCTCAGAATGTTTCTCACTGACTATATGAATTATTGTTCATCGTTGATAATGTTTGATAGTATATTAGAGTTTTTGACAAATTGAGCTGAGTATATTCATGATGAATCAAGTCTGCAACGCTGAGTTAAAGATGAGTGAAGCGATTTTTGAATATATTATCTCGAGATTATAATCATATTGAAACAGAGTCACAGCATGAACTTTGATGCAGACGAGATTTTCAATGAGTGAAAACGAGTCAACAATATAAAAAGAAATAAAATTTCAGATTCAAATGCAAATAACGCTTTGATGAATTTCAATAATTAAAGAGACAGTTGACTCATCTTTTGTGAGTATGATAAGTTGATTGAAGACGCAGCAGACACAGTGAATGATTCACGAAAGTGAGTCAAGATGAGAAAGTTGTCGACAAAGAATGTGAAGCTTAAAGAAAAGATTCAGTCTTTGACATTGAATGAGTCACATGATAAAGCATCACAATCAATCAGCTCTGAGCAAACATCAATGAAGAGTAAGCAAAAGCTTGAGACTGATGCAAGCAATTCAACAGGCACACGACAGTCTCATAAGACACTTCGAGAGATAGAAATCAATAGCGCGATGAACAATTCAAGAAAACTTTCGTTGTCAGAGATGACAGAGTGAAAAAGAAAGCTTTCGACTAAATATGAGAACTAAAATCATGTGATGTCAATTTGTTGATTTCAAGCGCGAAGATTTCAGTTGACAAACAAGTAATTGCATGTCTCAAGAAAATCTGTCAAAATAGTGAAACTATCTGATGTGTTGATAATTGAGTCAATGAAATTAATAGCTGCTTCTGCGTCATCATCAATGATATCGAAAGATATGACTCTCACGTCATGCTGCTGATTGTACTTCAAGATGTTCTCATCAAGTCTTTCAAGTCTCGTGATATAAAGATTAACAGTTGAGTGAAGTGAGAATCTATCTTGACTCGATCTGCGTAGCAATGTGAAAGCTAAATTGAGCATCATGCTTCATATGTCTTTGACTGCGAATTTTGATGCATGTTTTTCTGCTTGCAATCTTTCAAAGCAAGATTTCATCACGCTCTTGAGTTTCAGTAAATAAGATTCATTCAGAGTTCAATTCTTAAGCATTTGATCACTGTTTTTTGTGAAACTAGATTGCTTGCATTAAAACATCTTCAGATTGTTATTCAGTAGTTCAAGAAGTCAATTCAGTTCAAAATTGAAATCTTTGATATCTTGTAAATTCATTAAACTGTTGATCAGCATGCACTCTTGAAGTCATGTCATTGCAATCGCTGAATCAGTTAAGTAAAGAATATACAATAAAGTCTGCTCATATTTGAGTGTCTCAACAGTCTCTGTCTGAAACATGACAGTTGTATGACGCAACGTGTAGCGAAGAAGATCAATATTTGCATACTTAATTGCATATCAAAGAGTTAAGTATGTTTCAACATGAGCACAGTAGTTCTGATGATTGTTGAAGTGTTTATCACATGTTGATGATTTAACAACAACTTTAGTCGTGAGTGAAAATCAATGAATTTTATCAGATATTGAATTTAACACTTGAAGTCAAAAATCAGACTTATTCATCGTTTGCATTGAGAATCAGAGCAGAGTTTCTTCAATTCTTTGATGATCAAGTCTTTTACATTGCAAGTGTCTGATTCACATACTCATCATTTGAGCTTGATAATTATGAATAATTAATTCTTCAAGAGTCTGAAAATCATTCAACTGAATGACATGAGCTTGATGTCATTTATCTGCTGCATACTGCAGTGTTGAGACATCTGATAACTTGATGTCATCTCAGTGAATCTTGTGAATTAGTTGCAGCATATTCAGATGAAGATGTCATAAGTCAAGTTCAGACAATAGTCAGTCAAAGCGATTGAATGACTGTTTTGATATGTTGCAACGTAATTTTTTGACAAAACAAATGCAAGATCAAGTCTTGAGATTCTTGTATATGAGTTGCAGTACATGATGAAAGATGAGATCGTTCACTTTCAAATTGAATTGATGTATGTAGATATTTTCAATGATTTTGATATTGTTGAATGTTGTACTCTCATTCTTCATGATTGATTTCAAAGAAACAACTTTCGTTTTTTCAGATTTAAGCTTTTATAATGTGAGCATTGCTGTGATTCAGAAATATTGAATGTCATTGTTAAATGAGATATTTGATATGTAAAGTGCTTGAATGATAGACTTTATATGATGAAGACGAATCTGAAATAGTAAAATGATTAACTTTGCTGTTTGAAAGTCAACTCGCAAAAGAATGTACTTCGTGATTCATTTTTTCAAGCAGTAAACGCTTGACAATCTTTGCTGATGATAGTAAACTGCTACTGAGATGTCACATGTATTGTCTCATGAGTTCATTATTGAACTTACGATCAGAAATGACGAGACAGAATGTGATTGATCTGAAGACTCATTGATCACTCGCTCATTCATCACGTTTATTCTCTGTAAATTCAAGATTATCATATGTAAAGATATCATTAAAGACTTGATCTATTACTTGAATTCTTCTTTCAGCTTCAGCAATTAATGTTTTCATTCATTGTTGAAGTGTGATGTAGAATGCTATGAGCTCAAGCTGACATAGTGTATTTAAAACTTGTCGTCTTGCACTTTCTTGATACAGATAAAGTTTCATCACAGTTTGAAAGTTAATGAGTCGATTGAGTTGCATTATATGAGTAAGAATGACAAATATAATTACAATATGTCACATGAAAAAATACTTCATCACTATTGTTAATGACTCTCATAGTCATGTTTTCTGACAGATGACTTCAATAAGTTTAAGTCATTGAGAAATCAGCAACTCAATAGTGAGCACAGTCTGTTTGATTAGATTCAGCGATTCAAGCTCTGTCATCTCGATGAGCGACTGAAATGATTCAAAGACATCATGTTTCATCAGAGTTTTAATCTTTTGTCGAAGTGTTTTTGCAACTTAATCTCAATCTCATTTCAAAAACAAAGTATCTCTTCTATTAATTTCAATAACTTGCGAGAAATCTTCATATTTTAACAGATCAACATAAGCAAAGTTCAAAAACTGATCATGCGCTTTGCACATAGTATGTCAATGATGATTCTCGCATAAAGTAAATAGAAAGTCTCATACAGATCATCTCATTTCTTGAAGTTTCTTTATTATTATTTGAAGTTTTTCATACTGCATGCATCAACATCAATGTTTTTGACTTCATCTGCTAAAAGACGCGATGATAGAGAATGAATCAGATGCAGTGAAGAAAGCATCATCAATTTCTGAGAACAATCAATGCAAGTGTTTGACTGATCTTGTTTGATTATGCTGCTCTGAAGAGATTGCAAAATCTGATCAACTTGAGCTTGTTGATAAAATGATCAATGAGTTTGTTGACAATGTCATTGAGAATAAAGAAGATTTCTCTGATGATGTTACTATCTGAACTGCTCAATCTTTATGATGATGAATGTTAATTATTGCTAATGTTGTTAATTGATGATAAAACTGCGTGACGTGATTTTGTCTTGCATTAATCAAGTTTATTATTTCGACTAAATACAACAATAAAAAGATTCAAAGTTTTAGTCAACACTATTCTAACAATGTTAAGAGCTATAATAACTATCAGAATCATAATACAATTGTTTCGTCAGCTTAATTCTTTCAAAGATCATTTTGAAAGCATGTAATGCATTCAGTTGAATGTTGTTGATTGATGATAAAACTGCGTGACGCGATTTTACATCAAGTTTATTATTTCAATTAAATACAACAACAAGAAGATTCAAAGTTTTAGTCAATACTACTTTAACAATGTTAAGAACTATAGTAACTATCAGAATCATAATACAATTGTTTCATCAGCTTAATTCTTTCAAAGACTATCTTGAAAGTACGTAATACATTCAGTCGATGCTCTTCAATCTTTCTTCATGCACTCACTCAATCACTTTTTAGTATGATATTTGTCTGACTTTGTACAACAGAATTATCTCAACTTGTTCAACAGATCAAGACTTAATTGATTGATGATGTCAGTATTAACTGTGTTGATGAAGAAAATTTGTATGATATAGACTTGAAGTGATTGACAAGTTTGAAGAGAGTAAGAAACATTACTGTTTGATTTGTGTAAGTCATCATCAGATTGCTTCATTTGTTTGACTCTTCATTGTTAAGTGTCTCTTCATCTTTACACATTTTCATGAATCAAGACAGCACAATTTTTTGCACAGTTTCATCATAATCAGAAGTTAACTTATGAGATATTTCAGATCTGATCACTTGAACATCATCACGTCAACATGAAACAGAAACAAAGTCGTCATAGATTAAGATGTCATCTGAGATTCATAATTTCTCAAGATCATGTATATGATCATTCGTGACTTGCTCATGAAAATACACATTCACTCATCAGTCAATGATATGATTATGAAAATCAGATACAAGCTTTGTGCATTCATGAGTATTTTCATCATCAAGTGAAACTGAATCTTGAATGATATTTGCTTCGTGATCACTTTTGATGTACTTTGATATATTCATATTAATATGTTTAAAGTATGTTGCATCATTGATCTGAGCATACTTTGCATAGTAGAAATAGAAAACTAGATGTATCTTTCAATTTGATTGCAAACAGATGTATAAAGTTCAGTACTGTAGATTTTGATGAATAATCTGCTGAGTCAAAGAGAAGTACATAGTTTGAAGTCAATCTTTGTTTGACTGTTCATTTCATTCACATTGATGATGAAGATATAAATCGAATTCTTCTTCGATCAAGTTTTCAATTTCGAACTTGTAGAACTCTTCAATCATCATCTCATTTTACAATTAACTAAAAACATCTTTCATGATCAGATTTTCTGTCTCGATTCAGTTGTCTCATGTCAAAGACTTTGCAATCTTGTTGATGATTGCTTTTGCTCAATTGAATTCAGATGATTTTAAGAGACTTGATTTAATAGAACGTTTTGCATATACATCATGATTATCACTCTCAATTCATGATCTTGACTTTAAACATCATCATAGTGTAAACTGAGAACTCATCTTGAATGCAATCAGATCGCTGTGATGTTCTCAACATTGACACAGTTGATTTCTTAACTCAGCTGAATTGAGCATTTTGACTTGTAGATCAAAGTGATCAGCAAGATGAAGAAAATGTTTATGATAAACATACATTAAACTAGTTTCTTCGAGATTTATCTTCACAAAGATTCTCAGTGTGTTGATACACTTCATCTCATTCATCATATCAATGACTGTGAATGACTTTCTGCAAATTCTCTTCAATATTGTCTTGAGAATTTCGCTGCATTTACAGTCTGAAGTTTCTTCAATTGACTCATCATTCTCATACATTTCATTGAGTACTTCTTCGTTTAGTATCTTTTTATCGCTGTCACTGTCACTCATTGATCTCACAACTTCATCAGCATTGATTGTCATATCACTGTCTTTCTTATTTCATTCAGTCTCATCTTTATTCTTTTGATTGACATATTGTATTCATTTTCAAGACAAAGACACTTCATTAAATGTTTTATATTTTGAAAAGATTAATTTTAGCAAGTTCAATTCAAGAGTAATCAATTTCTCACTTGATAACATTATTTTCATCAATAGTTTAATTGCAATATCACAATTCATTCTTTTCAAGTTCTGTCAGTCGCTAGTAATGATCTGACATATTGATTCTCAATCATTCTTTACTTTTCAAAGTTTAGTCACAATGACTTGAATGATCATTGCTGTTGCTTTCTTAAAATTGTATCATTTAAATATCATCATCATTGCATTAAGATAGTTTTCTCTCAGTTGATTGAATGATCAGTCATCAACGTTGTCTTTTCACCTCATTTTAATCAGATGCACATACTTCTCTTTATGATTTCGATTGCTCAACGCTCGCTGACGAAGTTTCTTTAATAGCGAAGTGTCAATGACTTTCAGTGTTTCAATCTGTGTGAAAAATTTTACTCTTCAAATCTCTTTGTTCAACAAGACAGCTCAGATCTTTGATAAAATCTTATTCATGAATTTTGACTTTTCTTCAACAGTCTGAAAGAGATTTCGCAGCTCATTGAATTGCTCAATGATTTCATCTTATGCAATGATTCATTTATTTGTTATATTTCTGATATCTGCTTCTGATTTGATCATCATGCTGCTGATAAGATACTTCACTGAGATATTGATTACAATCATGACATTTTTTTTCAAAGCATCTTGAAAGATTTCAAACAATATTGATGCAACTGCATCTGATATATAATTCTTAAGAATGAGAAATGACATTCAACAAATAAAGTGAGTGAATTAAAGAGATAGTCAGAGTGAATTATGAGAAGTAATTTGTCAAATGACATGACTAGAAAAGATCAATTGAGCAAACATGTTGATGAGATGAAAAGAGAGAAATGAGATTGATAAAGCGAGATGAAGATCAACAAGATTAACAACAACAACATGATGAATGAATGTATTAGTTAGTAAAAAGAATAATATTAAAAGAAATAATAACAACAATGACAACAATGATAATGATAACAACAATAACAGAATAAATCTCATTATATGATGATTTATATCAATAGTTCTCAGAACAATAAAATTTTGAAAGATGTTTAAAAAATAAAAGAAAAGCATTAAGTGATCGAGTGAGTTAATCAATTAAAAAATCAGAAGTGTTAAAAAAGAGTGAGTCTTGACAGACATCAGTGACAGTGATGATGATAATGTAGAGTGTATTGTTCTATTTATTAGAATGTCGTGATTATATAAAAGCGCAAAGTTTTCTGAGCTAGACTCATCTTGATAAAGCTAGCTACACACAGCTCACTCAGAGACAACTCACTTACACACTTTGAAGGTTGAAGACTACATTTTAACACTTTTTCTGCTGACAATTCTTCAGATGTGTAGTCAGAACATCTGATCTGCTCATAGATGAATCTTCTTGACTCTCTCACGAGTGAATTTCTTTGACTTTCTCACAGGTGAATTCTCTTGACTCTCTCACAGATGAGTTTTCTTGACTTTCTCACAGATGAGTCACTCTGACTTCTTCATAGATGTCTTTGCTATAAGTTAAGACATGCTATTGACGATGTAATTGCTAGCAAACAGCAATCAATAGTAGTAAACAGTTGCAGTCATGAGACTGACTAACAACTAGCACTTCAATCAAGAAATGAAATTCTCAAACGCAGCAAAATGCTGATGTTGCAGACAAAGAATGAATCATCTAGACAGACATGTTCATCTCGAATCATAGATCAATTCTGAAGTTGTTCTGTTGCAAGCGCGTTAAGAAACAGTATCACATCATGAGACAAATCTCTGAGCTAGATCTAGACTAGACTTTCACATTGCAACAGAATGCAGAGATTCTATCATGTTGTCATATTGTTCTCATAGCATGCTTGCCTTAATGATGTCAATCACTTTCTCAAGACAGAGTCTTCTATATCGATGATTTCATTCAGATGATCTTCAGTATCTCTGCTGTTGTCTTTACTGTTCATCAGAGACAGATTCAGACTTCTTCTTTTATCTTTACTTTATTGAGTTCAGCTTTAGACTCACTCAGATTACTTCAGACTTTCTTTCTTTCTCTCTTTCTTACAATCATCATGAAGTAAGCAAAGATGATATCATAGACGCTGATTGCAGATGAGATGATGCAATTGCAAGTCTTTGTATGAACAAAAAACAAGATTGCAACTAGTTAATGAAAATAAGATGTAGACATGAAATGATGATTGAAACAATCAAAATCAGATCATAAAGTAAGTGATTTAAAGCACTGCATTCAAATAAACAGTGTTGTCTGTAGTTTGACAAGAGAATCAAAAACATTCTCAAATAACGCGTCTTTTAATCATGTCTTCAAGAGTTTTTCAGCTTCTTCTAGTAAGTAGTTAAGAGACTCTGTTGCTTTCTCAAGTATGTGACAAGACTTCAGATAAGACTGATCAAAGACATTAAAATAGAAAGAAAAATTGATTCAATAGTCAAAAGAAAATGTATGACTAGATCGATATTGACGAATCAAATGAAAGCTGAATTGACAATTGTTGATTTTTGATACAGTGAATTCAGATTGCTGCTGTATGAGAGTTATAATCTCAATCAAACATGCTTGTATGACAGTTGTCAAAGTCAAGTGATAGCTTTCTGCAAGTGTTGAATGCATGTTCGCTGAACATGTTGTAGCGAAGTTGACTGCAGTAAACTTGCAGAGCTGACATGATATTATTGATGCTATATGATAGTCTTTGTAAGATTGTCACTGCATAATGACAAGACGTGACTGCTAAACTGATATAGTGTAGTCGAAGAAAGATCTTAAGACAGTTGAATTGCTTGAACAGCGTCAAGTTGTAGCATGACTGCTGTGATAGAAAGTTCAATCGCGTAAAACTGAGAGATCGTTAACGAGATGATGAAGTTGAATACTGATCGTCTCGTCAGTCTTTCTGCCTCAGCGCAGAGTATCGTGATACTAGTTTCATACGACTCAGCTGTCATGCTCTTGACCTGCTGCAATGAGAACTTAACCTCAGATCTGTTTATACTGGTCTGAAAACGCAGCTCGTCAGACTGTCTCTTCAGCGTGACTCGAGACTGAATTATACTGATCTCTGTGTCAGTAAGTACATATTTAATCTGATCTTCGCCAGAAATTCTTGACTTTCTCACACTGATTGCAATCAGAAGTTAACGAAGGCACAATTAAACCTACGAACATCTACTACATGAATACGCGAGTGAGGCGATAAACGTGCATCATTCACACTAACTTGAACTCATAATCTGTTAAGAGAGAGTGAGTCTCGACAGACATCAGTGACAGCGATGATGATAATGTAGAGTGTATTGTTCTATCTACTAGAATGTCGTGACTATATAGAAGTGCAGAGTCTTCTGAGCTAGACTCATCTTGATAGAGTTAGCTACACACAGCTCGCTCAGAGACAATTCACTTACACACTCTGAAGGTCGAAGACTACATTTTAACAAGAAGTAAGAGATAAAATATTTCTATCATTTTGTTAGAAAATATTTTTATTAGAACAGCTTTATATTTAAATCTCTTTCTTTGAATTTCAGCGCACATTTAAATTTAATCTTCAAAAAATCTTTAAGTTCTTGTAGTTTCTGACACACAAATTCATTCAAATTCTTTCTCAACTTGCTAGTAATTTTTGACTGCTCAAATACAATTGTCTTGTCTTACAGTTACTTCATCATCATGAACATTGAGAGTGACATGATACTTGATGCTGAGAAGATAAGTATCTTCGCTTTGTCAATTAATCATTATCATTCATTGATTATTTCATTCAAAAAGTGTCTTCTCATGTAGCTTTTGATTTTGCTCAGTCAAATGAACTTGAAAATGATGCAGAACTTTCTCAAGTGTTCAAGACTATGTTCTCTTTGAATAGTTTTGTCAACACTTTTCACACTGTCGATACATCTCAATTCTTTAAGCTCGCTGAAAAGAATGAAAAGATCTTGATGAATGTAACTAAGAAAGCTGTGAATAAAACTTTCAAGAATGCAAGAAAAAAAGAGACAGAGATTGAGAAGAAGATTGTAACTTATGAGATTGATTATTGAGAAATTGAGACAGACATAGTGATGAAAGATAATGATGATTTGACAGTTGATGAAATGAAAAATAAGAAGAATAAAGAGAAGAAGATGCTCAAAAATCGCAAGCAGCACAAGAAGATCAACGAAGAGTCTGAGAAATTCAAGAATAATTTAGATGAAGAATTCAATAATGAGATCAATAGTGATAAGAAGAATAAAGAGAAGAGAATGCATCAAAAACACAAGCAGCACTGTTACGAGCGTGCTCAGCCTTCTACTGAGATGCGTGTTCTTTGAGCGAGTCTAGACTCTATCGAGCCTAGCGCTCATCTTCTCTCTGTACATATAGTCTTTGCACCTCATAGATCTCGCTCTTTAGCTTTGAATTCTCGTTTACCTGGTTTACTCTTCGTTTACCTGTATCTCTATGACTTGCTCTAGGCATGGTTCTAACATTATTCAAAGCTTCGTACATATCACACGACAGTGGTTCGCTTTCTAGTTGAGCCGGTTTTTGCAGCTCTACGATCGAAAGCAGAAGCTCTGCTACAGACGTGTAGTAGACGTGAAGACAACAGTTGATCTCTTTACTGAGCTTGTCATCGAATCGAACAAGCTCTGTTACGTGTTGCAGACAAGAAAATCTCGACTGAGCTCTTGACTGAGCTCGTCATCGAACAAGCCCTGCGACGCGTCGCAGGCACGAACCGATCTCTCGACCGACCTCTTGACTGAGCTCGTCATCGAACAGAACAAGCTCTATCGAACGCGGTAGACAGGAATCGGAACAAGTTCTACCGAATGCGGTAGGCAGAAACAGAGAGCGCTACCGAATGCGGTAGACGCGATCAGAACAAGCTCTGCTTCAAGAGCGCGTCTGATATTGACCTCGTCATTGAGACGGTCAATGAACAGAACAAGCTCTGCGACGCGTTGCAGGCAGGAATCAGAAGTGAGCCTGCTACA
>JAABUK010004179.1_pt1 | contig 23743 bp, 26 predicted proteins | sample 5559141 | NCBI WGS metagenome assembly JAABUK01 (sample SAMN10711869, study PRJNA513367) | rock metagenome | isolation source: Antarctica rocks | place: Antarctica: Victoria Land, Pudding Butte nord | collected 2016-01-03
GTTCAATCGAGTCAGATACTTGCTTTCTTGTATACGAGCGAGAGTCTCGTCTATTAATGACAAAGAATAGCGATTTCATTTGATCAAAGCATTGAGCTTTCTGTAATCAACGCAGAAACGCAAGCTATCATCTTTCTTTTCGATGAATAGTATGAGCGAAGTGTATGAAGCTGAGCTAGAAGATATAAAGTCTTTATTCAGATGCTTAATCAGGTAATTCTTCATCTTTTGAAGCTTGTAGTCAGACATATGATAGAGACAACTTCGAGAAGATGTTTTCTCATCAATCAACTTAATTTTATGATCATAGAAGCGATGAGAAAGTAGTTGATCAGTCATCGCTCGATCAAACACGTCTAGATAGTCATGATATTTCAAAGAAAGCTTAGCTTTGACTTCTTTCAAGATCTCTTCATGTGAAAGCTTTTGTAGATTTACATTTTCAAGTTGATTTCTAGCTGTTTTTAGAAGTCGATTGATTTTCATGATGATGATCGCGAAAGTAGTCACATTCGACCGTTTGACTAGTGATTTATATGCTGCAGCCTCTATCATTGCTATGTTCATTGAATTGAAAGACGAAGCGAAGTTGACTGAATTAGATGATTTCACGATTTTACTGAATGAAGATGACTTCTCGCTGAGTCGAGTGACAACAGAAGAAGTAAATCTCTTTAGTATTTGAATAGAGGTCAAACTCTTCTGTTCTATCGCGATTTTCTTGCTTGAAAGAACAGTTGAATGAGCTTTGATAGAAGCTTTGATATGAGCTTCAAAACTAGAAAATTGAAGACGATTGTTTCTCATATCAATAGTCATCTTGATCTTGTTCATTCATGTTTTTTCAAGAATCATCTGATGTTGATTTAATCAAGTGATCAGCATAGAAACGAAACGTTTCATATGATCTTGAACAGTTAGATTCAAATAAATTGCATGAGTAATGAGCTTTTTTGCATAATGATCATCGAATTTCCTTATTGATTTGAGCTTGATTAAAGATAAAGATTCGATTTGCAACTGATCACAAATGTTAGAAGTCAGCATAGAGCAAGTCATATGAGTGTCATTTAACTAGAAGATAAATGCTAAGAAAGAAAGATAGCTACAGAAAAGAAGCTGACTACATATGTGTGTTTCTCAGCCGACGCTAGACTTAATAGAAACTAGTCAAGATGACGAAGCGAGAATAAATCTGACAAGGCTAGAAGACTGAGTCTGACAAGGCTAGAATCATGACAACAAACATTCTGCGCGATTAATTCATCAATGAATGAATAGTCAGCTGCTTCAGTGTCAATCAATGACTTTAATGAATAACTAATTTCATTGCTAGATAATACACATTTAGTAGTCAAAGATTTTGAAGTAAAGAAGTCGTTTGAACTGCTCATTGTTGAAGAAATTAACACATCTTTCATCACGTCTTTGATGAAAGTCACTAAGTTTTTGTCTCATTCTTCGATTTCTCTGTAAATAATTTCTTCTCTTCTTTTGACATGATGATCTCATTGAGGCGAGAAATGAATGCATGAGATGTTGAAGTACTAGTCTTCAGCTGAGAGCAGTTCTTTGAAAGATGACTTGATACTTTGCAGTTGAAGCAGATGATTGACATTCTTGATCATTCAGGTTCGAGAGTGAAAAAAGTAGCGAGTCAAACATAGCTAGTAGTCGAGGCTGAAGCTGAGGTCAACGAAGAAACAAAACGTTTTTTCGAAGCTGCTATTGATTTGACTGTTTGCTGCTCGTCACGTAGCTGATAATTGACTCGTTGTTTGTTATTCACATCTTGAAGAAAGATCTTGAGCTTATCAAGCGAACTAAACTCTATGAGACAAACTGACAGCACGTTCTGAAGATGATTGTTGATTTTATTCTGAATGTCGTTTATCAGAGTGATATCATCATAGTTCAGAAAGCTGAATATTCTAGTGAATTTTGAATAGAAAGAGCTGAAGAGCTTGTTGAGCTGCTTCAGAGCAATGTATTTGCAATAACACTTTCGAATCAGGTTCTGATCTTCGTAAATTTCTTTCAGATGTTTCAGTAACTCTGATAGTGATTGATAGAATGAGAGAGCATCAACATGATGCTTTGCATAAATTTGCTGATCAGCATCGTCTTCTAGCCTGAAAATCATATAGACAATACGAATCTTTTCAGTAGAGTAATGATTCGCGTTGACATCGAGCTTGTCAGCTATTTTGATGTTTCATGTCTCTCAGATAGAATCATCTGTTTCGATGAAGATGAGTGAATTCAAAAGCTTGATGAACTTGTGATGATCATTTTCGTTTTCATTATCAGATAGAGTAGAAGATTCTCGTTGAGAGCGAGCTTCTTTCTGATTGACTCGTTGCTCAGCTGACTGAGTATCTTGACGAGACATAGGTCGATCAGCTTGACGTTGTTTCGCTTTGAAGTTCAATCGCTCATCTTGTAACTGACTGATCTTTTTCTTTAGCTCATCATTTTTATCAAAAGCGACTTCTAGTTGTTTCGCTCTCTTTTTGTGATCATCTTGTATGAGAAGTCAGTGTTCATTGAGTTGTAGAGTCAAGTCTCGCTGACTTTGAAGCTTGTTCAGCATATTAATGACTTCATCAAGTTGATTGCTGACTCAATGAAACAGTTGTTCTTCAATGTTTATGTTTCATGAGATAGCAGCTTTCTCAGCTTCGACTGAAGCATATGAGTTGTTCAAGACTCAACTGACTCGACGTTGCAAGTCATGATGAGAGAAGATAGAAGTTGTTGAGATAAGAATAAATGAAAGATTGATGTTTTTTGAATTGATGTTTTTTGATGAGTGAAAATTCAAAGAATTTCTTGTGAATTTCAGGTAATAATTGAGTGCTTTATTCGAAGAATTTCTTGCGAATAGAATGGTGAAAAAGAGGTGTAGAATCGAAGAATTTCTTGCGATTTAAAATGATGATGCAAATTTGAAGAATTTCTTGCAAATTTTCCTTACTGAATAAATTGTTTCATATCGTTTATTCGTTGATAGCAGAGTAGATGATGAGCATTTATCTAATGTTAGAAACCAGCATAGAGCGAGTCATATGAATGTCATTTAACTAGAAGATAAATGCTAAGAAAGAAAGATAGCTACAGAAAAGAAGCTGATTACATATATGTGTTTCTCAGCCGACGCTAGGCTCAATAAAGACTAGTCAAGATGACGAAGTGAGAATAAATCTGACAAGACTAGAAGGCTGAGTCTGACAAGACTAGAATCATGACATATTGCATGCAATGTATACAACATATTTTTGATAGACAGAAAGAACTTAAATCATGAACATTCTTTAAATTTACATGCTAACTATGTATAAATCTTGTTAAGACTGCATGTCTGTTACTATGACATAAGCAACTCACAAGACTCATTAAGTTCAACATGAATAAACTCAAGAGTTTCATTAATATCGTTTAACAAATGTTCAGACACAGACATTCTATACATGAGTGATACATTGATGAGAAGACTTCATTAAGAGAAGAGAGACACAAGCGAGTTAGTAAAGAATGATCAAACTATGCTGTCTGAATAAAAGTGTAGCATATAAACATCTTTGCAAGACATGATTGATCTGCATGAGAAAGATTTCTACAAATAATGCAAAACAGATGAGTTATACATTTTACAAGCGAAGCAAGTGTCTTCAATCTCAAGAATCTTATTTCTTCACTGAGCTTTGACTCTCAAATGTCTTGATGATAGAATTAACTTCTAGTCAAAGACATTGTTTGTATAGTTTGAGAAAACAGTAACACATGCTGATGTGATTAAAGAAGAAATCAACTGCGATACACATGCGTATCACAGATAAAACATCTGCAACTCATGTTTAAGAAGTAAACTGTCAAAATCTGAGCAGTGAAAGATCTTATTCATCTTGAACTGTGAATTTGTCACAAGAAAACTTTCTGAGTAATTTCTTGAGTCTAAAAAAGAAATCAGCATAAAGATTGTGCTCTATGTATGTTGCATGCAACGTATACAACATATTTTCAATAAACACTTCATCAGAAAATCAAAGAGATTTGACATGATGATTAGCATACAAATAGAAAGCTCAGTTATTAAGTTAAAATCAAACGTGCAAGTTCTGAGAGTACAATTGAACACGAAATTGCAATGAGACACGCATCTTCATCAAATCGAAGCGAATCACATCACATGAATGCTAGCACTTAGTTAACTTGAAGTCTTCACATGAAAAACAATCTTCACAAAAGCAAGACAAATATACTCAGCAGTAATAAGATCAGAAATTGCATTTGAAGCATCAGTTTGACATCAGCGAGAAAAAGAGAAAGAACTGTTAGACAAAGAATGCAGACTTGAAACATTACAGAATCAAACTTTGCATCACGTTGCAAAGATGTTCAAAAGAGTAAGCATCGAGACTCTGAAAGCAGAAATGTACACAAGCTCGCTGCATATTCATCTGAACATGCTGCAAGACAAGATCACGTTACGCAGTCAAGTCAACAATCGTACACAGAAAATCAGACAAGCATGCAAACTGATACATGCTCATCTGATGAGTGTTAATTGCATCATTTCTTACTCTTTCATCATCAAGAAAGTGATATCTCTGAACAACTTAATTCAAGAAAATGCAAAAATACAGTCAAGATGCAAGTGATTAGCTTTCGCTGCGATAATTTTGACTAGCGACAGCATCATAATAGCACAGTATCACAGAAGTCAGTGAAAGCAATGATGGGAAAAATATAGAAAATGCATCGCAGATGTTCACATCATCTTGACACAAAGATTGCATCTGTTCAACAAGATGATAAAGATGCAAAACGATTTTCAGAAAGTTAAAAACACTTTCATCACTTACATCAGAATTGAATACATAGATTTGAATGCTTATCTGCACTTCAGAAATGTTTCAGATGCAGACAATGTGCAATGCAACTGTGATTGAAATCATCAGACAATGAAACATGTACTCATGCATTGCTTGAACTGATTGCATCTGCAATCAAGAATGCTACAAGACATTGACTTTTCAAACTATTGAATAATCGTCGCTATCACGAAGAGTTTCAGAGCAGCTGCAAGAATGATGATAAAAATGAAGCTTCTGAAGCAATTTAAAGTGACTGAGTCACTTATTCTTTAACATGCAATCAACGCGAACTAATTTGATACATAGTTTCATAATGATAGTTTCAACTGCGTGAAGCAGTCGTATAAACAGCAAGTGATTTTCTATCTCAAAAAGTTTTGCTCACTCAATATAAATAGCATAGAGTTTCTCATGAGTTGACTTAATTGATGTCACAAGAATGTATGAATTTATTATTATTACTATGTAGTAAAAGATAATAAAATAACATTTTATTGATGATAAAATTAATTGTTAAGAAATGAAAGTAAAAGTTTGCAAAAATTCATCTTCTGTCAAATCATTATTTTTATTCATTTATTAATTTCTTTGATTTAATCTTGCAAGCTAGTTTTGCAAATATATATTATTCATAGTTGATGAAATGCATTTTTACAACTGCATTCTTTCTTAAAGACTTAATCTTTAAATCTTCATAACATCATATTATTTTCTTGTAACTGATAATATAATCATGACTTTTTTAATATTTTAACATTTGTGTAAAAGTGTTGTGAGTTAATCATGTTAATAAGTATAAACAAAGCTAGTGCAAGATTGTTGATATTAATTCTTCAGCTTTGCTTTCTTTTTTTCTTTCTTTTTTTCTTGTTTCGTTTCAACATATTCTTTCATAAGTACTGTTTTTTCAAATTAATGAAACATGAAATCTGCTATGCATATCTTGCATAGCTTGCAGCTCATAATATAAGCTTTTTTTCATCAACATTTCAACAAAGAGCTTAGATAGCTTGTGAGCTAGTGAGCAGAATTCATTCAATACTAATGCACTTAAGATGCATATGCTAATTACTAGATGAGACGTTTGCTACAAGCTAGCTGTCAACTGAGTTTGCATCATTGATTAACTTACATGCTACATAAATCAGTTACAAGCTGATTTAGCTGATTTAACACTACTCTTCACTTTACTCATTTATTTACTCGCTCATTTACTCTTCACTCTACTCATCTATTTACTCACTTATTTACTCTTCACTCTACTCGTTTATCTACTCACTCATTTACTCTTCATTCTACTCATCTATTTACTCGCTCATTTACTCTTCACTTTACTCATTTATTTACTCGCTCATCTAGTTTTCATTCTACTCATTTATTTACTCTTCACTCTACTCTCTATCAAACGCATCGATTGAGTGCATAAAACACATCAAACAATGCTTCAAACAATGCTTTCTATCTACTCATTTATCTACTCGCTCATTTACTCTTCATTCTACTCATCTATTTACTCGCTCATTTACTCTTTATTCTACTCATCTATTTACTCACTCATTTACTCTTCACTTTACTCGTCTATTTACTTGCTCATTTACTCTTCATTCTACTCATTTATCTATTCACTCATTTACTCTTCATTCTACTCATTTATCTATTCTTCACTCTACTCTTTATCAAATGCGTTAATCGAGTGCATAAAACACATTAAACAATGCTTTAAACAATGCTTTCTATTTACTCATTTATTTACTCGCTCATTTACTCTTCACTTTACTCATCTATTTACTCGCTCATTTACTCTTCACTTTACTCGTTTATTTACTCTTCACTTTACTTTCTATCAAATGCATTGATCAAGTGCATAACATGAGTTAAACAGTGCTTCAAACAATACTTTTTACTGAGCTTTTCACTGAGCTTTTTACTGATTTTTCAATCAATCTTTCTACTGATTTTTTGATCGATCTTTTTATTGATCTTTCTACTAATGAGCTTTCTACTGATCTTTTAATTAATCTTTCTACTGATTTTTTGATCGAGTCATCTAGTGAGCTTTCTACTAATCTTTCAATCAATCTTTCTACTGATTTTTCTATTAATCTTTCTATTAATCTTTTTACTGAGCTATTTATTGAGCTATCGACTGAGCTTTCTATCAAACACTCTATCAAACATTCTACATGCTTCAAAATACGCGTTGATTGAGTGCATAACATAAGTTAAACAATGCTTTTTACATGATTCTTTACATGACTTTCTACATGACTTTCTATCAAGCGCTCTTCATGTTTCTCTATCAAGCATTCTTCATGTTTCTTTATCAAGCGCTTTTCATGTTTTTCTATCAAGCATTCTTCATGTTTCTCTATCAAGCACTTTATCAAGCACTCTTCATGTTTCTCTATCAAGCGCTCTTCATGTTTTTCTATCAAGCATTCTATTAAGCATTCTTCATGTTTTTCTATCAAGCGCTCTTCATGTTTCTCTATCAAGCATTCTATCAAGCATTCTTCATGTTTCTTTATCAAGCGCTCTTCATGTTTTTCTATCAAACATTCTTCATGACTTTCTACATGATTCTCTATCAAGCATTCTTCATGTTTAAATAGATGATTAAATAGCTACTTAAATAATCAATTTATCAAATAATTTATTTGATTACATATGAATCTTGAATGTAGAAACATACAAAAAGTGAACATGTATTGCACATTATATCTTTTGAGCAATTGATGTCTTTTGAGCAAATGACTGTCATTAAAAGATACAAGCGCTTGTAGCTAGCTATTAGTTGTTGATGAGTGACTATTAAAGCTTGTGAGCTAGAAGCTTGATTAAACAGATATTTTTGACTGATGCTAGCTTGATGAGCTTGTAGTCAGTTTTAGCTGATTTTGTCAAATGATCAATGTTGTTGCAGTGTTGTTGTGATGCAAGTCAACTCATAAGCTAATGTGAATAATATAATAGTATCAACGTCATCATCATCATCATCATTATCATGATAAGTAACAGCATTCATGCTCATCAAAATCATGTTAACATGCTTGCAAAGTTTATTCATTTTCTTGAAATGTATGTTCTTTTTCACGTCGTTGTCGTTGCAACGTCTGTCACGTCTGCTTCTTCTGCTTTCTTTGCGTTTGCTGCATTAATGACTGAACTCATGATTTTTAATAAACATATTTATTTTTGCATGTTTAATAAATGTTGATGTATATTAAATCATCATGATCAGAAGATCTGATGCTCTCACTGCATTCATCGTCTGAGTGTAGTAATAATTCACACATGTTGTGCTTTCATTAAGCATGCTCACAAATGTGAGCATTGCTTTAAAGAAAAGTATGATTATGTGATGAATTTAATCTTGCGTCTTCTTCAACTGATGATGCATCATGCTAGATCTGTCATCAAGTTAAAGTTGAGTTGAGTTGAGAGAAATCAACTCAACTCAAGTTTGAGTTTGAGTTGAGTTGCTTGAACTCAATTTTTGTTACTAAATATAGTATACTATGTACTAAAAATAGTATACTTTTTCTCTTTTTTTTCAATTTTTTTTTTTGCAATCAATTTTGCAATCAATTTGATAGAAAATTTGATAGAAAGATTGATGAGAAATATGATAGAAAATATAGTGAGAAATATGATGAAAATATGATGGGAAATATGATAGAAAGTGTAGTAGAGAATATGATAGAGAATATAATGAGAAACATAGTGAGAAATATGATGAAAATATGGTAGAAAATATGGTAGAAAATATGGTGAGAAATATGATGAAAAATATAGTGAGAAATATGGTGAAAAATATGGTAGAAAATATGATGAAAAATATAGTGAGAAATATGATGGAAAATATGATAGAAAACATGATAGAGAGTTTGATAGAAAGTTTGATAGAAAATTTGATAGAAAATTTGGTAGAAAGTAGATCTGCAATCGAGTTCAAGTCAACTTGTTAAGTTGACTGAGTTGAATCAAGAGTCTGACTCAACTCGATTAAGTTGAGTTGACTCTTCTTAACTCAACTCAACACTGAAACTCAATCTGAGTTGAGTTGAGCAACTCGAACTTGACGGCAGATCTACATCATGCTGTGTGAATGATAACTCAACATTTCATCATTCATGCTTGAGATTATTTTGCTCTTTATCTTTGACAATGAAAGAATGAATAGTTTTTTCTCTCAGCATGTGAAATTGTATTTAATAGTTGAGTAAAAATTCTCATTTTTTTCATCTTCATCACTTCTTGTTATCATCACGTCACTTCATCTTCATCTTGTAAGTATTAATTAAAGTAACATTGATCATTTGATGAAATCAGCTAAAACTGACTATAAGCTCATCAAGCTAGCATCAGTCAAAAATATCTGTTTAGTCAAGCTTCTAGCTCACAAGCTTTAATAGTCACTCATCAACAACTAATAGCTAGCTACAAGCGCTTGTATTTTTTGATGACAGTTATTTGCTCAAAAGACATCAATTGCTTAAAAAATATAATGCGTAATACATGTTCACTTTTTGTATGTTTCTACATTCAAGATTCGTATGTAATCAAATAAATCATTTAATGAATTGATTATTTAAGTAGCTATTTAATCAATTTTTTTTTTTTTAATTCTTACTTGATTCAACACTCATTATGAGTCTATGCGAGATTCTATATACTGTAGCGAGCGCTGCGCTAGCGCAACGTTCTTTTCGCATCAAAAATCGCTTCTTTCTGCGCTTTATACTATAACTGTTCTCAATGCAAGAACTTTATGAGTCTGTTTCTTCTTTATTTTCTCTCTCTTTCATCTGACTCTTTGATGATGTCACAGCTTGAAATTGATTCAGTATGCTTGTTGAGAGTATTATTTGAATGATCATCATCGCTGCGCTTACGATTTCTAAAAGCTTTCTCAAGTTCGTGATGTTCTCTTTTTATTGCATTGCTTTTCATTCTACTTTTCATCTGAAACATGTTAATAAAATGTGCTTAATTGACATTCAATCTTTGTCACACTTGCATATCATTGTAGCAACATTGAATACTCGTCTCTCATGTAAAAATTGATTGAAGTCAATTTTTCTTGTGTGTAGCTGCGTCAGTAATGCGCTGTGAGACTTTGCACGACTCTTGTGCAGTTGCAAATGTCAATGTGTCATCTCTGATGTCAGATATTGAAAATAAGCTGCGTTGAATTTCTCTTTTCAGACTACTTTTCATGTTTGTTTGACCTGTTTCTGTATGAGCGTCAGTCTCATCATTATCTCAGTGCGCTGATGCTTGATCAGCAATAAAGACAACTCATATGCATCGTCAATCATCTTGTTTGCTGCTTTATTTTCAAGTACTTCTGCATATTCTGTCACTCAATGTAACTTCAGCATGATCTCTTAAGATTGAATGTTCTCATGTGCAGTCTGAATTCTTCGTAAATGTGTCTGATCTTTTGTTGATGTCATGACTTTCACTGTTTTTAAAGAAATCTGACTGTCACTGTATATCTTGTATATCTTTTCATGACACTCTTGATTCGCTGTCGCTATGTTTGCAAGATGTTTCGCTCTTGCGACTAATTCTTTCAGCTCATCATGATGAATGATGATTAAAGTTGATCTTCTCAGTCTTTTATTTAGCTTTCAGTTCATTCTCATCGCGATTGCTGTAACATTGTCTCTGCTGTCACTATCATTCAAGTAGACTCTTTGCTTTGATGCAAATGTGTCAAGATTATGTTGTCTTATTGACATTTTCTTATTTGCAACTATAACTATCTTTGATGATTTTGATCAGAAAGTTGCTGTGTAAAAATGACTTTGATTCATCTTCATCTGCTTGAGTGTTTCTTTCATTCACTTTCGCTTCAGCTGTAGAGATGTCTTACGCAGCTTTGATTTTCAATCTCTTTTAAGTATCAAGTTGTTGCGAATTCAATGCACTGTTGTCTTGATAACTTTGTCTGATTTTCAAGAGTTCATGTTTGTTATTGATCTTTGTATCAGCTTTCATAAGTGAATATCTATCAATGTCATGTTTGTTTTCATCTGTAGAGTCTCTGTTGATGTCACATGATAAACATTGATAATCTGTTGCAATGCTCTTTCTTGCACTGATCTCAGCTTGATGTTTAAACTCTTTCGATGATCTTTTATTCTCTGTGATGTATATCATATGATGACTTCGTGACTAAGCAAAAAACATGTCATCGCGAAGTATATTTGTTTACTTGTCATCATTGATGAATCTCAAGTAGATTCAATGATTGTCTGCATGATTTTTTGTCTAATCACTAGTTTTGCTTCAACATGATGCATGTGAGTTGCTCATCTCAGCTTGAAGTTCAATTGAACTCTTAAGACTCTGATATCTGATTTTGAGTCAATCTGATGTTTCATCAGCTCTATGTTGATGTTCATATTGAATCACTTAAAGATTCTTGTAAAGTGAATCAGCTTATGCTTTATCTTTAAAAACTTGATGTTGTGCGTTTTTGATCACTGTTTGCATCTATCATAAATTTCGCTCAGAACTCTGCAGTTGCGTTTCATGAACTTCTTGTATGTTAAAATATTGACGTCGTTTACAAAATTTGTGAAGCTTATTCTCAGTCTGATGTTGTCACATGCTTCTAGCAAGTTCATGTTGTAAAACAGATATAATATTGATGATAGCGAAGAGTCTTGTGATATGTTGACGTTTACGCTGCGTTTCATTATCGTGTAATCATCGATTGTGATCGTGATGCGTCGATTTCTCAGAAAGTTCTTCACAAATTCAAGAAGCAGTCTGAGAACTCTTCTTTTTTTCATGTCATGCAAGAGTTTGCTATGTGCTACATTGTTGAACACACTCTTCTCATTCAGACTCAGCAGTGAGACTACTTTTCTTCTTGTATCACTTTATATAGTATGTATCTTTTCTGTAATCAGTTGCAGAGTTGTATTTATTGATTTGTGTTTGTGAACTTTCATCTGAGTGTTTGATATCGAGTTGCACGTCTTTACAACGTTTTGCAAACGTTCAAATATGATGAACTTCAGTACTTTGCTCAGTGTGTTGAGTAACACAATTGATTTATATGTCTTTGCATTGAAGTAATCTTTCTTGTCTGACTTTTGCATCACTATTGTGATTATGCTCTTGAACTGAGTTGACTGTATTTTCTTCTGTAAACATCTTTCAAAGAGAGAGCGTATTTATTCTGATGTATCATCGACGAGTCTGCGCATTATTCTATTTATATATCTTGTGTGTTTCAACATCTTGTCAGATGTCGCTTTGTAAATAACTTTTTTAATCTCACGATGCATCAGCAAAGCATCATCTTCAATCGAGAGCGAGTACTTGAACTTTATTGTGTTCAGCATGAAAATCTCTGAAAATGATGAAAAGTGAGTCTGAAACATCATCTTCGCTTTATTCTGCACTGTTGTGACGATGTCAGAGCATTCTGACTTGATCAGAGAAGAAATTGTCGCTTGAGTCAGTATGTTTACAACTGCATTTCTTGCTCATTTCGCAGTTTTGAACAGTTCTCTCGAGAATTGTTCAACGTTCTGCATGATCTCTCAATATTCACTGCGTTTCTGTTTTCTGATGATCTTGCTCTTCTTGTCACATGCTTAAATGTACTCTGTTCAGTCATTAATGATTCAACAGCTTCTTTTCATTTGTTGCACGCTCTTGATGATCTTTATACACTTCTTCGTTCATTCTGCTTTGATCATTTCATGTGATCTCGCTCAGAAAGTGAAAATCTCGATGATCTTCTTCAGTGCATTCAGTAGTTACTTAGTGTACTCATTTATGCATTAACGCTTTGTCTTATAATTCAACAGTGATTTCAACATTTGTTCTCTCAGAATATTAATGAACTTCTCTTCATTCATTATCTTTCAGTTGCAACGCGATTTTCGCGTTGACTTTTTGCAAACTCTGAAATCTATAATTGTTTATATCAATAAATAATTTGAGAAGTTTTTCATTTCTTCGTTGATTTTGCATTGTATTAATCGATTCATAATGTCATCTGTTGTGAAGATCAAATTTATTGTTGTTTGAGATTTCTGATAATTTCTCGTAATTATGTCTTGAGACAGCATCAGCGATGCATCAACATTTGTGATCATTTCAATTAAATCATTTGATAATAAATGCTGTCTTGAATAGAATGATTTTTCTCATGTGAGATGATGCAGATTGAAGTCTTTTACAAGAATGCATTCTTTCGACATATTTAGCATCTTTTCAATGTTTGAAAGACTTTCTTTTTCATGAATGACTTCATGATCTCTGAGTGACAAATTGTATGCTTCGTGAATGTGTATAGCTTTCTGAGTCGTCTGTGTATCATCTGTTAATGTTTATAACGTAATCATGTTTACATCTTTGAAATGTCATGTTGAGTATCAGATGTTGCTATCAATTTTCTTGTTTATGTAGAAACAGATTTTATTCTCATTATTCTTCAGCGTGAAGTTGACAGTTGCTGAGCAGTACGCTCTGAAATTCTCATTAAATCGTCAGAGTTCTTGAAGAATCAAAATGTCATAATTCTTTATCTTTTTCTCATGTAGTAGCATTATCATCATCTTTTCTCTGAACTTGTGAACGTTGTACTGTAGTATTCAAAGCTTCTTTTGCTGAAACATTAAAGTTCACATTCAAGACTGTTTAATGTTCTCTTGAGTGTTTGTGATGTGCTTACTTCTCTTGTAAAATCTTCAAAAGAAAATAATACTGAAATTGATGTGATTAATGTTGACTTCAACTCATTTGTTTTTGACTTCTTGATTAAATGATTCAATATAGTGTTTTTGAATGTGATGATTACGCTGAGCAGATGACTTTCATTTGTTGAACGTCTCTGTTTTCTCTTCAGATCATTGTCTATCAGCGATTTCAGACTGATAGATGTCTCTGTGATCATCTTCAATGTCATCGCTTTGAGTTCTCTCTGCTCTCGTACGACGTGATATAGAGATCTGTGTTTCGTGACTCTCTTTATTCTCTCTTTTTCAATCTGTCGTTTATGACATTGAGAATCAAAGATTCTGTGTGTATCTCAACATGTTTCACATTTTCACATGTCTCAAGTCTGTTTATGAGAACAGTGCTTTAAGTGATGATCTAGCGTGCAGTAGACGCATCTTTGCTTGTTTCTGCATTCATATGTCTTATGATCATAGTCTTAACACTTTAGACATTGATGTGTTTTACAATTCAAATCATAGAACTGCATGATTTTTATGTTGATCTTATGACATACTGTCTCATCAATTAGCTTGTTCATCATCTCAGCGCTGACTACATGTATCATCAGTGAGATGTATCTCTTCTGTTCACTATTCTTTGTGAGTCACTCGACTTTCTCAATCATCATCTTTGAATGTGTGTCTTTGTTGATCTTGATGAGTGCTTTCATTCTCTTCTTCTCTATGTTTTTAAACATTTCTTCAATTCTAATTTCATGTATCACTATCTTGAAACCGACTTTATGCAGACTTGCGTTCAATGAAATCTCTTTGATTCAAAAATCGTTCTTCTTCAGTATTCTTTTGCTGTTTTTTGTCTTGACTCAAAATATCAATAAATTTGATTATCTCTTCATAGTCTTTATGTTCTTGCGCGTCAATAACATCTCGTCGACGTCAATTTCTCTTGCTCATCTCACTATATTCTCTGTTGTTGTTGTCGTGATTCTTTTGATCTTCTCTTTCTTTTTAACGAAGATTTTAATCTTGAATTTCTCGCAATGATTTTGCACTGACGACGTAACGTCGACGCTGAAAACAAGATGACTTTCAAACAACGTTGTTGACTTCTCGTTCGCTCTCTTCGCTCAGTTGTCAACGCGTTTCTTCTTCTTCGCGAACTTCTTTTCAAGTCTGCTCATTATCTTTTTCAATCTCTTCAGCTGATTTTTCATGCGTCGATTGACAGTCAACGCAATGATGCGTTGACGCGTCAGCTTTTCTATCATCTCTGTCAATCTTTTCATCTTTCTTCAGAGCATCAGCTCGTTGTTTCTACGTTCGTTGAACTCATAAAGTACTTGCAGCTTGTTCAATTTCTCGTGTATATTCTTCGTCTTGATTGAATTCTTCTGCAAGATAGTGATAATCATCTCTCGCTCATTCATCAACGTCACGTCAATGACGCTTCTCATCTGTCTCTGACAATCAGAATGAAGTGCAAGCATCATGTTGATGATGTGCTCTGTCTCTAGATAGTTTAAGTAATTCGTTTTCGTTCTTTAATATATCAATGAATCGATTATTCTTTCTTTATAATGTAATCAATCATCTATTTAAACATGAAGAATGCTTGATAGAAAATCATGTAGAGAGTCATGAAGAATGCTTGATAAAGTGCTTGATAGAAAAACATGAAGAGCGCTTGATAGAAAAACATGAAGAATGCTTGATAAAGTGCTTGATAGAAAAACATGAAGAGCGCTTGATAGAGAAACATGAAGAGTGCTTAATAGAAAAACATGAAGAACGCTTGATAGAAAGTCATGTAGAAAGTCATGTAAAGAATCATGTAGAAAGCATTGTTTGACTCATGTTATGCGTTCAATCGACACGTATTTTGAAGCATGTAGAATGTTTGATAGAGTGTTTGATAAAAAGCTCAGTTGATAACTTAATAAATAGCTCAGTAGAAAGATTGATAGAAAGATTGATAGAAAGATCAGTAGAAAGATTGATTGAAACATCAGTAGAAAGATTGATTGAAAGATCAGTAGAAAGCTCACTAGATAACTCGATCAAAAAATCAGTAGAAAGATTGATTGAAAAATCAGTAGAAAGCTCATCAGTAGAAAGATCAATAGAAAGATTGATTGAAAGATCAGTAGAAAGCTCACTAAATGACTCAATCAAAAAATCAGTAGAAAGATTGATTGAAAGATCAGTAGAAAGCTCAGTGAAAAACTCAGTAGAAAGTATTATTTAAAGCATTGTTTGACTCATATTATGCTCTTGATTGACGCATTTGATAGAAAGTAGAGTGAAGAGTAAATAAATGAGTAGAATGAAGAGTAAATGAGTGAGTAAATAAATGAGTAGAATGAAGAGTAAATGAGTGAGTAGATAAATGAGTAGATAGAAAGCATTGTTTAAAGCATTGTTTAATGTGTTTTATGTGCTCAATCAACGCGTTTGATAAAAAGTAAAGTGAAGAGTAAATAGATGAGTAGAATGAAGAGTAAATGAGCGAGTAGATAAATGAGTAGAATGAAGAGTAAATGAGCGAGTAAATAAATGAGTAGAATGAAAAGTAAATGAGCAAGTAAATAGATGAGTAGAATGAAGAGTAGATGAGCGAGTAGATAAATGAGTAGAGTGAAGAGTAAATGAGCGAGTAGATAAATGAGTAAATAGAAAGCATTGTTTAAAGCACTGTTTAACGTGTTTTATGCATTCAATCAACGTATTTGATAGAGAGTAGAGTGAAGAGTAAATAGACGAGTAGAATGAAGAGTAAATGAGTGAGTAGATAGATGAGTAGAATGAAGAGTAAATGAGCAAGTAAATAGATGAGTAGAATGAAGAGTAAATAAGCGAGTAAATAGATGAGTAGAATGAAAAGTAAATGAGTGAGTAAATAAATGAGTAAAGTGAAGAGTAAATGAGTAAGTAAATAAACAAGTAGAGTGAAAAGTAGTGCTAAATCAGCTAAATCAGCTTGTAGCTGATTTATGTAGCATGTAAGCTAATCAATGATGCAAACTCAGCTGACAGCTAGCTTGTAGCAAATGTCTCATTTAGTAGCTAGCATATGCATCTTGAGCGCATTAGTATTGAATGAATTCTGCTCACTAGCTTACAAGCTATTTAAGCTCTTTGTTAAAACGTTGATGAAGTAATGTATGATGAGATTCACTGATGAATAAATAACTTTTCTCTTCACTTCAATGTTCTCACTTATAATCATTGATTGCTTCTTTTCTTCATTCTTTCATGATGTTCATCATCTTCTTTTTTAAAAGACATATGTTACATAAAATTTTATAATTGTAATTTAATATTAATTTCTTAAACTTGCATCTTTGTGCTTTTGATATTCTTTCAATCATGATTCTTACATGATTTATCTTTCTTTTTTCTCTTTGACTTCTTTACAGTCAACTGATGTACTTGTCTTTCTATTTTATAATTCTCAATGATCTTCTTTGCATTACTAAGATTTTTCATTGATTTTCAGAAGTTTTTGTAAAGAAATGAATCAACTCATTAAACTAAATACTCAATTTTTTCTTTCTTGATTCACTGATTAAGTATCTTTTTTATCTTTCATTTTTCTTTCTCTTTTACAAGAATGATCTGCAACTTTGAATTCTCATCACGCAAGTATCAGAATTTCAATAAAAAGACATGAAAAATTAAGTGAATTGCATCATATTTTTCAAATAATTCAAGTTTATACACTTGCATATTAATTTTCTTCAATATTCTGAATGATTTCAGTTATCTGTGATCAATCTTCTTCTTTGATTGAAGCATATAAATGTTTATATTTTGTAGAAGCACTTTGTTTTTTATTTGAAAGTTTGCAACTTTATGATAAGCATTATAATATTTTGCTTGCTGCTCTGCTACTCATTTTCATAGTTTCATTAAATGTTCTCTGATACTTTATAATCATTCTGCTCACTTTGTAATCAAGAATGTCTTTCTCTTTAAAACTCTGTTCTCAGATGTCTTTGTAAAGCTTGCAATGCATTTCTTTAAAAGCTCATGTGAAGTTTTTTTAATACTAACATGTACATTGTTATTATATGCAAACATCATCGTTAACAAAAGTTCTGATCAATTATTCATCTTGTAATTAAAATATACTTGCAGATAATGCTCAAGCATCTGATTTTGTCTTTCTGTTTGATCATTGATTTGCAAATGAAATGCAATGCTTAACTTTTGCTTCACTTCAAGATGTCAACATAAAATGATTCAGAAATGATTAATAAACAGTGAGTTTCAATTTGATATAATGCTTTGCATTATTTCATGCTGAGATACGAATTTTCATCATAGCAGATTTGCAAGTCTCTCAATGTTTAAATCTTTAATCGTTGAAATATAAATTGCATGCTTGATCAACTTATTTATCATTATCAATATAACTGTTACGAGCGTGCTCAGTCTTCTACTGAGACGCATGTTCTTTGAGCGAGCCTAGACTCTATCGAGTCTAGCGCTCATCTTTTCTCTGTACATATAGTTTTCGCATCTCATAAATCTCGCTCTTTAGCTTTGAATTCTCATTTACCTGATTTACTCTTCGTTTATCTGTATTTCTATGACTTGCTCTAGACATGATTCTAACAATAACATCACTTGTTTTTTCAATGTATAAATTCTTTGCAGAAGACATGTCTGTTATGAAATTCATAATTATTATGTAAAATGAATTTACATCTTTTGAATAAACTGATCATTAAGTTGAGTTTTCATATTTACATTCTGACTCAACTCAATTACTTGATATCAATCTTCTGACTTGACTCGATTACTCAATATCAATCTTCTGACTCAACTTGATATTAATTTTAAATTAAAATTCAATTCAAGTTCTTGACTCAACTCATTAAGCAATCAAAAATGATATCAAATGTCAAGCTTTACTATTTTTGAATCTATTACATCATTATATTTGAAAGACTTTCATGCAACAAACAAATCTATTTCTCTTCTCATTGTTTGCATTATCTTGTTGCATTATCAGACACTCAGATAAATATTAGTAGTACTTCACTTCATGTTTTGATAAGTTAAGTTGAGTATTTCAAGTCAATACTTAATCTTAATCTTTTGACTTAACTTGAATACTTGAATCAAGAATTCTGACTCAACTCAAATACTCAAGTTAAGAATTCTGATTCAAATCAAGTCTTGATGAGTTGAAAACTTAACTCAATCTTGATAACTTGACTTGACATAATCAATTTACTTCTGAAGATATAAATATCAGCTTCTCATAAAACTTATGATGATGCACTTGCACTTGCTGACAGTTTGAACAGATGCAAACATATTTCATCATCTTTTTGAGCATTTTCAATCAATAATATTTTCTTCTTATCACAGTCTTGATATGAGCATATGCAAAATGATCTGCTTTGAGATCATCATAATTTATATGCAGAATCTCATTTCTTGTAACAGAGTCATTGAGTACATAAACTGCAAGATCATAATGTAGCAATTCATCATTTTTTATACTTTATTTCAAAAGCTCATTCTTTCTAGATGTAAATCATTAATGTTACTTTTCATTTGCAACAAAGATATTTCTTTGTTGTAACTTCAGCAATCACGCAGTCATTGATTCATTCATATTCAAATAGAATTTCTTTAACTTTATAATTTGATGAATCAGAAGTTGAGATGATGCAATGTTTAAAATTCTGCAAGATTTAGCAAGTACTTTTTCATTTAAACACATGATTCAAGTATCTGCAATGACTATGTCATTCAGTTACATCATTAATGTTACAAGTTTAATCATTGTCAAAACTTCTTCATTTTCTAGCAGTTCAGATTGACATTTTTGATTATGAAGTTTGTTTTGCAGAGTAAATAGAAAATAATCATTATTCTTCTTGCTATCATTTGATTTCATGATGTTGAATTTTCTTGACGACGCATTTGCAAAGTTTAATTTTGTTATGATTCTAGTCTTCATTTATTCTTCGTCTAGTCTTCATCTGATTTCATTCTAAATAAATCTAGCGAGAATCTGATTTAGAAGTGATGTCATTGAAACTCTGCATCATATGTGTAAGACTTCATTCTAATTGAGTTTAGCACAGAACTGAGAAATACACATATAAAAATCAAGTTCTTTTCTGTAGATACTTTTCTTTCTTAGCATTTATTTATTAGTTAAATGACATTCATATGACTCGCTTTATGCTGATCTCTAACAGTAGATAAATGCTAATCAACTACTCTGCTATCAACGTGTAAACGATACAAAATAATCTACTTCGTTCATTCAGAAAATTCGCAAGAAATTCTTTGAATTACTTTCATCAAAACACACATTCAAATTTACTCAAATTTATCAAATCAATCACTCAATCTTATCACAATTAAATCTATTTATCTATCTTTATCTTTCTCACAATGACACGCGACTCTGAATCAGTTGAGTTATGAACAGCTTGTCTGCTTAAAAGCACTGTTAATAAATGAGTTTCTTTTATTTCTTTCAATGCTTCAGCGAGATCTCAGAATGTCGCTATCTCATGAAACATCAACATAAGTCAACAACTTCGTCAATGAACTATTAATTAGTCAGATGAGATCATCAAGATGCTGATTAAGCTAAGAGATCAACGAGACATGATTTTGAAACTCAATAAGCAATGAATCAATATACAAGTCAATTACATTAAAAGACTTGATGAGTTAAAAATCAATCAAACGACAATAAACATTCAAGAAAAGACTATTATTGAATTATGAGAGAAAGTATTAAGTCTTAAAAAGAAACAGCGTTCAGCGAATCAGTCTCGATCTTGACAGTCTACAAAGTTTTAAGCTTCTATCAAGAATCATACTTGACGAAAGTCATTCACTTTATTCGACAATGATTATCACAAGTTCTTCAAGTTTTCGAATTCATCTATATTCACTGATGAAGATGAATCAACATAAGACAGCTGAAGAATCAAGATAAACGACAAGCTTCAGACAAATGTTAATCACTTCGATAATAAGAATATTTATATTGTCTATGTGATATCTAGACTAGAAGATAATGCTGCTGAGCACATTTTCGTTCAATGTTAACATGATGCTTTGCATTCATACATCTCGATCAACGAGTTATTTGAGCATCTGAAAGAAATATACAATGAACTGAATAAGAATCGAAAGTGTCGTCACGAGTACAACGCTCTGAGACAAGCAAACAAGTCTTTCAATGTCTTCTACTTCAACTTTATGAAGCTATTCAGCTATCTCAAATACAATGATTGCATTCTGATGAACGATCTTCAGAATAAAATTAATAATCGCTTGCAGAATGCTTTATCAGTCTGTTCAGAAAACTTTACTTTGCTCACTCACTTAAGAATCTTTCTTCAAGATGTGAATAGTAAATAATGAGTCAATTATCAGCTTCGCAGCGAACGTTACACTGTCATCATCAAAGTCACTGTCGTACCTGATAAACGCGTTACTTCTCTGTCAGTAACAACTTCAATAATTGATTATGTTAAGTCAACTATCTCTTCTATCTCTGAGTCAATGAAATTGTCAATTATTTGCTACATTTGCAAGACTCTCGATCATTTGTTCAAGAATTGCTTTCAGCTGAACAAGATCAACACTTCTGCATCTCATGCATTCATTTCTCGTCTACATGAGATCATCATTTCGAAGAATAAAGAGAATGAGAAAATGTCTTCTTTTGAAGATAACGAGGCAAAAAACTAGAGACTTTCATTAAAGACGCGATAAAAGATGTGTTAATTTCTTCAATGATGAGCATGTCAGATGATTCTTTTGCTTCTGAATCTTTGACTACTGAATGTGTACTTTCTAGCAATAAAATTAGTTACTCATTGAAGTCATTGATTGACATCAAAGCTGCTGACTATTCATTCATTGATGAAGTGATTGTGCAGATTGTTTGTGATCAGTTGCAAATCGAGTCTTTGACTTTGATCAAAGCAAAGTCAATTCGAGAATTCGATGATCATTATGCTAAGAAACTCATTATTCATGTCATTTATTCAAATCTGACTGTTTAAGATCATATGATTGACACAGCTTCTATGTTGATCACTCAATTAAATCAACATCAAATGATTCTTGAAAAAACATGAATGAACAAAATCAATCTAGTAATTGATATGCAAATTGATTTTCTTCGATTTTCGAATTTCAACTCTACTAGTCAGAAATCGATTGCTTTATTCTCAAGCAATAAATCAATCACGAAATGAAAAAGCTTGACTTCTACTCATATATTGAAAAGATCTTTCACTTTCGTTACATCTCAATTCAGTCAAAACAAGAAGTTCATTGAACAGTTAAAACAGCGTGACGCGACTTTGACTAACGTTAATTCTAAATCAACGTTCAGTCTAGAATCATTCTCTTTCAGTTCAATGAACATAGCAATGATAGAAACAGCGACATATAGAATGTTAGTTAAATAATCAGATGTCAAGATCTTTGCTGTTATCATCTTGAAAATCGATCGACTCATAACTACAGCTGAAAACAAGTCTGAAGAAGTGAATCTGCATGAGCTTTTTCACGCTGAAGTTTTTAAGCAAGTCAAGATCAAGCTTCTCTCTGAATATCACGACTATCTAGATGTTTTCGATTGAGCAATGATCAATCAGCTATCATTGCATTGTTTCTATGATCACAAAATTGAGTTGATCAATGAAGAAATGTTCTTTCGAAGCACACTATATCAGATGTTCAATCACAAGCTTCAGAAGATAAAGAAGTATCTGATTAATCATCTAAACAAAGAGTTCATTTTCTTCAGCTCTGCATCATACATCTCGCTCATCTTGTTCATTGAAAAGAAAAATGATAGTCTGCGTTTCTGCATCAATTACAGAAAGCTCAATGCTTTGATCAAACGAAATCGCTACTCTTTGTCATTGATAGACAAGACTTTTGCTTGTATACAAGAAAGCAAGTATCTGACTCGATTAAACATTATTGTCACGTTCAACAAACTATGCATGCACTCAGATAGCAAAGATTTAACTATCTTTATTATCTTCTGTTATGAACATGCCTGAATCAATCAGGGTTCAGATTTAACTCTAATCAATTTGATTAAAGCAAGTCATGACGCTATGCCTAGTTTGAACCTAGCGCATTTCTATTGAATTCTTTGAGTCATTCTCAGCACTTCTTCTCGTTGTTCAGCACTTTCTTCATTCATCTCTTTCATCATTCTTTTAGGCAAACACGTCTGACATATTACATCACATCTGTATCGAGTCTAGCGCAGTCTCAAGCCATTATTTATAGAAGAGCTTGCACTTTTTCTCTTCTGTATTCTTAATGTCTTGTTATAGCTATCTCTAAAAAGCAATAAATACATATCAGTCTCGAGCTTCTTTGATTGAATGATTTAGGCACGGTTTCAACATTACATTAAGAATCTCGTTTATCATACGATATAAATACTCATTACTCATTCAATATACTTGTTCAGGCAGATCGAGTCTAAAGAAATTCGTTTACCTGATGATCAACGCAATCGAAAGACAGAACAACACTAGAAAATCTATAGAATCAACAGCGAGGCTGGTTGAATTGCTAGACGACTTACAGCTCATTAAGTACGCATCGTTCACCTTGATTAATAGAATCAGCGATAAAGAATCTTCATTGATTGCTAGAGAATCAAATCGATCAAGAGAATCAATCAATCTTCAAATCAAACAACAAAAACGACTTCATCTTCTATTGTCAAGCATCGTTCTTCGCTCGGTTTCTTCTCTTTTAAAACACTCGTTCAATTCAATCTTTTCTTTCTTCTTTATCATGTTTCGCTTCTTCAAAGAGTGTTTCGAAGCTTCATTCTTCATTGTCAAAGATAATGATTCATTCGCTGAAATCATAACATCTTCTATGACTATGAAAGCTATGACTATGAAAGCTTTGAAGAAACGATGCGAAGAGCTGAAAGCTAGGCTACAAGCTAGAGAGATTATCTCGTCATCATCAATCTACTCTGAGCGTTCTAGGTTTCAGAAAATACTCGATTCTTCGTTGTTCACTGATGAAAAGAACTCTATCTGAAAGAACTGATATGAAAAAGTTCAGAACAAGCTGAAAATCAACGTTGATCTCTTTTCAAGTGAACGAGTCAAGCTG
>JAABUK010004180.1_pt1 | contig 23739 bp, 18 predicted proteins | sample 5559141 | NCBI WGS metagenome assembly JAABUK01 (sample SAMN10711869, study PRJNA513367) | rock metagenome | isolation source: Antarctica rocks | place: Antarctica: Victoria Land, Pudding Butte nord | collected 2016-01-03
CCCATTTCCTTCATACTTAGGCCTCATTTTAGGAGGCATTCTAGATACTTGCTAGACAGTCAATTCTATCACTTTGATTGTACTCAATTCGATTCTACACAGACAAAAAGAGCTATTTCAGCCATTTATCTGATAGTTATGAGCCCGAAATTATTTTCTGCAAAATAATACTTATTTTCCGATTCGTGCCCGCTTTTCGGCTCAATTGATCTTAATTACAGTCAACAGAATGACGTTCACTACCGTTCTTATATCCTCAGCTGTTAAAATGATCATTATCCTTAATTCTTTAAGAGATTAAGATAAATGGCTATTTCTAATTCAAAGCAGAATCAGAAATATGTTAGAAACTGTCAAGGCTAGCTATGGCAAGGTTCAGATATCAGGAGGTTGTGAATAAGAATCACTGTTCTCACAAATATAGATTAAAGATAGATTGCAATTGATAATATAAGTTGATTATAAAAGAGAAATAAGATTATGAAATTATGAGATAAACGATTATTTATATAGTTATTACTGATGAGTTGTGTACAGTACTTCTAAATACTTCTCTTAAGCACTTTTAAGCACTTATTTTTAAGTACTCTTCTTAAGCACTTTCAAGTACTTATCTTAATGTTTATCTTTAGTTTATCTTAATTAAATATAGCTTTCTAAGTCTGATCTATTATAATCTTAAAAGATGTTCACCTGCGGGACTTTCTATTATATTCTCGGTAATTAGAGCTAAGTCTGTCAGCTATTAATTTGTAGCTATAATATTATATTCTTTCGAATTAGCTTAATCTCTTAAGCTATTTAAATTTATCTCTATAATTTTGATAATTTCTACTTTCTTCTTTCTTTATTATATCTCAGTATTATATTAATAAATCTTTCTTTTATAAACGATATTAAGTTTAAACGAAAAAGATAACTTTATTAAAAATACTGATTATGATTGCGTATTCTATTTACGTTAAATAAAGTTATCTTTATATATTTTTCAAAGATATCTCGAAGTGTTTAAAGTATACTTATTATAATATTTATTATAATAATAACTTCTCAGAAGTTAACTTTTAGAGATTGTGATAGAAAGAGTGGTATTTAAAGATTGCGCGGAAGATAACTCTTCTTCATCTTTAATAGAATACTGCGAAAGCAGCGAGTCTGAACTCTTATATTAAGTCTCTTCGAGCGACTTAAAATAAGATAATTATTTAAAAGATTAAGTCTCTAAAAGAGTTTAATCGAGAAGAGAGATATTTAGAAAAGAAAGAGTTATTAATTAGTACGAGATTATATATCACTTTTAATGAAGAGTAGCTAATTACTTTCTTTAATTCTTCTTATATTAAGAATTTCGGCGATAATAATTCTTAAGAGTCGCGGAATTGAGATTTATTTCTAATTCTTATATATTTTCCGATATATTATATTCTAATTATTTTATTAAATAATAAATTTTATCTTTAATCTCTTAATTATTAAGCATTTTTTTCATCTTGTACTTCTAATCTTAATTGTTTAGTTAGATCGAAATCTATTTAACATTCTTTAATATAGATTTTAAGAGAAAAATATTAAATATAAAGTGAATTCTTATAATATCTAGAAGTTTAAGTCTATAAATTAACTTATCTAAGACTTTCTAAATTAAATAAGAGTTAAGTTTCGTGTGATTCAGTTTTATACTAAGTCTTTTGATTTTAATATTTCAGCAAAGTAAATATATTAAATTTCTCTCTTTAAGATTTAATTCATCAATCCTCTTAAAATTATAATATATATCAAATCTTTAATTAATGAATTCAAGATCTTTTATTAATTCTTAATATAGATTGATTAACAGTTATATATTAATAACTGATTTTTATATAAGTTATTCCATTTCTCTTAATTATCTATACGAAATTGATTCTCATTTATAATTAATATAGAAGAATAACACTTCAGTTACTGCTAAGATATTATTATATGCGAACTGTGTTAATAATAAGAGTACTACTTAATCGTTCTGGCGATAGTTTATATAACACTGTAGATATTATTTTAATATCTAATTAATTCTTTCAGTTTATTCATTTATTTATAAGTGATAAGCTGTAAACAGCTTATATTTAATTTCAAGTTAATTTATTAATAACTTTCAGAATTTAGAAGTGAACAATTTATCTCAATCAGAAATAATCTTTATTAATATATTATAATTTGCGAATATTATTTATAAAAACATGTAAATCAAGTCTTCGACATTTAATACTTCTATATAATTGATGAAGTAGATATATTTAGTCAATCTATTAATAATAACCAAAATATTATTATATCTAATATTAATCATTAAATTCTTAGATAATAATAACTTAATAATGAAGTTCAGTATAATGGATTTCCATATTTCTTTAAATTATTTTAAAGACTGTATCTTCCCGTATAATTTATATTAAGAGTGCTTAATTTTCCAATAAATATCACAATTAACAATTCATTATCGAACGGCTTTATTCATTTCTAAAAAATAATAAAATCTAAAAATATGTTTTAAAGTCTTCTCTATTCCTTAATATTCATAAAATATCTCCTTATAATATTATTAAATGATTATTTTCTTTACTTAATTTATAATATATATCAGTTCTTTATACAAGATCAGCCCGCTATCTTATTTTTAAAAGACTGAATATTTTTCGAGATTCTTTTAAATTTCGCGGAATAAATGATTATTTAAATATAATCTAATAATTCGACCTTTCTAATCTTAATCAGAGATCTGAAATATTAAAGCAATCACAGTATGATTATATATTATAGATCCGTTCTTATTCTCGCGTAGAATTAATTGTGAAATGAATTTAATATCTCGGGCGTGATTCACTCGATAACTTAAAGCGTTAGCTTTAATGTTATTATTTCTTTTTTAATAAGAAATTTTGAAGTTATAAACTGACAATAATTCAGATTATCATATCTAGCGTCTATTCAACATCTTAATAGTGGTGAAGTATAACAGATTTTTATAATCCATATATATTTTCACAGAATACTTAAATTCTTTTAAATATACTCTTTATTTATTAAACGCGATGATTATAATTAAAAGTTCCTTATTATAAATCTCGTAATTAAGTTTTACTAAAATCATCTTTCTAAAATAAAAGATAATAGATCTTAATCGTTCTTCGTTATTTAATTAACTTATGCACATATCAATAATATAGTTTAATACATTCGTCTTAAACACGATTTATCTCTCAGAATTAAATATTATGAGAATAGAAACTATTATGAATTTCTGTTTCAGCTTCTAAAACAAAGACTCTACTTTTATTTCTTAAATAAAGAATACTTTCTTTCGAGTTATTTATATTAATAAGATGATCATCTTTAAATGACCTGTAATAAATCTTCGATAGAAGTTAATAAATCTAAGAAATAACTGTAATTCCTTAACTAATATAGATTATAATCATTTAAGTATGATTATTATCTTGGATTTATTCATTTAAATTCTTATAACTATTAAAATAAATCCAAGAAACTTAACACTTTATTTATGAAACTTACACTTCTCAATCTTTATTAGTAGATTTTTCGTTTAAAGAGCGTGAAGCATCTTCCGAATATATTCAATATATTATTTCTTATTTTCCGAGTATATAAGAATATCATCTAAGTAGATAATACAGAACTGATCTAAATATTCTCTTAGAATATCATTTATCAGAGATTAAAAGAAGACGAAGATATTTATTAATTTAAAGAATATAATCAGATACTCATAATAATTATAATAAGTTTGAAATGCGATTTTTCACTTCTCTCCTTTCTTCATTCTTACTAAATTATACACTTCTCGTAAATTAAGCGTAATAAACTATTTTGCTTCACAAATATGATCGTGTAATTTCGAGATTAATAATAATATATACCGATTTTTTATTATGATATTGTTTAATTATTAATAGTTAATATATAGACGCATTTCATTATTAGATTTTAAAATGAATAGAACTGAGTATTCTATAGATAAAGTTAAAAATTAAATAAATCCTTTCTTCTAATTCTTATCAAGATACTTTTATAAAATCTTAAGTTCTTTCTCAGAAAGAGAATAAATAGATCTATAAATAGATTTCTTATCAAATTTCAAAGAAATCTTATGATTTTAAAGTTAATACTCAGATAATACTGATGCGCTTTTATTCTTAATAAACAAATGTTTAAATTCGTTATATTTAGATAAATACTCGGAAAAACTCTCTATTATCTTTATTAGATATTTATTATCAGATTTTATTCATACTACTTTTATAAACGATATCACAATTGTGTTTAATTTGCAGATATAGTTAAGAAAGCTGATAGTTCGTTATTTCTAACTAACTATTAAATTATAAGCTTCTAGTTATGAAATGCTCAGAATAATATTATATTTGATTTTCACGATATTCAATATTATTTATTTTGTATATTACTGAATATCAAGTTTTAATAAACAAGTTTCTACTTTCACTTATTCTTAATCTTGTTCAATAAAACTCTCATTTATCAATATTAATTAATAGAATTTGTTTTTTTCTTATATAAATAGGCGGGATCGGATTACATATATTAAAGAGATATAATTCTTAATAACTTTGAAATTAATTATAATTTTAATTTAGTGTTATTCTATCTAAGCTTATATAACTAAATATTGTGTGTAATTAATATTAATTGTTATTACTTTCTAAGATTTAAGAGTAGATTCTTTATTATATCTTGAACTTAAAGAATCTTCTTATTTTTTAACTTCTCTAATCTAAAGTTTCTGAAATAAGTATATTCTTCTTTCGCGAAGTAATATTCTAGTTTATTATATAAAAAGTGTGTGTATAACTTATAAGAAATGTAATATTCTTTATTATAGATCACTCTTATCACTTCTAATTTCTTAGATTCTTAAATCTATATTATACTTACGCTTTATATCTTCTTAAGATAAGCGGGAGTGTTAATCTTATATAAGTTAATCACTTTTTAAAGATTATTACTTTAATAATAATAAATTTATTCTTAATTTTGATTTAAACAGCTCTCTATACAATATATTCTTAATTATAATTTTGACTTAATTCTTTATAACGTTTTTTCGGGCGCATATACTTTATATTAATATTGAGACTTCAACTTATAATTCGTATTTATATATAACGCTAATTCTCAGAACTTAATAATCATTTTCATGTAATTCTCGTTATACTTAAAATTGCTTAGTATCTGTTTCTGAAGTATCTTAAAGATAATACTTAACAACTATTACACTTTCTTCTATCTGAATTTCTTGAGATATTATCTCAAGCTATTCTTATCTAATCTATAAATAACGCATTAATTATTATAATACGCAGTTCAGAATATATAAACGTGAGATAATTCTATAAGTTTTTAATCATAAATCTGCCCGAATAATTTAACAATTATTTCTAATATTAATATTACGATGTTAGCGTAGCTAACATCTTATATATTATCTGATTTTTCTATTATCTATTCTTCTAATTTGCTTGAGATAGCATGTAACTATTACTTATTTAAATAATTATTAACTTGATATTCAGATTTTCTGTAATAAAGACATAAATTCTTTTTCATTCTCTCTTCTTATTAAGTTAGAGAGAGTTTATTTTAATTAAGTTTCTTTCTAAATCTTTTATAATTTATAATGTTCAAATTCATTTCTCGCGAATAATAGACTTATTTTGCTTGATATTCGCTTTTCTAATATTTATTAGAAATAAAGATTTAAAAGTGTTCTTACTCTTTTTTCATTTATCTTTTATATAAACGATTATCTATTTTAATAAATATATTAATTAGACTTTTTAATTTATCTAATCTTTTAATTTAAGTCAGTTTATTCTTAACTAAATCTTTTAATTTTAGATAATATTTTATTATAAGCGCTGCGTTATTCTATTTAATTCTTAATATAATCTATTAAAACTTAAACACATACTTTATTACTGAGTCTATTTATCGAAATTTCTGAACTTCTTATTTAGTAATTCGTTCTTCATCTACTTTTTTATACATCCATCTAATACACTTCTTAAAATAGAAGTAACTAATAAAGATTCTTTTTATTTTCATTTTCTTATCTTTAATCATCTTCTTTAAGTAATCTATTAGATGTGATTCAAATTAATTAAAGACTTCATCTTAAAGATACGTGATTATAAATATTATCTTAACTTCAATCATTCTTAGCTTCTGAGTGTTAAATTAAATATATATATTAATTTAAGTTAAGAAGATTTGAAGTTTCTTTCTATCTTTATAAAATGTATTAGAAATATTAACTTTTAAGAAGATATAATCTATATCAGCGATCTCTTCTTAAAGTTATTCTTATTTAGAATATAATATATTTACTTTAGTAAGATTTATTATAATAGAGTGACTGATATCCGATAATAAATAATCAAAGTATTAGAAATTATTAAGATTAGTTATGATAAGATTTAAATATTAGAGAGTTATAAATAAAAATCATTATTCTTATAAATATAAATCAAAGATAGATTGCAATTAATAATATAAGTTGATTATAAAAGAGAAACAAGATTATGAAATTATAAGATAAATAATTATTTATATAGTTATTATTAATAAGTCGTGTACAGTACTTTTAAATACTTCTCTTAAGCACTTTTAAGCACTTACTTTTAAATACTCTTCTTAAGCACTTTTAAGTATTTATCTTAATGTTCATCTTTAATTTATCTTAATTAAACATAGCTTTCTAAGTCTAATCTGCCGTAATTCTAGAAGATGTTCGCCTGCGGGACTTTCTATTATATTCTCGATAGTCAGAGTCAAGTCTGCCGGCTGCTGATTCGTAACTATAACAGAATAGTAATATATTGTTGTATATTAATACTGATTTGATCTCAGAATTCTTAACGCTTATTGAACTCTCAAATCCAAAATTAATAGATGTTAATCGGGCTATTAAGTCCGTTATTAATTTAAATCGAAATAAGAAAGAGATATATAAGTTACTTCGGAATGAATATAAAGCTGAGATGACTATATATAAGAAGAAACGTGCAGCACTCAATAATCTACAGAGATTTATCATCGAAATCATCACTCATATAAATCTAATCGTTATTATAGATCTCGAAATAATATACAAAACTCTTTAAGCTCTTAAAAAGAGATTAGCATCAATAGATAAAGCTTATCAATTAAAGTTATCTTAATAATATTAAGTGTTAAAAAAGGTTTTAAGAACTTAATAACTTAAGAAATAATTATAATTATAAGAAAAAATATATATAAACGCGAAGAAGATGAATCTATTTAATGTTTAGAATAAGAATTCTTTATACGACTTTATAATGATTATTAAGAGTGTTAATTTTATCTTCGCCGATTTATATAAGATAGTTTTAAAGAGAGACATTTATAAAAATATTGATATATCATTAATATTTAATTTAATCGAGTTATTTCAGAATTATCTTCAAATTAATAAGATCGTTTTTAAAACGCTCTCTTATACAGCTTTTATAATACTGTAGGAAGAATCTGCGGAATTAATTATAATCACTTAATTCTTTATAAAATCATATTTATCTTCTCGCTCTTATCTCTACTTAAAGTTTCATTTCTTCTCTATTTATTTCTATATTATTAAGTAACGCAGATTAGCTGAATGAGTTTTAAATGCGGAAATATAAGAGATAATAAACAAGAAAATTGAATAAAATAAAGAAATTAAGAAGATAATAGAAATTACAAGAAGAAGAGCTTAAAATAGAGATAAGAAAAGCTTGAATTCATTATCTAAATTAAGAAAAGAGAATATATAATCTAAATCATTTATATTAATAACATTAACATTATTTGCGGTGAATTAGAAGAATTATAAGTTGCGAGATACATAAATTCTTAATTTAGAGATTAATTCTTATATCTGCAATAATCTATCTAGATTTAAATTCGAGCGACTGATAACGAAGAATAATTAGTTAATAGCAGACAAATCTATATACTTAATTAAGATATTTAGAAGTGTTGATATCTTTATTTAGACATTTACAGACTTGAAAATAATCTCTTTAATTGATATTACTTTTGCGCCCGATTTTTTTATAAATATGATCTCTCTTTATTGATTTACGTTAAAAGAGATATATTAGAATATAGAAAAACAGCGCCTATATTATTAAGATAAGATCTTTTACTCTATACAGCGTATTAATAATCATTAAGCACTTAAGTATAATTCTTGTTTAAAATCTATAATTATCTCTTTATTCGTCTTTAGTTAAACTTCTTAAGTAGATATAAAGATATTAATCAATTATTAATACGCTCTTATAGATCACTTATAATAAGAAGTTATATCTCATCTTTAATAAAGCGTTTTAAATGCAGTTATCTAAAATTCATCTATCTTAATTATATGCGAGATTTGTGCGTTAAGTAAGATAATAGAAATAGTGTTAAGATGATTTAATAAGGAAGATTCTGTGAATGAGTCTCTTACCCGCGTTATATATAATCTAATTCAGCTATTTACGATCTATAATAACGAGAAATAAGTCAGCCACTTTCACTACTATTTTACTGGCATGGATTTTATTTATACTTACGCAAAAAAGTCTTAAAGCGTTAATATTATTACTAAGTTTCTCAATATAATGAGAACTTAATATAGACGAGTCATTTATTATTTTCGAATTAATAATAAGATCTCTTTAAATCGCAAATATAATAAATTAACTGCAAATAAAAGTATAATTATAGAACGCTTAATGTTAATTATTTAAGCTTAAAATGACTCTATTAAATGCTTTAAGAGAGTGATTATTTAGAAGACTTAATACATGCGTATAATAAGCTCTCTATCAGACAATTTATAATCTGAAATTATTAAAACAGCTGAATATCTTAATAATTATACGCCCAAATATTATTTAAGCTGGAAAATATTTATTAAGACTCTCATTAATGTAAAATCTAATTTATCACATTTTCATGTTTATAACTGTTAAGTCTATTCTCTTAATAAATATATTCCTCGTACTCAGAAGCTTAAGTTAAGAGTTTATATCGGGCACCTTATTAATTATAATTCATTAAATATCTATAGAATATGAATATTTAGTTAGAAGAAAGTGATTAGAATAAGAGATATTAAATTTAATAATTCTCAATTCTTTAACTTAGAGAATGTCAATTTAAATCATTTTCTACGCAAGAAAGTTGAGCAGATTATTAAAATTATCAATATTCAGCTCTCAATCTCTTCATTATTAATTATAACTATTAATAATGAAATAGATAAATCATCTTACTTTCTTAAAGACTTTAAATTCTTAACTCTTTCAAATTTAACTTTAATATCTTCTACAAACTTAAATTCAATATTAAATTAATTACTTACATCTAAATCTATCTCTAAACTCTTTAACATCTTTAATCTATTTAAATAAATTTATAATTATTTATTAAATATCTGCGAAGAGTCTGCGTTTATAGCTTTTTCGAATTCTTATATAATAGCCGAATTTAACACTTAAAATATACTCTTAAAAGACGTGAAACGCACTTAAAAATCTATATATTATGTAATCTATATAATATTTCTCTCTTAGAGCTTAAAGCTCATCTTCTTCTATTCTATTTTCGCTTTGATTTTCACATAAGATCAAATTAATAGAAGAGGAGATCTATATAAAGATATATTATCTACTAAGCTAAAAATATAAAGATAGCTTATTAATTATTAATTTATAAGAGAATTTAGAGAGATAGCGCAGAAGAAAATTTAAGAGCTTGAAAAAAGAGATATATATAGATAAATAGATAAAAATATTGAGTTGAAAGCTAACTCATTACTTTTATTATAAATATTTAAATACAAATTTAATATAAATGATTATCTTAGTAAGTTTAAGATTTGAATTTACGTGTGAGAAGATCTACAGTAAATAGAATAAGATACTTACGCAACTACTCTTACTACTAAAACATTTCGAGCTCTAATAATTATTATAACTGTTTTTAATCTCGAAATTCATTAATATAATATTATTAACGCCTTCGTTAATAATAAGCTAAATGAGAAAATCTATTATTATTTCTTTAAGAGATTTTAATACTTAAATTCAATCTAATTACTTTTACGCACTTTATATAATTTTAAATAATCTTCACTTTTATAATATACTCTTCTTAACGCAGCTCTTAAAGAGTTAAATTAATATTTAGTATTAAACATTAATTATTTATATATTAATAATCGTCTTCTCATCTTCTTCTATATTAATGATATTATTATTCTTTATAATAAGAAGAATTCGGAGCATTTCCGAGTCTTTAAAATTATTCTTTTACGCCGATTTAAAATAAGATCTCTAAAAGAGCTGAAATAGTTTCTAGATATTTAAATTAAGCGAAATTAAGATACTTGAAAAATCTAATTATATTAAGACTTATATATAGCTAAAATCGTCTTTAAATTCAATCTTATTAATATTTTAAGATCTCCGAAAAGCTCTATCTTCTTTATTAATATTTTTCTTTAAAATAATAACGCGCAGGTCACTTCACAATAAATTTTGATCTATCAATAGCGTGTGAGATTTCTGAATTTCGCCGCAGTTATTTCTTAATTTAATATAACGTTTTTTATCTCTAAATTATTATAGTTTCTTATTAATTTATCTGTAACTTATTTAGCTGTCTTAAATTGCGTTATTTTCTATCTTTATATCTCTTAAAGTCTGATTATTAAATACTTAAAATATAATATTAGCGAGCTATTTAAATATTTAAGTGACGCTGTCTTTGCAAATAATTTAATCTCTTATTACAGCTCCGATAAATATCTCTTTAAGCTATATTAAGAGTTCATTAATTAAAGAGCTGTTAGATAGAAAACAGTTATTATATTAAGCATTAAAATCGAATTTCTATCGCTATTCTTAATCTCTCAAGAATTGCTTTAATAAAAATGTTTTTTTCGAGCTATTTAATTTAATATCGAGTAATAAATTATTATTAATTATGATAATTAATAAACTATTTAAATTATTAAAAAAGAGATATTTAAGCTTAATATTAAGCTATATTATATTAATATATATCAGTATTAACTCAGATAAGAGATTCAAGCTAATCGAATAGCAGTTAAATAAGTATTTATAGCTGAAATGCTCGCTGATAATTTTATTAAGATATTATTTACTTAAAAATATATTATATTTATATAATAATTGAATTTAATTAATATATTAGACAGACTAATTCACATTAAGAAAAAAAATTATAATGATAATAAGTAATTTATTATAAAGATCTGATCTATCTTCTTCTTCTTCTTCTTCTTCTTTTTTCTTCTTTATCATTAAACGATATAAGAACTGAAGCAGAATGGCGATAATATAATATTAATAACGCCGAGTATACCGCGCCGGCGAGCCTAATCTGATTAGAGTATTTCTACGCATTTTCAAGTCTATTAAACTTATTCTCATCCTTTACACGAATTTTCTATATTCGCAGATACGTCTTAAATATCTTCACAGCGTATTCACATCTTCTCAGCTCTTTAAGATCTGTTCTTCTTATTTAACGCTATTTCGCGTTATTTCGGCTTATCTCCAGCTTCAATTTCGCCCGAAATGGAAGCTGCGGGGGTGTATTAGACAGCCTGCGCCTCAGCCTGCGCCTCAGACTGTTCATCGGCCCAATTGAGCTAATCTCCGGCCTGTCTTGGCCCCATTTCCTTCATACTTAGACCTCATTTCAGGAGGCATTCTAGATACTTGCTAGACAGTCAATTCTATCACTTTGATTGTACTCAATTCGATTCTACACAGACAAAAAGAGCTATTTCAGCCATTTGTCTGACAACTTCCCATAGGCGGCGGCGGCTCATCATGATGGTGCACTAGTCTTCTTAGTCGAATCCGCCGGCGACTGGAACGGGCTGCAACGTGGACGTGACGTGTCCCGTCTTCGAAAACGCTCCATTAAAGAGACCAAGTTCTGATCCTCTTGTTAAACAGTCCGCTGCCACTAAACCTTGCGATATTCACTGCCAAGAGGCTGCACGTGACGAGCTGGTATTACGTCATCCGTTCAGGTTTATAAATTGCTCCTCTTTGCTTCAATATCATAACTCCTTCCAGTCAACCCTGCAATTGTGGACCGGCCTCGAGATTGTTTGTGCTCAGACGATAGAAAGAAACTCTCTTCTCTTCTCTTCTGTTGATGTAAAGCCCTCAGCTAATGCACGCCTTCAATGTTGATCAAGTCCTTTGCAAAGCTCATAGGACAGCACAAGTGCAGTTTGGTATACTCAAACTGCCGCCGTTATTCGATTGACCCAGTTGCAGAAATACCATCACGACAGCTGCATACCTGTGCACGAGTCAGCGACGCATCACGAGTAGACATCCCAGGAAACCCACGCTGCAGTCGCCGCGAGAGTCTCCAATGGCTTCGACACCATAACCATGCCCAACAAAATGGTGAACATGGCAATAAGGCCCGATATGGCGCCCAACTTCTGCTTGTCTGTGTTGAGTGACTTTAGGATCCAAAGTGGCCCGATTAGGGCTGTTAGACCGAGAGCTAACGTCACAATGGTAATGGCCTTGTTGATCGTCTCGTCGCTTTGATATCGCGTCGTTCCCATTGCGTCGTGATATTGTTTTCCCGTTGTCTATCACTCGTCAATGGAGTTTCATCTATTTTACAGAGGGATCGACTTACTGATTTCTACTTAAACACGAATAAGAGCATCAACTTATCCACCTTCTCCATCAAGCTCCTCAAGGGTGCCTTGGCCTTGGGTACCAGCAAGACAAGGTCCCCTTTTTGGTTGATGAACTCGGTTTCTACATTCGTGATGGGCCCTGAACTGAGTTTTTCGGGTCGATACCCCCTGTTGTGGAATCAGTCTTTGATGTTCTCTACGTTCCTTTCTGATGGATCTGGTTCAGATCGCAGTTGTCGTTGTGTCAGGATGAATTTATCTGCTATTTGTCATCATCTTCAATCTCGGTCTCGAGCGTTCGGTAATGCGTACCATACTCGTCCAGCTCCTTTTTGGGCGTCTCCAAGATCAGCGTCCCTTCGTGTTGCCACTCTGTCGTGCTTGCGTCATATCTCAATGAGCGGTTCATGTACTTATGCGTCCCGAGTCGAGTGAGCCGGTCCAGCTCTCTCAATCGGTCTTCCCTCTCCACGATATGGTCTTGCATGTAAAGCAGCACTCGAGCATGAAGCTCGTCGAATCTGCGCAAGATCACAGCGTCATCGGACGAGGCTAGAAACTCAGCAAACAATTAATATCCAATATCCTTCCACGGCTGTTTCGATATAATCGCTTGTCCGACAGGATTTGGTTGGTTGGCATTGTGTCCTACTTGCGTCGCCAACTGGGACTGTTGCGTTGGTCCCTGCGAGGCTGGTGGGTTAACCGGGCCCGCTGGGTGTGCTCCAGCATATGTCTGCATGGGCTGTGAATGCGCCAGGGCAGGCGACGTGACAGTCCCTTGACATGGGGGCTGGTGGCTGATTCTGACCTCCTGATTGAATGGCTGCTAGAGGAATATTTACACTCATCTCACTTGCGTCGAACGCAGAGCCGTCGTAGCAATCCTATAAAGAGACGCAAGACGCACACGTTGAGCTCTCCGGCCACCAGCACTTCTTCATATATTGCACTATAGCGACACCAACCGGTGTGGCTGAGTTCTGCAGCAGCCTGCACAGCTCGCTTTCGTGGAGCTTTTTGATTGGTCAGTTCATGTGTCGGGCGCAATGACCTGGACACTTGCTCCAATGGTCGAACTTTCCACACCTCCACCACCGCTGATGGGTGCCAATCTGTCCTCTGTGGCGACCACTGTTCATCCTAACCGGTCAGTCGCTGGCATGGCTGTTCGAGCTATCGGCCATCCCGTGGCAGAAAGCTTGCCTAATACCGCTCATCATCTGAGCTGTCTCAGCCTCTTACGGCCATTCACTCGACTAGGCCTGTATAGAAACTCACACGATCGTAAGAACTGTCTCCTCACACCTCTCCACCCAGTCCCTAGGTAGGTTTGAAATCGCCGCGAGTCTCTCGTACGCGCCCGGCTGCGTCGGCGACAGCCCCAACAGCAAACCGACGTGGTTATAGTTTGTCCAGGCGGTGCTGGCTACGCACAGAAACCACGCGGGCGCGTCCATGGATGCATCATGCCATTCGCCACTTTTGGCTCTGCGTACGGTTTCCTGCTGGTCGCCAGCTTTGTCCTTGACCATGTCTTGAACGAGCAGGCCGTCGGATATGAGGAATTTTTGGGAGCTTGCTTTGCCTCGGTTGGAGATGTAGTATGCCCTGTTGGGTTCTGTTTCTGCGGACTCGGTGGCGCAGATTCGAATGGGTGCGAAAGGGCCGCGGAGGGTGAGGGAGGCGCCGGTGGAGATTTCGCCGTAGGAATTTTTTCCCGATGGTGTGCAGTGGATGTCTAGGATTGTGATGAGGGGTTTAGGGTGCTTTAGAGGATTCCAGACGACTCCTCGATTGATAGATGCCCAGGACCACGACGGCGCGATGTAATTCGGGAAGGTGAGCACCATTTTCGCACGTCCGGTCTTGAGGTGCCAGAGTAGGTCGATTGGTAAAGTGTTTCTCCAGAGTCCCGCGACGTACTCATCGCCACTGCTTTGGGCCGTTGTAGCTGCGATACCGGAGATTGCCGGCAGCTTGTCTTTATCGTATGTGAGAGAGCGAGATGTGTATGAATTGACAATAGCATGCCACTTCTCTTGCTGGGTTTTCACTTCAAAGGTTCCTTCGACGGTCGAGACGTAGGGTGGTAGTTGTTCTTCGCTTCTGCGATGAGTTTGGCACTCGAAGATGATGGCACCGGGGCTGTAGTGCAAGATACGCTTCGCCAGTAACGATTCCTGGAAACACCAGGCTCGTGAGTAGAGTGGACCGATGCGCGGTAAAGTTGACCAAGAGTTGGTGAAAGGTGGTTCGCTGAGACTCTGTTCGAGAGGAGCGGCCAGTAGATGGCGTCGACGAGTGTTCAACGTGTACTTGGATCCATCGGCGCGTTGGAATGTAAATGATACAGGATGCCACATTTTTGGCCTTGGACCTAAAAACGGTGTCTGCGGATTTGGTGACGAGGCCGCCACAATGACAACGACGGCATGGTGGTATATGTCACCCATAGTTGCAGCCTCTGTATCCCAGTCTTCTCGGCTGTCTTGGACTGTAGACTTGTGTTAGGTGATGTCTTTGCCACCGGGGGAGGACATCGTACTGATACATAAAGAATCAATCCAGATATACTCTATTTTCAGATGGCGAGCCACCGTAATGGCGTCACAAAATGTCGCTGGTAGTTCGTCCGGGCTAATGCCACGCTTCCTTTGCTGGTGAGTCGATTTGGTAAGCGACAAGGGATGGCTTCCTCCCCAACAATGGCTAAGTGCAGCCCATTTGACTGGTTGGTCGTGCTCAACGGGGTCGAGCAGTCTGATTTCGGTGCCTTCTGATCCAATGGAAAGCAAGCGTGTCGGAACAAAGCTACTGGGCAATTCGTCCACCTCCTGATGACATTCTGTGCACTCAGACATGCAGTCAGAAAGGAAGTCGAAGCATTCTTTCGACCCGGAATCTGCTGACCGCTCCTTGGCCTGGCCCAATGCTGGCCATCCTGGCAGTCTGTTGTGGTCTCTTGTCGAACTGTCGTCCTCTGTCCTCTGTCAGTGTTGAAGTACCAGCACCAATCACCTATCTGGACAAGGGCGTTGTCTCCGGATGCAAACGACTTGAACGGTGCTAGGGGGAGAAACCTACCAAAAGACCTGTATACTTCCAAGTCAATTCGGGCAGTCAACCAAGTTGTGTCTGGTACGAAACGACTACAGGCGATGATCAGGGGAGAGTTGTCGCGGATCATAACGGTCAGTTCTCCCGGATGTCCAGTTACAGAAGACCATTGCGGGAAGTATTGATCGAGAACGGTGAGTAGGAACCTACAATACGGGCAGTTTCGTCGAGACCGTCCATTCTCGCTGTTCTCTTTCCATTCCAGAAGATCGGCTGCTTTAATACCTTCGATCTCCAGTGTGGGCACGTCAGCCAGCTGTCGTCGCGCCGTGATGGCGCTCTCTTCATGCCACGACTGGAAGAAGCCTCGCTCGCGTCCGAATGTGTTTTCATGGCCTTCGGGACGAATATTATTACATACGGTGCAGATGCCGGTGAAGGGCGAGCCAGCTACGCGATTGAACAGCAAGCCAACGTGTTTCGCGGTGTCATATCCGTATCGTACGTTCGCAGAAGCACCCTCTACCGCTTTTAACACGCTCTTCATTTCCAAGTACCGTGAGATAGCTTGACTTTAAGTAACGGTAGACCGTGACATATGTTCTGGCTCTCGAGTTTTAGAGACAATTATAGGCATAAGTCGAAGCTGACGTTGCTGAGGTGATGGTATATGATCTGAATCAAGGCCTGCTCGCATTCTTGGTGCTGAAATCATCACTGAACAGGACATTGAGATCCATGTCGAGCTTTGATGGGAAGATCCCTCATTACATAAGCCACGTGACTTGATCAGGTGCAGGATCACGTGCACGACCTCAGTCTATCAGTCACAGCGCATCAAGCTCTCCTTTGGGACATGTAATATCGAAGGATCACTCCGGCCTCACATGGGCAGCCAACAAGGCTCAATTCCCCAGATCGCACGTCTATAGGGCTGTGACGCTTCACCGCTGCATCTGGCCAGGAAAAGCTTCTGGGACCTGCGAAACCCTCCTTCAAGCCTCCTAGGCACTCCACGGACTTTACTTCTCAGATCTAATCCGAGATATTGAGGACGACTCCCAGCCGGGAATCATGACAGGCAGTGAAGCTTCTAGGACTGGACACTCCCATGATATCAGCCCTTCACCTTCTGTACGTATCCGACCTACCTAGAACGCCTCGGTCCTGAAACTTCTAGTTCTCGGACGATGTTCGCAATCAGGAGTAGTGTTCAGACACGAGCCATGAACACCACAAGAGCGAGAATTCCGCTCACATAACTGCAGATAGCGAATGTCAATCACTCAACTATCCACCACCCTAATACGGCACCATCTCCGTGGTTCGCCGCGAGCATCCACATTCGTGCCACTGCTGCCACCACGAGCATCAAGAGCCAACAATCTCCCGCCAATGCTGCATAGGAATAATCGCCATCGCAGTCTTCTTAATGCTCCTCTCTGCAGGCGTCTTATTGTATGCCTCGTATCGACCGTGTCAGGAGTGTCTGCTCCGCCACTATTACAATGGAGATATAGCTCGGGATCTTTGCCAGATCATAGACCACCTTTGTTACTGGATATAGAGATAGTGCCAAAATCGTCCTTACGTACCATTTTGCCAACTATTTAGGTGGGGATTACATTAGCTCTTTCGTCCTACCTCCTTCCGTACATTCACAACAACCCAGAGCAACGAAAATGGTGGTGGTTCTGGTGATCAAACCACCAGTGAGTGTCATCAAAGTCTTATAGAATGAGCAAAGGCGTCAGGTCCTCCTCTCGTGCCAAATCCGACTAGATCTTGTTTCAGGTGCCAACCCAGCCGTTTTCTCGACCGTGCGACCTCAATCTCGACCGTATAGCAGCCTCTTCTGGCCTGCCTCCACTCGCCTTTTCAATCGCATTCATTCTCTTATTAGCACACAGCCAGGATATCAACTAACGCCATAACCAGCCGACTGTGTCCTTCAATCAGACGACCAGATCAAAACATGGGCCAAGCCGCCAGCACCGACACTGCTCCCCCAAGCTTTCCAGCAGACAACATCACTACTCAAGCTCCCGTGCGCTCCCCACCACCACCTCCATTTGTCTCTAAATACCGCTTACACATTCAATAGCCCTTCACGGAAGTTGAGGAACAATCACACTCACCCCTCCCCGGCTATTCCCCACCACAACCACAAGCATACGGGACATTCCCCTCTTCACACAACCACCATGACCAGCACTGTCAATGCTACCATCACCACCACCACCACCATCACCATCACCACGAAGCGACACCATCCCTTTTCCCGCCAGTTCTGTCTACCTCTACTCGGCGTCGCTGTCTTCTTTCTCTTGATTGCACTGTTCTTCTAAGATCTACACCCTGCATCGATTCCCTAGCACTATCTATTCAGCGGAACACTCTTGTTCCGGCGAACGAGAGGCTTAGATTATTTTCTCGTCCGAATCCTGATGTCTGCGGCTGCGTGAACGTCGGACGGGCTCAAACAGCAAGACAAATGAGTACCTCTGTAGTGGGACACAATATTTTTTTCTCTCCAGTTCCAGCTATGGTCATCAACCTGAGCTGCTGCTTTGGCCTGAACTGAGGCTGAGCCTAGCTGTGCAAGGAGTCGGACCATTTCCCCGCCCCCCCCCGTGTCAGCTCCCAATGTTGGCCCCCCCTACTACCTCGGCTACACTTGCCAGAGGAGGTTCAGCCGTTTGACTGACTTCATCGGATCCTGTAACAAGTACACAGTCACGAAGAAGATAATTTCATGCCACCCATCGTCGCATTGCAGCAAGACATAAGTAGTAGTATAGCATGGTTGATACGTCTCTTTGCGATGCTTCATGTACCAATCTTGCTTAATGATATATTAATGAGCTAAATTAAGAAGGGTGAGAATAAGACACTCTGACAAGACGCTTGAATATTGCTGCGATGTCCTGGCGTTGTAATTGCGCCATGCGTACGAGCTACCCGGACTAGTAGATAGTTTCTCGCTACCGCCACTAGCTTCTTGCCACCGCAGCTGAAATATGATGGGCCAAGCTTGTGTATAGGGCTAGCACGCTCGAATCTCGACAGCAACGCTGTCTAGAGGACCAGAGGGACTGGGCTGGATGGCGTTTGGCGACTGGCGAGCCAGACAAGGTTCATGTTGGGGGAGAGACGATGGCGCGCTCTTGTCTTATGACGTCCGTCTCGCAACGAATTGCATCAGACAAACCCCGGGCTCCATCCATGCCGCATCCTTTGCGTCCCACCCCATTTCCTCGAAGCTCCGCAGCCAGGCCTGCGTCTCCGGCCACTTGGTGCCCGTCTCCGCTCCTACCTGATCCCACAGCCTCGCAAAGGTGTCTGGATTGTGTCGCCACGTGCCTCCCGGAATCGCCTTCAGGGTGACCTCCCGAGACTGCGGGTTCCCGATCTGGTTGCCGACTACTACCGAGCCCGGCTTAGTGAAGGTGCTCAGGGTCTTGGCCGCCTTAAGCTGGGTGTCCCGGTTTCATTGGTGCAGGACCTGCGAGACCAGGACGATGTCTACCTGGCCCTTGAGCGCCTCGAGCTCGGGCGTCGACGTCGACAGGATGTCGGCCTCGATGAAAGTGGCCCTTGAAGTGGTCGCGGTCGCGGTCGCTGAAGAAGTTGTAGCCGACATCAAAGTGGCTGCCGATGTCGACGCCGTACAGGTTGTCCGAGGGCGTGCCGTCGTAGACCAGCCGGCGGAGGTCGTGGCCGATGAAGGTGCCGACGTCTATCAGGATTGCGCCGTCCTGCCCGCGTTTCAGGACCTCGGTGTAGGCGAGCAGCCTGCATAGCTACGGAGTGAGCCAGGCGCCGAGCCCCGTGCAAGGATAGGCGCGGATATCCCAGGCTTGGTCGCGCTGCTCTTCGGTCAATTTCTTTCCCTTTGCTTTTGAGGAGGCCTACGACGCTCAGGGCGACTCACAATCTGGTGGATATGCTCCGACTACTACTTAGGTGGCACATGGCTATACTTCTCCAGCAGCGCCCGCGTCTGTTCCCGGCCGAGTTAACGAATATGTCTTGCCGTGCGGCCGGACGGGCACTGTCAAATAATCGGAGATTGGTGTGGCTCATACCTCTGGAATGAGCTTGTGGTCGATGTTGGGGTGGTAGAAGGGGGCCTCGGCCCTGTCCTTCGACTTGATGTACTCCGGCTCGGAGTAATCTGTGCCTGGCTTTTGAGACGCCATGGTGCGAGATCTTTGTGTTAATTGTTATTTGACGTTTCTTCTTATCTGTTCTTTACTTGCGCGCGTGGAGGCAGACAGTGGGAGCAACGGATCTCTCAAGACAGTAAAACTTATTGATCGACCACCGCAGGTTCGTGGTTCAGCAGCGGATCAGAGGCAAAGCCGCAGGAATCCACGCGGCGGTGCTCTGCAGGCCAACAGCCCAGAGGCTGCATGATTGGTGCATCTGAGCACGAGAGGGCGCCTGAGCGGAGGGTGAACAGCATGAGCGGTGGGTGAGCGGAGGGTGATTCGCGCCTGAGCAAAGGCGACAAGGCCAACTTACCGCGACGAGACCTTCCAAAAGAAATCTTGTATCATAATAACTTCCGTATACTCCGTGCTCGCTGGACTACTCCGAGAGTCCGAGACCGGCAACAAGGGTTGTCGTGCGGGACCTGCAGACGTGGGAGATACAGAGGTGCCTTGCTCCGTACCGTCGGTGAAGCATACCTACCTAGTGTGATGATTACCAGGTGGGTACGTCCTAAAGATCTTCAGGTGAGCCCGAATTGAGCGACACGGCGGCGGCGACAGAACGGCTGCTTTAATGACTGATGCAGTGATCTTAGCCGAATCCCATCCCCGCGGCGGATGGGGAGTATGAGCATTCAAAGTAGGTTTCAAAGCGGATCCCCTCCCATAACGTTGCAAGCTCCGCCGGAACTCTTGGCGAGGCTGGTGATGATCAGATTGACATACGGCAACACGTCTACGTTGACAAATGTACTGACTGCATCTCCTCATAGCCTCTTGAGAAAGAGCGCTCATACGCCGTATGTTTTCAGGGCCCCAACTTTGTTGAGTACGGCTTCATTCAACTTCTCCACACATGCGTGTTCGTAGAATCTGAAGCAAGTATCGGTCAGATATAGTCTTGACTATAGATAGCACGTACTGTCTGAGGGCACTCCATTCATCTTTATACACACCGTAACACTCTCAGTCCTTGGCTGGCCGGTGAGTATTGAGATCTTTCAAAATTGCATCGGCGCCTGCCTTTACCGGCCTTGCAGCCATTTGCTGCCCGAGTGCTGTCGCTTCATCGTTGGTCTGCACTGTTGCATCAACGGTGTCTTCGACACTTTGGGAACTGTCAACGCTGACAACTATTGCTCTCATCCTTGGCAGATCCTTCGATTCGCCGAGCCACTCTGTTTCAACGCCGATCGGGACGCTGCAACCGCTTCAAGTGTACGCATAAGAGCCCGCTCCGCAAGACACGCGAGACTTGACTTTTGGTCGACCAGCTGGTTCAGCAAGTCTAGGGTTTTGGTGTCACCCTTGCGAATCTCCAGGCCAAGTGCTCCTTGACCGACTGCGTGCAAGATTCCACCGTCTTTGGATCCCAGGTACTGCTTGATGCGATGCCCGAGTCCAACGCGCTCAAGGCCGCGCGCAGATATGACCATGCAGGTATACTCACTTTTCGGATCATCAATCTTTGCCAAACGGGTTTCCGCGTTCCCACGCAAGTTGGCAAAGCGCAGATGGGGGTAATATACGGCGAAGCTGCGCAGAGCGGCGTATTGACGAAGTGCCAACAACAGCACCTTCGGGTAGCATCTTTAAGCTGGTATGAGTTAGGCCGGCCTTGACTATCAAGGCATCACGGGGATCATCGCGGAGAGGGATGGCTGCCAAATCACAGGAGGCGGGGAGCTTGGTTGGCATATCTGAGTGATGTTTAGATGGTTATTAAATGGCTTGCTCAATCGAACGAGGGAATTGACCTTTGAGACAATGAACCACAACATCCAGCCGGCCAGAATCCAGCAATTCCTCTAGCTCGGTTGTCCACAGACTCTTCGCTCCAAAGTCATAGAGAGTCGTCTTTTGGTCTTTATCTCGAGGGTGCGGAGAGCTTCGATTTTGAAAGAGTGGCCAGGCGCAATCTTCTGCAAACTGTCCCGGATGCCCATGGCCTGGACAGCGGCTAGGCTGGATGTTCGGGTGCCGATTCGCAGCGGCGTAGAGGTTGGAGTATCCGCCATGATGACGGTTTGGATTCAAGAACAAGAGCTTGCGAAAGGATTACAAGTGGAAGTAAAAACGCTGCTGGACTCGAGAGTGTTGGCTAGGTGGAGGCGCGCTTGACTATGATCTGCAACTGTTGCCGGCCTTTCTCCGCGTAAAACTTCCCGTGAACCGTTAGAGTTCCTATGGTAGGTCCTCCTTGGCGGCTTACTCAGCATAGCCCTATCTTCTTCTTCCTTGCTTGCACTCACTCTTCGTTTTCTTCTTCCTGGCTCGTTTGCGTAGATAGCCTCCTCCTGCATACACTCACTCATCAGTTCCCCTTCGGCTCCCTTCGGGTTCTCCTTCGGGGAGGCAACGCCAGATAGCCCACCTTAAGGGACTACTCTTCCCTCTTCCCTCATCCCTTCACGATCTATTGCAAACACAACCACTTTGCTTCGATATCCTGAATGCCTCGCACGATGCTTGGCAGCCTTCACTTCTCCGGCAATCAGGCGAGATGCACGGGCATGTGTGATAGCTATGGATCTACAGTGAAATGAAATTGCCATTCCTTGTACGAAAAGGTACAAATCATTCGATACTCTACGTTACGACATCTCTCAGAAGCGTCCTGACTCGATCTGCTCCCCTGGTACCCGACGCCAATGCGCCTTCCATATAGCCCTTCCACTCCACCGCAGTCTCTGTGCCAATGAAGTGCACATGACCAAAAGGCTCTGTGAGACAGTTGCCCACCTTCGTCAATACTCCCGGGGGGTAAATGGGCATGGGCAACCCAAGCTCCACTCCTCAGATGACCACTGGTACTCTACATACTCGCTCGGGTGGTAGGCGTCGTTGCTGCCAAACAGTTTGGAAAATTGTGCTAGTGCTGTCTCCCTTCTTTCGGCAGGACTAAGCTGTGACCATCGTTCCCCTGGGCCACCCGCGATGAAGCTTGTGAGGCGAAACCTAGATTGGGAGTCTTCGCTGGTATCACGAGTCGCCGCTGCTGGACCAAGAAAGGATTGAGATGCTCCGCTAAGGCCATTCTCCCTTCACCACGGCTTGCTGTACGTTGCCAGGACCTTAATATACTAGCCCAGCCTTGTCGAAGCAGCAAGAAGCGCCTTTCCAGTTGGCAATGGAGGTAGGAAGGTGACCTTTTGGTATAACGGAGTGGAGAACGCCAAAATGACTTTTCTTCCTCGAGATATGTGGCCATCAGTACTGTACACCTCTACACCACCTTCCTCTTGCACGACGGACTTAACTGCAGTGTTGAGCGTTTGTCAAACAAATAGGTCTAAATAGCGCAGAAGTGTCTATTAAATTGATCGAACGGACTGTCTAAATCTATGTAGAATTGCGCTTCAAATGAGTGTTATATACTCAAGAGAATCGCTCAAAATAACCTATTTTCTCAAAAATCCACCTCCTCACTCTCTAGATTCCATGCTGGCAGGTCCTGGTAGGACAAGACGAGTAATATCAGCCGCCCGCTCAGCCTCGTCTCGCGGCTTTGATCGTCTGCTCACCCCTTCCACTCACCCTCTGTTCACCCTCTACTCAACCTCGACCCGCTCAATCTGTCCTCGTGCGTCACATCATGTCCTTGTCAATTCTCACAATGCCGATGTATTCTCCAGTCCATCCGCGGCGTTCTAAGAGCTCAGATCATATAAGTACTATGTAATAGTATTAACA
>JAABUK010004181.1_pt1 | contig 23735 bp, 1 predicted proteins | sample 5559141 | NCBI WGS metagenome assembly JAABUK01 (sample SAMN10711869, study PRJNA513367) | rock metagenome | isolation source: Antarctica rocks | place: Antarctica: Victoria Land, Pudding Butte nord | collected 2016-01-03
TTAAATTTAGAGAATTTTAATTTTAAATAAGAAATTCTAAAGAGTCTAAACGAGATATTTATTTAAATAAACTACGATATAATAAATAAACCGTTTAACCTTATCGCTAGAGTTATAAATTATAAATTATTTATTTTATATATAGTTATTAGATTAATATTTATATACGAAACGATTTATAATATAGAAAGTTTATTAATAATCGAGTTAATTTATATATTATAGAAAAATAATTCTTTTTTATAAAAAAAATCGTTGTTTATTAATAAATAAATACTATATATTTCGCTAAAACCTAGACTCTCGATTTAATATTATTTTTTAGATATAATAATAAAATTTATATATTTATAGAGAGATTAATTCGCGAAGAGTTATTATTAAAATATTATAATAATATTTTAGTAGGGTACTTTAGTATTAAAATAATAATAAAGTTATTATTTAGAAAATATTACTAGGATACTCTAAAAACTAATATATAAAAATATATCGAGATATATAATCTTTATTAACGGGTTAAGGTATATAAATATTATTTTTATAACGAAATTAATTCTTTACTTTACCCGACTAGGTCGTAGAAAGAAATTATAATAAATTTTATTATAAAGTTACCGACTAGTAAATATAAAGAATATATTAATAACTCGGTATTTATAGTAATAAATAAATATATTAAAATATTACGATATATTTTTACTATTAAAATTATTAATATTATAGAATTAATAAAATTACGTTAGTAAATCGAAAACCGGTTTTAACGACTCGGGGTTATTAAATAAATTATTTTAAATACCCGAAATAAATTTAAAGTATTTAGACGACCTCGAGCGCCCGTCGAGTATTTACCGAGTATTTTTTAAATATTAAATTACTCGATAATTACTCGATAAGTATTTAAAGTTATTATAAAATAAATATCGGGCTCTTTATAAATATAATTTAAATTTAAAACTTTAAAAATTTTAATTTTAAAAAATTATATAATTTATTACTTAAATTTTTTGAAAATTTTAATATTTTATATTTATATTTATCGATAATAACGACCCTCTAGAACGACTTTTAATACTAGTAAATTTAATTCCTAGAATTAATTAATTCGCGCGAAATCCTCGCGGGGGTACGCCTAGGTTATATATTAAAATATATAATAATAGTAGTTATAAGGGTGCGATAACGATAGGACTATAATTATAATTATAATTAAAATTATAAACCGAATAAACTTATAACTATAAATAGAATAAAGTTATAACTATAAATAAAATAGGGTTATAATTATAAATAGAGGTTATAGACGGGGGTTAAAGTTAATAATATATCTCTAATTTAACACTCGTTAATAACGGTTTTAAATTTACTCGATATATATTTAAATAATTTTAAACTCTTTAACTATATACCTCGGGCGCTTATTAAATTAATAAATAAATATTATATTTAAAATTCTTAAAGCGCTCGTCGAGCGCCCTAAATTATAATCGAGTCACTTTTCGTTTTACCGACGTAGTATATAAGAAAATTATCTTTAAATTCGGAGTATTAGAGAGTATTATATCCGATAAAAAATCTATTTTTATAAATATTTTTTAATTAGAAATATATTATTAACTAAAAATTAAACGGCGCCTAAATATCGTATTTTATTTATAAATAAATGAATAATAAAAATATTATCTAAGAACCTCTTATATTAATAAATAAAATAATAAAATAAATCTTTTATTAATAACGAAATAAATATATTATAATATATAGTATATAACGACGGGTTTAATATTATTTAAAATATTATATAGTTATAATTTATCGATCGAAACGCGTTTTAAGGACGAGCCGCTTAAAAGAGAAATACCGTTAATAAAAAAAAGAATTAAGAAAATAAAAAGATTTTAAGAATATTTATAACAATATTAAGAAATTATAATAAAAGTATAAAAACGTAATTATAATAAAAATTATAAACTAAAATTATTTAATATAAATTATTTAATATTATTATTAATAAAGAATCTCGTATAAAAGCGACTAAATAAGAAATTCTTTTATAAATTAACTAGATTCTTTAAGGTCTTTAATATAATTAGGTTATAAATATATCGCCTAGTATTATTAACGAATTATTATATTTATAATATTTTTTATATAATATTACTAGAATTATATTATCGTAAATAGAACGATATATTAATACTAGATATATCTTTACTAGAATTAATAAACAATATTAAAGAATAGGAGGTAGAAGAGATTTTAAAATAAATAAATAAAGAGCGTAACTTAATATCTAATAAAATATATAAATTAATAAAATAATTTTAATTGATAAGAGAATAAAGACGCTATTATATATATAGAAAAATTACGTAAAGTATATAATTAAAAAGTAAAAGTAAAAAAGAAAATAAATAGGAAGTAAAAATATTATTAATTATTAATTATTACTAGTTATTAGTATTTACGGGTATTATAAACGGCCTATTTTTTAATTTTAATTATAACGAGTTTTTTATACTACCTCTTTTTTTAACCTACGAATAATTTAAAAGATATAAATAATATAGAATCTAGTTAATAACGAGATCTAGGTATATATCCTACTAGCTACGAATCTTTAATTATTATTTATAGTAATTTAAAGAATTAAAAGATTTTATATCGCGATATATTAAATTTATTTTATAATAATATCTATATTCTTAACGCGATTATAATATTAATAAAAAGAAATCTTTTTTCCTCCTCCTCCTCCTTCTTTTCCTCCTTTTTTTTTAATGAATTAAAATAACAAAGAACGAACCCTCTATAATATAGTTAATTAGAAAAGTAACCGTAGTTACGACCCGATATATTAGAAAAAGGGAAGTATAAAAAGAATATATTTATTATACCTATATATAAAAAAGAGTATAAAATAAATAAATATATATAAAGCCGAAACTTTAGGCCTAAATAAAGACTCCCGTCTAATTATTTATTAAATACTAATAATATTCGAATTATAAAGGGCTTCCTCTACTATAAAAATTATAAAATAACTATTATATAAAACTCTATAAAACTAAATATTTTCCTCCGCTATTAACGAGTAGGTAAAGTATAGGTATATAAAGCGAAATTTATATAAATAAAAAGACTTTTATTTATATTTTTAGATATTAATACTTATATAAAAGTCGTAATTTTAATAGTCGGGTAATTATATTAAAGTACCGGCGGGACGTGAAATCTATTATAACGAAGAAATAACTATATATATATAGTTAAAAATAAAGGCGAAAGAGTATAGAATAATAATAAAGAGGGATAATAGGGCTAGTATACTAATATAATATAATAAAATATATAATATTTAGTTATAGTTATATTTATATATACTATAAAGGTTTAGGCCCGTAACGGAGATAAATAACGAGTTTTAAATAAACGAGTAAATATAAAAAATAAAATAGTAAAGTTATCTAAAATTAATATAAGATTATTAATTTTAAGGATTTACACGAAGAAGAAATCTAGAAGAAGAATTAATAATATATAAAAAGATTTACTAGTTAGTAGGCTAGAATATCTAAAACCGAGATTAAAGATAAATTAAAGTTTTTATCCTTTTAAAAGGTTTCTTTAACGGCTATTTAATAACGTTAACGGGTATTATATATATTCTATAAAACTCCCTTATAAACGAAGTAGTTTTATTTAAATAAATATATAAATTAATTAATTAACTAATTAATATAGAATCTATTACTTCTTTCTTTAAATTAAATATACGAGTATCCTCTTTTTAAATATTAGTATTAAGACTTTTAAATATAACCTTATTTTTTTTAAATCTATATCGGAAAATATATTAAAAGATATATTAAAAAAAGTTATAAAGTCGATCTTAAAAGATAAAGGTATTAGATATAATATATCGCGGTTAATAACTAGATCGACGGCGGGGTTAATAACGGCCTTAGATTTTAATTAAAATTAAAATTACTAGAGTTATAGTCCGACCTAAAGAAAGACTCGATAGTATTTTTAAATAATAAACTAGATTAGAAGGTATTAAGATATATTAAATATTAACTTCGTATATTATTTATATTATAACGGATTATATCTTTAATCTCTTCTAAAAATATAATAGTATAAACTAGAAATTAAAGACCTATTTATATTACGCTAGCGGGATCGGATTTAGTAGATTTTATTATATATATATTAATCTTAACGGACTTTTTATAATATATAGTTCGACGATGAAATATATCTAAAGAGTTATATAATTAAAAATAAATAAATAAAGTATTAATATACCCGCGGTATAATAACGGAATCTAATAATATTAATTATATATCTCTATAAAATAAAGTATAACGAACCGGTAGGTAAAGGTAATATAATATATAATAATAATTATATATTATATTTACGTGGTTATTATAGGAGAAGTTATCGTAGTCGATATATTATAAATAGTATAAATAATAGGCTTTTAAGAGAGTAATAAAAAGTTATAAATATTTAATAATTTTTAAATAAAGAGTTATAATAGATATCTAAAGAATCGATATTATTAAAATATTAAATTATAATAACGAGTTATTATTATAATACGCGTACCCTATTAAATAAAGTAAAATATGAATTTTAAAAGTTAATAATAAATAATAACGATATATATATATAATTCTTTTTAAATAAGATAAATATAAACGAGGTTAGTATTAATAAAGAAAAGAAGTTATTATATTTATATTTAAATTAAAGATTATTAAAAAGAAAATTTATAAAGAGAAGTAAAAATATATTAACTTAAACTCTTACACCAAACTATATATAAAAAATTTATATTTATACTATAAATAAACTTATAGAAGTTACGTTATCAATTAATTAATTGATTTAAATATTAGAAGTACGTAACGTTATATAAAAAGTTAATATAATAATATCAAAGAAGTAAAGTATTAAGGGCGGAGGCTAAAATTATAATTAATATTAAAACCTATTATTATTATACGATTTATTAGTAGACTCGTTTTAGGATTATTTTATAGAATTTGGAATTTCCTTAAATTCTTATTAGTCGATAATTTATTTATCGTTTATTAAATATCGTAATCGAATATTTATTATAAACGAGCTTCGCTTTCTTATAGATAATATAAACTAGGATATTTAATAAATCTACGAATTATTTAATTAATCCTTAAATCTAGATAAGAGTTTAGTTATAGAGTTATACGAATATATTTCGCTTAATCCGTTATAAACGCGCCGAGTAAATAAACTCGCGTTACGTATACGCGTTAATAGTATTTATTTTAGAAATGTTCTTTCTCTTATTTACCTAATAACTTTATAGGGTTTTTATCGAGTATTTACTAATATATATATTAATAGCTATTAATTTATACGAATATATACTATTATATTTCTTTATAGTTATATAAAAATAATATATTTATACTTTATTTTTAAATATTATATACCGATCCTATAATATTCTTTCTTTTATTTATCCTATTAGGTTTAGAGGGGTTTACGAATAATTATTATTAATAAAAAAGAATATCTACGGAAAACTATTAACCTTCTATATTAATATTTATCGAGAAATATATATTTTATTTTTTATTTTATTTTCTTTACGGGTTTAAAGAGTTTTCTTAAATATCTTAATATTTAAATTCGAGGCGAATCCTTTAGAGAAGGAGGTAATTATTATATTATATTAAAACTAGATTTTAATAATTAGGATTCGGGCTAAAGACTATATATATAATATATAATCTTTACGTTAGCCTTATTAATTAATAATATAATTAATATATTATTAATATTATAATTAAATACGTTATTATATAATTAATTAATTACTCCTAACTTCTAGAGTTTCTTAGAGATTAATTCTTTTATCGAGTAATAATATCACGGGGTAGACTTTAATAGGAGTATTATTATAAATATTTATTAAAACGGCGGGCTAAACTCTACCGCTAGCCCTATCGAGACTAAAATAATACTAGGATTCTAATATATTAAAATTAAATCCTCTATAGAATAATTAATATCTTTTATATTATTTACTATTATATTAACCCCTTGTTAAATAGTAGTAACGGCGATACTAACGTAGAACTATACCTCTTCTATATTAGTAAGAACGATTATATTAGTTATAAATAGTAAAATAACTCCTAAAACGGTTAATATACTCCCTATTAATTACTATATTTAAAATAATTTACTTCGTATCGATAACGAGTTTTATTTATATTATATTTATTTAATACTTCCGTATCGTACCCTATTATCTTAAATAAATACTTCTAAACTCTTTATTAAGTTATTAAAATAACTTATTTAATACCCTTTTTATTTAGGGTATCTATAATAAATACTAAACTAAATATTTAGAATATCCTTTTATTTATTTCCTTTTTATTAATATAACTATTTATTTTAATAAATTACTTATTAGGTAAACGTCTAGCCTAGTAAATATATTATTAATTATATCTCTTATACTTCCGCTATAGAAAAAGAATACTAGAATACTAGTCTTTTAATACTACTTTTATTATTCGCCTAGTATTATTACTTTTAATATTTATTATTAATTATTATTTTAGTTATTACCCTAGAAGAAGTTTAGTTAAGCCCTACTATAGTTAATTTTATTTTCTATTTATAAAAATTCCTATTATTAAATAAATATATCCTAAAATAAATAAAAGTTACTTTTAATATTAAACGAGTATTTATTTAGATAATTATATAGCCTCTTTATCCTCTTACTAAAGTATCTCTCTAATATTTATTAAGGAGGGGCCGGAAAGCGAAATAGTTTAATAATAACCTCTCGGAGTATATTAAGTTTAAATAACCTACTATATAACTACCCTAGGTTATTAATAAAATAATCGTAATATCGTTTATTAATATCTTCCGAAGGGATATTAAAGAGCTACGTTAATATTTATAAAAGAAATAATCTTTAAAAAACGAATTTAAAAATAAAAAAACTATAACTCCTCTCGAGCCTAAATAACCTACTATAGATTCCGAATAAATAATATAATTCATAGAATCGCTAGAAATTTAGGTCCTTATTATTAAATTAGTAATTAAAATAAAGAAAAACCCGATAGGACTTTAAGATTTATTAAAAGTAAATAACTTAACTAGTTAAAATAATATTAATATTAGAGTAAGCGCCTAGAATAAACTAAAACTCGAAGAAATTAAATTCTTCGATTTTAAAAACGATAAAAAGGATAATTTATTTAGTTTAAGAAAGTATATTATATATAAAAACGTTTTCGACTTTAAGGATCGCGTTAACGATATAATTAAATAATACGACGAAGAGAAGGTATAAAAACTTCTATTTTTATATCTTAAAGAAGTAGCCCTTAAATAGTTCTCGAATAAATTAAATATTAATATTAAGGTATTAATATATATTTTCGCTAACCCTAAATAAATAGGTTATTTTATTAAATAATTTAAAATAAAAATACTAGAAGCTATATATAAACTTCGTTTTAATAAATATAGATTTATTTAAATATATACTAGTAAAACGCCTAAATAATATATAAATAAAATATTTAGCCTAACTAGGGCCGCCGATATTCTTAATATATATTAATAAATATTTATAATCTACGATTATATTAACTCTAATTTTAAATTTTTTATTAATCCGCCTAAACCTAAATAGTATTTTATTAGATAAATTCCTTAATTTACTTAACGCTAAGAAAGAAGTCTAGTTAGAAATAATACGAAGTAATAAAATAATTAGGCCTCTACCGCCTCTTAAACCAAAGAGTTTATAATAAAGTTAATAGAATTATTAATAACTTAACTAGTTCCGGCTATAATAAAACTAGTTACTTTAAACTATTTTTTATTAATTTATTAATCCGGTTTATTAGAATATATTAAATATTCTTTAAATATAATAATAACCTCGTTAAATTTAACCGCTACTTATTTAACTATAGATTATTAATAATAATATTAGAAATATATCTTTCCCTCCTAGAAATAGAAATCGTCCTAACTTTTAACCGCGCTAAGAAAACCGTGGGCCTATAACCGGTAGTTATAATTTTAATTATTTCGAGTAATAATAAATACTCTTTAAATATATAATTATTTACTATAAAACCGAGGTATAAAAGAACTATTCTTAAGAAAATAATATTATAAAGTTATAAATAGAAGAGTAATCTACGCCTAATATTAATTACGTTAATAAATAGAGCTAGGATTAATAGTAAAACGATTATTATAATAAATAAAATAAAATAACCGGTTATTAAATTACTATTATCGATACGCCTAAATAAATCGAGTACTATATATATAAAAAGTCGTTCTCTTCTAAAAATATACTATATATATATTTTAGAAATTAAAGTTTAGATAGGAACTCTACTAAAGCCTCTTACCCTAAATATTTAATTATAAATATTATTTAGAAGAGTAAATAGTCTTTAGTAATAAACGAGAATATAGAAACTTATTACTAAGCTAAAACGAATAACGAATTATTAAAATAGAAGCCTATTATTAAATTAAACTACGACTCTTCTAAAAATACGGGAATAGGATAAATATTTAAGAAATACTAGTATACTAGTATTCGGGTCGGCCTAAACCCTAGAATTAAAATAAAAAAAGGTTATAAAAATACTAGTTATAGAGTAACTATCGCCGATTATAAATTTATAGTATACTTCTTTTTAAAAGTTAGAATCCGTACTATAGTAACCCTATTTTAAATTACCGGTATTAATATTAACTATTATATTATTTTTAAATATATCGTTACCTCTTTATATTTCCTCGGGAAAAATAAGAGTAGTAATAAAGTAATAACCGAAACCGCCTTTAGGGAAGTCTATATTATAGATAATCTTAAAATAAATATATTTATTAATATAGACATTATAGCCCCTAAAGGGATAAATATATTAATATCTCGGTAAATAGCCCGTATTAATAGCTACGATATAAAGTACTTTATTAATATTTATTTAAAAGGTATAAATATGAACCGGCCGGTATATACAACGAAAATAAAGATTATCTCTTTATAAACTACGGTAATTATCGAAGTCTATAAACTTAATCTACTAGTACGAGATTATTTCTTTAAATTAATAGATACTAACCTATATCTCTTTACCGAAATCGTTAACGATAGAATAAAATTAATATTTATAAAGAATAAAACGGATAAATATATTAAAATCCCTAGGAACATAAAGTTAAGTTAAGTAGTCGAGGTTTAATTTAATAACTACTATAGTATTATTATAGGCGATAACGACGTTCGGGAGCTCGTTATACGAAGGCCTTTATAAAAATATAAAGAAACTTTTATTAAAAACGCTTTTAATAATATAGTTACTATTAGTATTAATTTATTACTTTTTAAATAATCTTTAGGGGGTAAAGATATAAAGAACCTAATTAATTCCCGGTCTTCTATTTTATTAATAGAGGTAATTACTTCGGTAAAGAATAATATTCTCTTAAACAATATTACTATTTATAGTAAATAACTAGAGTTAGTAAAGATTATTAATTAATTCTTTATATTTTAAATAAAAGGAGGCTTTATTAATATTCTAGAAAACGAATAAATATATATACTACTTCGCGCCGACTAGAAAGATAAAGTATTTAAAACGGTATATATTTATTTTATAAATAACGAGAGTTAGAAGATTATTAACGAAATCTTTAATAAATTATATATTTAGGGACGGTTTAAATAGACGATATAAACTACTTTATTTAATTTCCTAGTTTTCGTTATTTAAATTATAAAATTAGACGGTACTAAAAAGAGTCGTACTATTATTAATATTCGAGGTTTAAATATTATAGTTATAGTAGATATTTATTATTTACCTTTATAAAATAATATAATTAGCGCCGTTAAGAGTTATTATTAAATTACCGTTATCGACGCCGTTAGTTTCTTCTATTAATAATATATATATTTTAAAAATAAATATAAATTTACCGTTATATTATACCGCGGCTAGGAGACTTTTAATATTACGGTAATAAGATTTAAAAACTCGTTTATATATATATAGCGATAAATAGACCGGATTTTATATATCTATAAAATATTCGCCCGAGTATATATCGATAATATTATAGTATTCTCTTAGACCCTCGAGGATTATATTTAATAACTATATACTATATTTTCTTTATTCGTTAAATTTAATATTTTAATTAACCTTAAAAAGGCGTTTATTAATTATTCGTTAATTATATTATTTAGTTAGAAGGTTAACTCGTTCGGGTTATTAATTTCTAAAGAAAAATCTATAATTATTAAATAATTAATTTTTCTTTAAATATTAATAATATTTAAAATATACCTAAAAATAACTAGTTAGTTAATTTAAAACGTACCTAAAAATAACTAGTTAGTTAAAAGATTATATTAAAGATTATAGTACTCTAGTTAGGTTTTTATAAAATAAGAAAACCGCGTTATTAAATAAAATACTTTTTATAAGTATTTAGCGATAGAAATATATTAAATAGACTAGTTTTAAATTACCTTCTTTATAGGAGATCCGTTTATTTAAAATTATTTAAAATACCCTTTCTAAACCTTCCTTTTTATATTATTTCGATAATAAAAAGAAACTATTTATCGATCTTAATACTAATAAGGAATTCGGTTACGAGGTTATAATTTATTATATTATAAAAAAATTAAAAGGCCTCTATCCCGACTAGAAGTAAATTTAATTTATTCTTTTCTTTAGCCGACTTTTTAAGGATATAGAAATATATTATTAACCTACTAAAATAGGACTAGTAGGAATAATATAGATATTTATTAAAATTAAATATATAGTCGAATTAACCCCGAAGATAATTATTTATATTAATTATAAAACTACGTTTAGTATAGTTAAATAAATAAATATAACTACCTTATTTATAGTAAAGATTAAATTATATATTATACGGGCCTTAGATTATATTTAGTATTTTTAAAATATAAAGATCCGTTATAAACTTAATATTAAATATATAATACTAGATACCCTATCCCGACTATATTAAAAGAACGTAGTTAAGGATTTTTTAAAAAGCGAGCTAAATATACTTTAAATATATATATATAAAGTCTATATATTAATAGAAATAAATATATAATTTAAATAAGAATTATTTTAAAGATACTAGAATAACGACTTTTAAACTAAAATAAATTATATAGTTAATTATAACGTAGAATCCGGCGAGGACGTCGTAGATTTTTTATTTTCGAAGGGGAGTAACGGCTTAATATAATATACCGATAATTTAATTACTAATTATATATATATATTAAAGCGCTTATATATACCTTCTTTATATATTAAAACTTTATTTAACGTCGTATATTCTAGTTTATATATAGGAAGATATAAATACTATAAAATAATAATTAAATATTAGTATATATATAAACTAAATAAAAAGTTAAGGGAGTATTTACGATACTATTTATAATATTAATTATTCGGTACTTTTAGGTATAAACTTTATAAAGTATTATAATTTATTCTTATACCGCCCTCTTCTTTTTATATAATTTTTATCGATTTTATCCTAATCTTACCCCTTTCGTAGGAAGGATTCGATAATATTATAATTATTATATATAAATTTTCCCGAAAGGTGACCGCGATTCTAGGAAAATTAATATAAAAAATAAAGTAATAAATAGATATACTTTTATATTATTTATATCTAATAAACTAAGGTATTCCGAAGGTTATTTTTTTTAACCGCGACCGTAAATTTATAAATACTCTATAGAAGGCTTTATTTAATAAATTTAAAGTAAATTTAATATTCTCTATTATTTATTATCTATAAATGGATAAATTAAGCGAGTATATAAATTAGACTATTAAAATTATATTACGATTCTAGATGATTATTTTATAAAACTTTAAAGTCTAAAAAGAGATACTATCTTTTATAACTATATAATATAATAATATATTTTCTTAATTTATTAATTATACTCTAAATAAAGTAGCTTTCAGTTTCACCGTTAATAATATATTAAATTTAAGAAATTAAGAGAATAATATTTTACTAAAAAAATTAATATATATTTAAACTTCGGATATAATTACCTTTATTTAAATATACGATAAGGAGTATTATAATCGTATTTATTATCCTTAATCTTTCTATAAAGAGGACTAGGCCTTACTACGTTTATATAAAGATTATAATATTCTAGTAAATAAATTTACTAGTCGTAAATATAGTTAATAAATAACTAATTTATTTAAGGTTTTTAATTATATCGGTAGGCTCGTATACCGCCTTAATATCCTAAAAAATTAAAAGATTTATAATATATTTTTAATAATATAACTAGAGTAGTATTTATTACTAAATTAGGACCTTTTTAAATATCCACGGCCTATTAACTTTAAAGTAGTAGAAATTAAACGAGACGATTTAGAGCTAGAATAAAAACTAAAATATATCCTCGATAACCGCGTTATTAAAAAGGGGAAGGGTTATATTACCGAATACCTTTTATCCTAGAAAGACTAGGGATCTATATAAGACCGTTAAATAAATATTAAAAATATTTTCGCGGACGAATTTATTAAGGAATATAAATAATAAACTAGATATTAAGCTAAACTCTTCTTCTAAGGTCGATAACTCTAGAAATATAATTATATTTCTTTTTTATATTATCGCTCTTTACTTATCTTTATTAGGAAATAATTATTATATTAAATCTACCTATCGAGCTCTATTTAGAGTACGGGTACTATAATAATATTAAGAAGATATTATACCGAGAACTAGTAAAACTATTTTTTAATAGTTTTAAATTATTCGCTTAGTCGTATATAGAGTTATATAACCTGAATATCCTAGTAGTATATTATTTATATACTCTTTTATATAGATTTAAATATATATTTCTCGTTATCGCTATTTCTTAATTAAATAGTATATTTATAAGGGAAAAAACTTCGGATAATATATTAATTATATAATTATTTAGTCGAATCGGGACTAGCTCCGCGCTAAAATAATTTTAATTTTAAAAGTATTATTAAACGATTTTCCCTAGCTAGCTAGATTTATATTAAGATTTTATTTTTCTAATATATATTTAGGGCCCTAGTTCTTTAATATTAATACTTTTATAATACTATATATATATACTCTTATTTTATTAATATTATAGTTTCTATTATTAATTATTTACGTTATCTCTATACCCCTTTATCGCTTTACCTCGCTATCGCGATTTTAAAACTTTACGGTTCTATATTAAATTTTAAAGCTCTACGGGCCTACCCGTAATTAATCGATAATTTAAAATATATATTTCTTATTTATTTACTTTTATATATAAACGCTATTTACGTTATTATTTATAATACCCTATATAAATATATTAACGAGGGCGTTAACTTCTTTCTTTTAAAAGAGGCGATTTATTACGAGGTAGACTTTAGTAGGAGTATTACTATAAATATCTACTAAGACGGCGGGCTAAACCCTACCGCTAGCTTTATCGAGATTAAGGTAATATTAAGATTCTAATATATTAAGGCCAAATCCTCTATAGAATAATTAATATCTTTTATATTATTTATTATTATATTAACTCTTTATTAAATAAAGACCTTTACTAAATCTATATATTTACTTTTATATTATTATATATACCCTAAATACCGTAGTCTAATACTCTCTAGTTATATAATTAGTTAAATTTTTTCTTTTTAAACTCTTATTAAAGAGCCTCTTTTATAAAAATATATTTATAGTTTTTTCGATTCAAAATACCGAGTAATCTATATTATTATTTAGTCAACCTAAATTATTAGTAAATTAATATACTTCGTTAACTATATATATTTAAACTCCGTCTTCGACGTATAAATATATATTAATAAATTCTTAGAGGTATAGTTCTACGATTATAATATTTATAAAATCTATATAGAAAGACTCGAAATTTATTTAAATATCTATACTTCGGTATTTTATATTATTAGAGACACTATATAATATATAGTTCTAATTTTAATTAAAATTATTTAAGATAGTAACTAAATCTGAAAAAAAGACTTTATCGACAATTAACTTTTTAACTCGTCGATACTTCTTAATAATATTCGCCTATAATAATATTATTAATAGTAGAAACTATATTCCCTAATATAAATAAAGATTATTCTATATATAAAGAGGCCCTAAAATATATATAAGGATTTTTTAAAATAAATCCCTATTATTATTTAATACTTTTTCTATTTCCCTAAAAATTATACTTTATACTTTTTTATTCTTATTTAATATAAGTAGATAAATTTGGAAGAATCGAATCCTAGGCGCTATATTATAGTGGATTAATATATATATATAAGTCTACGATTAAAAAGATATAATATTAATAAAGTTTATATAACCGCTCCGTCGAATTATAGTTTAGAATTTCGAGATTTATTAACTTGAATTTATATTTAGAGTATATAGTTTATTTAAACTTTATTAATTATATATTTATTTTAAGTAATAACTTAATTAGTTCGGAGTTAATATTATAGATTTTAATTCTTATACTAAACTTGGATTAATATAACTACGTTATAAACTTTATTATTCGACTTATTATAATTATATAAAGTTAATAATTATTTTCTAGTTATATTTAATTAGTTAATAATATATACTAGATTTACCGACCTAGTTTAGATAAATCCGCTTAATTAAGACTTTACTAGTTATACGCGCGGCGGTTTATTAAATATTTTCGATAGTCTCTATCTTAAAGAATAATTTAAGAATTTATCGATTAATGAATTTTTTATTTTAATAACCTAGTACGTTAAAAATAAACGTAATATAATAGTTAATATTAATAACGATTTAGATATATTATTATTTAATTATTTTTCTATATTTAGAATTTAGATATTTAGAAAAGATAAGGGTAAAATACGAGTAAAGATATAAATATAGGATATAAAATTAAAGTAGGATTAAGATCTAGATTTAATAAATAAATAAAGATAATTAATAATTTCGGATAATAATAGTAATTTAATAGTAATTAATAATAAAGAGCCGATAAAGTAGTTTTCTACTTCTAGTATTATATTAAAATAAATTTACGACTAAATTTTAATATAGCGGGACTCTTTTACTATATAATTATAAATTAAATATAATTAAATACTCGATATAACGTAGTTACTTATAGTCTTTATTTGTTACTAGACTTTATTATTTTATCTAGTTAAGATTATACTCCTATGTCTTTACTTCTATCTTTATCTCTATTTTATATATATATATTTAGTCTAATTCTTCGATTTATATATCTACTTTTATTAAATTCTATCTATATTTCCGTCCAAATATCTAAAGTTCTTATACTTTTACTTTTACGTACTTTTTACTTTTATCTAAATATTAAAGTTCCTTTACTATATACTTTTACTATATACTTTAATAATTTATTATATACTTCTATTATTAAAGTTCCTTTACTATATATTATCTACTATCTACTTTTTATCTACTATATACTTCTACTATTATTTATAAATATATAATCGTTATATAATAATTATATACTAGTAGCGCTATATAAATAATAACTCTTCTAATTTATAAAATATATAACGATTATATAATAATTATATACCGGTATCGCTATTTAAATAATAGTTAAGATTATATAATTATTATACTATAATCGTATATTTATAATACTACTAACGATAATTAATAGAACTATATAATAGTCGCGCGACGAATATATATTTATAGTACGACTATTTATAGTCCTATAATAATTATATAATAATTATAGGATAAAGAAACTAGCTCGTATAATATTATTATTATTTAAATATAATAATATAGTAATTTTATTATTATATAATATTAGTCTACCTCTAAAATTATTAATAATATCGACGCTTTTAAATTTAATATATTCTATAAATATTCTATAAATATAAATAATATAAATAATATAACTAGTATTAAATATCTAGAATTAAAAAACCCTAAAGTTAATACCGGTTAGAGTATAATAAGATTTTATATTTCCTTCGATATCGGTTTTAACCCGTTTATAGAGCGATTAATTTTTATTCCTATTATTATTATTATTTTTAATAATACTATTAATATTTCTATTACCTCTATTACTACGACTACCTCGACCGCGGCGGCTATAATTATACTAAATATTATAACCGAGATTATTATATTATAATTTATTATAAATAGGATAATATTTAATTTATTTTACGAAATTAATATAATATAAATAAGATTGAATAATTTCTTTTTAATTAAACCTTGAAACTCGTTATTAAATATTATAAATAATAAGAGTAAATTACCTAGTAATAATAATACTAGCCTAAAGATATAAAATATTATAAAAGCGAGAAATTATTATATTAAAAAATATCTTAGTAGTATTATTAGTAGTAAATAAATTATAGTCTTCGGCGAAGGATTCGTAATACTATTAATATCTAAAACTAAAATTACGATAAAATTATTAAATTATAACGTTATCGTTAAATTTGAAATAATTATATTTATAAAATTTATTATAAATAATCTAAAATTTATTAATATAATCGCTAAGACTTTTGTATTAAAAAATAGTAAATTAGTCGAGTTTATTTAAAATAATTTATAAATAACTAAAGTTACGGGATTTAAATTTATTTATTATTATTTTCTAAATATATAAAGTTATCTTTTCGGTTTTAATATTTACGTATATTATTAAACTAACGATACGATAAAGAATATTATAGATTATTTTATTATTATTAAATTATATTAATACGTAGCTTTAGTTATATAATTAGATTTATTTATATCTAGTTCTAAAACCTTAATAAAAGGATCTTCGAGGTATTTTAATAAATTTATAATATTAAAACTATTATTTATTATTTATTTTTAACGGACGAAGTCTTTTTTAATATTAATTTTATCGATTTTATTAAATACCTAAATAACTTTTAGGTATTATAATATAATAACGATATTTAAATAATTAAACTAAATAATTTAATATCGCTAAATATTTTTAATATTAATTTATTTATAAAGTAAATAAAAATAACTAGCGAATCGGATTAATAATAGTATTTATATATTTTATTATCGTATCTTTTATTATTATATACTTTTATATAATTTTTTTTAATTATATATTATATTCGTTAAAATATATAAATTAAAAGTCTTTAAAGAATATATTAATACTTAATTATAAAACGAGATAATTTAAATCTAGATAATTATTATTTTAAACTACGTAGTTTAAATATTAAGAAATAGTTTTATTAAAGTTTATTAAACTATAAATTTATAAATAGAGGGTATAAAGACGAGTAATTGTAATATTTATTTTAATAATAAGAATTACTACTATAGTTTCGAGTTATAATTATTATTTATATTTAATTACTTTTTTAATTACGAAGTTCGTAGTTTATCTTTTTTTTACGAACCGAGTAAAGTAGTAAAAGAGTTATAATATTAATTATTATAATAATTCTAGGCCCTAAATAAACCTTATAAATTTAAAATTATTAATATATCGTTAATAAAAATAATAAATTATATAAAGAGATTACTCGAGTTTAATAATAATAAAGAGTTATTATATATAACTACCCCCTTAAAGTTTTATTTATATATATAAAAAGTATATTAATATTAATTATCTTTAACTACTTTCTAGTAATAAATAATCTATTAATAATAAGTTATTTTCTAGTAATAAACTACTTTCTAACTATAATAACTTTATTAATAATTAGTTATTTTCTAGTAGTATATAAAGTCTTTATAAACGATTAATTACTCTCTAGTATATATTATATAATACGATTAATTATTTTCTAGTAATTATATATATAATTTATTAAGTTATTTCCTAGTAAAGGCGGGGCCGGCGGAATTATATTCTAGATATTAAAACCCTAATTTAAGAATTTTCTATAAATATAATCTAGTATACTTTAAATATAGTTATAATAAAGTAATAATACTATATTACTACTATTAATACTATAATAATATAGTAAATATATAGCGAATATATACGTAAAGCCCGGGCTCATAATTTATTAAATATAAATAATTAGAAATATTTCTTAATTAATTATTTATAGAGGATATAAGCGAATATATATATAAAACTCTATTACTAGATATTATTAAATATCTATTTATTAATTATTAATATATATAAAGAAAAGAGTTTAGAAGAGAATATTAAATCTTAAAATACGGGTATTATATAACGAGGAAAATTCTACTAGGGGTACGAAATTAATTAAAATAAAAAAGAATAAAAAGAATAAAGATAAGATTTAAGGTACTAGGATAAAGAGTAGATATAAACTACTAATATATTCTAATATAACGAAGATATTATAATAAATAAAGGGGACTAGTAATCGAATAAGAGAATATAAAAAAGATATAAAAATATTAAAAATATTAATAATAATTATAATAAAGATTATAAAAGATATAGAATATAGGGAAGTATAATAAATAATATACTATAAATTATAACTAATATAGATTATACTAGGAATAGTTTTTAATTATATATAAAAATTAATAAAAAAATATATACTCTAACTAGCTTAAATAGAGTCGCTGAAATAAAAGGTCTAAAAATTTAGAGTAAAGAGTATATTTACGCTACTAGTATAAAACTAGGCTAATATTACCCGTAGAAATATATTAATTTTATTAAAATATATAACCGAAACGAACCTCTCTCCCTCTATAATAACGATTAATACGAAGACGAAGTAATTAATAATTAGGATAAATAATATTAAAATTAAAGAATTAATTTAGGAAAGTAACTAGCTCTTAATTAATTAAAATATTCTAGAATAAAGTTTATTTAATAGCGGAGTCGATCGTCGAGGTAAAATAAATAACGAGAAGAGACTTCGTTTTATATTATATAATAGTAGAGGTAAGGTAAGAATTAAAGAAAATAATAAAATAAATAAAGAGTATTAACCCCTCGGCGAGAGTATTAAAATAAACCTATATAATAATAATATATAATATAAAGAAAAAGGCCGTCGATATAAATAATTAAGAAACGGTAATAAAGATATTATAAAAAAATAACTATAAATTATACCCGGGATTAAATATTATAAATATAAAATAACTAAAGTTCGTTTTTAAACTAGACGAATATAATTATAAAAAAAAGTATTTAATATTTTTTCTCGAGATCCCGGACTTAAATATAATAAATAAATTAATAATAAATAGGTTCTTAAAAAGCGAATAACTATTATTATATAAGAGGTAGGAGAGAATAAATAACCCGAGGTAATATTTTAATTATTAGAAATATAATTATATAACTCTAGTTTATAAAAACTAGCCTAAATATAGGATATATATAAAATTATATTAATTATACGAATATAGTATTAAAAGCCCGAAGGAAAAGCGCTACGCGGTTTATTCTAAACGTTATAAATCCTAGAGTAAAATATACCTAGTTAGGTAAAAAAACATATACCGAATTTAATAAAAATTAAAGAATAAACTTAAATAGTTCGCGGTATTATCGAGGATAATAACCTTAGACTACTAGGTATAATTAACTAGTAATAGATTTATATTAATACTAGCTAAAGATATAAGGAAGAGAAAAATAATAACGGATATAATTAATAAAATTTAAAATATTATTATTATACCTAGGAAAATAAAGAGGCCGAGATAAAACGATAAATTAATAATAATATTTAAATAAATACTCCTCTAAGTCCTAAATAGTCTTTTAGGAATAATATTCGATTAATTAAATAAAAACTAACTAGAATTAATACTACTAGGTAACTAGGAAATAAATAAGGAATTTATAAATATAATATTAATATATAATAAATTATAGTATTTAATTTAAAATCGTATAATATAATATTAAAAAAGAATCGAAACTAATAATAGGGTTACTCTAAAATAAATAAATTAAAAATATCGATATTTTAATTATTTAAAAGCCTAATTAGAACCCTACTACCTAGGCGCTATATAATAATAATATTAATTATTTCTATTTAATATACAAGGAAGGTTTAAAGACCTATATATATTTTTATATAAATAAAAGGATCGATATAAATAACTAGGAACTAGTCTATTATAAAGGCGATTTATATTTTATAAAAATTATATTAAAAAAGAGAAGGAATAAAAAGGAATTTTAATTAAATAAAATCGGGGAGGAGGAAGTTACTAGTCGAGGAATCCTCTATTATAAAGAGATATATATTTATAATATATATAACTTATTATTAATATAGTATACCTCGATTAATAATTTATTAATATTATTATTATTAAAGGAAGCGCTAGTAGAGGAAGACGAATATATTTTTTTAAAAATTTTTAACTTTTATTACCCTAACTAGAATAATACTAAGCGATATATATATTATATTATAATTAATTATCTCCTAGGGATAATAAAGTTAAGGGAAATAAAATTAAAATTATTAAAAATATTTATTATATAAAAAGCCCGAGGATAAAAAAGTATAATCGATTTATTATTTTTTATAAAAAGAGTATACTAGGCTATAAATAATTTTATAATCCGCGAAGATTTATATTATAACTCCGATTATAAACTAGTAATAACGGAATTCGAACAAATATAAAAAGAGGTAATATTATATACTCGTTATACCTAAAAGAAAATTAAAGATAATATTACTCGAAAAAAAATATAATAAAATATAAAATCTCTTTATTAAATATTAAAGAAACTAAAACTCGAAAGTAAAAAAAATATTAATTAATATTTAAATAAAATAATAAAAGATTTTTAAAAAATTATTAAATTTATAATCTTATAGGCCCGTTTATACTAAAGAGCTAAATCTTATTAAAACTCCCGTTATATTAATATTACGTTAAAAGTAAAGGAATATATAAAGAAATATAAACGAAATTAAAATACCTAGACGGGGGAGGCTCTAAATATAATAAATAATAAAAAAATATATATAATTTAAAGAATTAAAATATTTTTTTAATAAAAGAGTATATATAAAGTCTTATTAAAACCGGCGGGAGTATAAAAACTCGCGAGATAAAAAAAAAAGAAAAATAACTACCCTAAAAAACTTCTTTAATTCTTAATTATTAAAGATAATAAAAGAGGAAAAACTAGAGACTTCGAGGATAAAATAAAAGTTTTATAAAGAGTATTATTCCCCTCCCTATTAATAATAGATTTAAATAATATTAACGGAATAAAGTACCCGGAGCCCGTTAAAATAAACTAGGAAATAACTAAAATAAAAATATATAAAATAATTTAATACCTAGCTACCGATAAGGCGCTAGGAATAATTAAAATCCCGAATTAATTCTTAAAAACTATAATAAAAACGGGAGTAATAAATATTATTATTTATTTATTCTAGGCCTATCTTAAATAGAGATACTACCCGAGGTATTTTAAAAAAACTAATATAATAATTTTTAAAAAATCGAAGAAAGGCGATTATTTAGAGCTAAAGTTATATAAGTTTATTATACTCCTCGATATATTTAATAAGGCGCTAGAAGTAATTATCTCTAAAAAGTTAAATAATATAGCGGAGGAGTATAAATTACTACTATTATAATAAATAGAGGCTAGATAAAAATATTTAATAAAAACCGCGCTAGAGATCTCTATAGATATAATATATATTATATAGAACTATAATAAAAACGGGAGGGGAAAGATAATAAACTTATTATTATTAAATATAACGGGAGCGTTTAATAATATCTTATATAAAAGATTATTATATAATTTACGAATAAAAAGTATACTTAACTTAATCGTTAATTAGATAATAAACTTTTTATCGGATAAAATTATATCCGTAATATTTAAAGGAAGGACGAGTATAATAAAGGAGGTAATAACGGGTATTCTATAAAGATCGCTTATTTCACCGGTACTTTTTCTATTTTTTAATATATTATTAATCGAGGAGTATATTAAGATAAATTTATTAATATAAATTAGAGGGTTTATAAATAATATTTATTTACTCGCCTATAATAAGAGTATAAAAAAGAATTATACGAATTTAAAACGGGTTTATAATATTTATTTAAAATAAATAATTGTTTATAGAGTATCGTTTACCCTCTAGAAATACGAGCTAGTCTATATATCTCGAATACCGAAGAAGTTTAATATAGAAATAATAATAAATTTTAAAAATATAATTATCGAATTTAAAACGAGTATTAAGGTCTTAAGATTATATATCGATTTAAAATTAAAATAAAAACTATATCTAGCCTAAATTAAAACTAAAGCGATTAATTAAAGCCGGGCTATAAAATACCTAGTTAATTCGATATAAAACACTACCTTCGCGAAGTATAAAATAATATATAATATAATAATTAAATTAATATTAATATTTACGGCTCCGATATAATATTAATTAAAGAGAACGACGGAGGTTATAAAGAGATATATAAAGAAACTAATAATTATCTAGAATAACTATTTTAGGACGGTTTTAAAAGTATTTAAAATTACCCTAATTCTAGTATTTAAAATCAAATCGGTAATCGCGTTAATCGACCTCTAATTAGACGGCCTAGTAATATAATATTAAATTAATCGAGGGACCTACTTAATTATAATTATAAAAAATATATAAATCTAGAATAAACTCTAGCGTAGGGGAGGTAGGTAATAATAAATATTTTTAATACTATTAATAAAAAAGAAAGCCTAGGTATTTCGCGCTTTAAGATTTAAAGAATAATATAAAGTAATTATAATTATAAAGAGGAGAAAAAACTAAATAAACCTAATTAAAAATATCGAAAAATATTAGAATATTAAAGTTATCGACTAGAGGGTAAAAAACTAGGCCCGTTAATAATAACTAGATAAATAAGAGAGTTATAAAATAACAATCTTTATATAAACTATTAACTCGGTTTAAAAGAGAAATTTATTCGGGGATTAATTCAATTATTATAATTAATTAAAGAAGACTAAAAACTTTATAATAATATAATTAAAATATAGTAAAATCGGATTAAATAAATTTTTATACCGAATAAAAATACTTATAGTCCGTAGTATTAACTATTAATATAGATAAAGAAAATAGAGTATAAAGTATATATTATTATTTTACCCGGAACTAACTAGGGATAAAACGGAGTTAATAGAATAAATAAATATATATAATTTTAGGAAGATATTAATATAGGCCTAAAATATATATATAACCGCGCGGTAAATAATAAAAATAGGATAACTCGGTTAATTCTCTTTTATTAAAGAATAACTAGTATAATTTAAATTACCGCTAGGACCTAGCGATATACCTAGAGTTATAAAGAAAAGGAAGAAAAAAAAAGCCGCTGGCCGGAGAGCCGTAGATATCGATTATTTAATAAATTTATAATAAAGCGGCCTATAAACTTATAAAATAAATAAATAAAATCTAAAACTAAAATAGAAAGGAAATAGAAGGAAGGATAAATAATATTTTAAAATAATTATAATTATCGGCTATTAACTAGTAAAAAACGAAAATAAATTATTAATAAATTAGAGTTT
>JAABUK010004183.1_pt1 | contig 23717 bp, 3 predicted proteins | sample 5559141 | NCBI WGS metagenome assembly JAABUK01 (sample SAMN10711869, study PRJNA513367) | rock metagenome | isolation source: Antarctica rocks | place: Antarctica: Victoria Land, Pudding Butte nord | collected 2016-01-03
TTCATCTCTTTCTATTTATATAACAATTATACATGCATAAATAACTTAGTAATTACTGACTAAGAGATTATATAATCAATATTAGTAATCAATATAATTATTATAACATTATTGATATTTATATAGATAATATAATATCTTTTCTTGATCAATTAATTCATCATATTAAGAATCGCATTAAATCCTTCTGATTTTAATAATTTTATCACAAAATTTATAGAGATATTCTTTTAAGATGTCTTAGAAATTAGAAGAGATTATAACTCTTCTTCTAAGTATTATTTTCTTATCTTAAATCTCTAATAAATATAATAGTTTCTCAGATGTTATTTAACTACTTCTATTAGCTTAGAGAATTAATATGATTTTCGAATTAATTATAGTATCTTCAATTCTTCTATATAATTCGTCTCTCAGCTCTTATAAATTTATTAAATTACTTGCGTTCACAGCTCTTTTAACTCTATTAAAATAATTAATCTATCTTAAAAATAGAGCAGATCTTTTCACTTCTTATATAAACTTATCTAATATTTATTATAAACGCCCTCGACTTTATTTCATAAGATCTTACAAATCTCTTTTAGATTCTAATCATTTCTATTCGCCTGTTTAATACTTTTATCTAGCGTGTGAATCTCTTGCGTAATATACATTATCTTATAGTCTCTCTAATTCTTCTTAAATAATATTTTTAATATTAACAGCGTTTAATATAAATTAGAATCATTCTTTGCTTTAAAAATATTCTTTTCTCATCTTATTAAGATATCAGTCTTTTTATTAATCGCTTCTAATCGATAAATCATCTTAAAGTTAAATTGTATAAGGAACTCTACTTATCGCGTCTATTATCTTATTAACTTCTTTATTAACATGAAGTATTTTAGAGCTTTATAATTTATAAGCATCTTAATCACATCTTCTTTAATAATCTATAGCTTCGGCCCTCATTTCTTAAAGTATTGAATTATCACTAATAATTTCTTATTATATATAATATAATTCCTCTCTGCCGGACTTATACTACTTAAGTAATAAGTAATAAGATATAATTTCTTATTTAATTCTTTCTATGAGAGAATTTCTTTAATAATGTGATCACTCGCATTATATTTCACGTAAGTCTTCTTTCTCAGATTAAAATATTAAAGAACTGAATTAGATATTATCAGCTTCTTTAACTTCTCAAATATCTCTATATAGAATTCATCTCATATTAATAAGATCTTCTTTCTTAATAGATTATTTAATAATCTCGTTATCTAATTAAAACTTTTATAAAATTATTAATAATAGTTAATAAATTTATGAAATCGTTATACTATTTATATATCTTCTGATTTAAACGTCTCTCACTTCTAAATCATCTTAATTCGAGCCGAATTTAATTGTATTCTATTTATATCTATTAACAGATTTAAGAATTTAATCTCAATAATATAAAAGTTATATTTCTTAATATTTACTTAAAGTTCTACTTTCTTCAGAACTCTTAACACCTTCTTAATATACTATTCATATTCTTCTCGCGTATTACTAAATATTAGAATGTTGTTCTGATATAATATCACGAATTATTCTAACATATCTATCAATATATTATTTATATATAAATAATTAATTAAAAGCGTCAAGCTTAATTTAAAAGACATTATTAAATAGCGATAGTTTTTATATATTATATTAAATGTTATTAAATTATTATCTTTAGTTATAATCATTTTAATATAATAAAACGCTTAATAAACATTTATCTTTATTAGAAACTTTATGTTAATAAGTTATCTTAACATCTTATTAATTCTAAGTATTAAATATCCGTTCTTCTTTATAAGAGCGTTCAAGTCTTAATAATTCATATAGAATTAAAGTTTTTCATTTAACTTCTGAACTAATAGAATTAAAGATGTAAATAACGCATTACTTAATTTAATAACTCTCTTCTTAAGATTTTTCTCGATATATCTTTTAATTATATTAAGCTTCGCAGAATTCATACATTAATAAAATTATCTTTTAAACAGTTCGGTATTATTCTGCAGTTCTATTCAATAATCATATCTATCTTAATGCGGAGAAAGAATATTTAATACCTTTTTTAAAAAGACATAAGTATATTCACGAAACTCGAGCGAAATTATCTTTCATAAATTCTTCTCGATCTTCTTATTATTCTTCTTTTACTTTTTAATATTCTTAGAAATAATTATAATAATCTCTTTTTCAGATTTCTTAATCAGCTCTTTAAAAGCTACTAAACTTATCATTTTAATACTCACTAATATAAAAGAAATTAAGCTTATATCTGAACTCACACTATCTCTTTATTTTTAAGATCTTCGAATCTTCTTCATTCTTATAGAAGATTTAGTTAATAACAAAGTCAATTTCAGATTAATCTCTACTTCTTCACACTTCAGAATTCTAATAGAAGACTGTTCCATCTACTATTTAAGTCTGTTTAAATCTAAATATATATACTTAGAATTATTCTTTTCTATTTGATTATAATTAAATATATTTATATCTAACTCATTCTTATTTTTCAACATTTCATTATATTATACATATGATAAAATAGTTAGATTTTCTCTATCGTGCTAATAATGTTCTAACTCGAAAATCATATTGTTCATGATAAGATTAAGAATATTATTATGTAAACTCATTTACTTCTTTCTTAAAATAATAGAATATGCTGTTTAAGTTATATAGAAGATTTAAGATGTTTATTAATATCTTATAATTAATATAAGTATATAAATCGCCTGCGTTATAATAGAATGTTTTCTTTCTATAAAATCTATTAATAAAATCTTCTTAATTAGATTCACTAAATCAATCTACAATCTTTTATATAGATTCTCAGCTAATTAATAATTTATTATTTCTGTAAGTTAACAGTTAATATTTATTAACGCAGACACTATTAATAAATCTATCTTCTCTTCACTTATTAGAGAATTCATCAGAAACAAAGATTTTATTTAATCTTTAATTACTATAGAAATAACTGTAAATAACATTTATAATTAACGCTTCTATCTAAATTTCTTCACAGCTATTTTTACGCTCGCAGATTTATTCACAATATCTTTGCGATAAACTACTCTTTTTCTAATTTCTTTAATATATTTGAATTATCTTTCTTAACAGCTATTAAGCTGAAGTAGTTTCTAGCTATATATTTTAATTATTAATATTTATAATATTTAAACTTTTTATAATCAGCTTTTGATATATAAATGAATATTATCTTTATTCCTTGTGTCACTGGAATGATGACCCCTCCTCATTAGAAATAGTGTTTCCGTGTTTAGCGTGAAAATTTGCTGCAGTCTTGACATTAAGAACATCAAAATTAAAAATATAAAAAGAGCTTAAATCAGCTATAGCAGGCTAACGACTCGAGATAATATATTATAAATGGATTCATTAAAAAGCCCTAAAAAATCTCTATATAATATTTTCTTTATTTCTATTTATAGTCTCTTAATTAAGCTGAAAATTAATATTTAGCTTATTTTTATAAAAATCTTTAAATTCTAATTACTTATAAAGGGCTAATGATTATAGCTGAGATTCTATAAATAGTATCATTAAAAGGCTAGTTTTTAAGGCTATAAGATGGCTTAATCAAATTTTAATTCACTATAATTTAAAGTGAGTGCACTTTGATTTTAATTTAGAAAAAATAAATTATATTATTATTTTTAACTTAAAATCAAAGTGCACTGACTTTAAATTAGAGTGAATTAAAATCTGATTAAGCTATCTTATAGCCTTAAAAACTAGTCTTTTAATAATACTATTTATAGAATCTCAGCTATAATCATTAGCCCTTTATAAGTAATTAGATTTTAAAGATTTCTATAAAAATAAGTTAAATATTAATTTTCAGCTTAATTAAGAGACTATAAATAGAAATAAAGAAACTATTATATAGAGATTTTTTAGCGCTTTTTAATGAATCTATTTATAATATATTATCTCGAGTCGTTAGCCTGCTATAGCTGATTTAAGCTCTTTTTATATTTTTAATTTTGATGTTCTTAATGTCAAGACTGCAGCAAATTTTCACGCTAAACACGGAAACACTATTTCTAATGAGGAGGGATCATCATTCCAGTGACACAAGAGATAGACTAAGTTTTATCTTCTAACTTTTTAATTGATCTTCTCTTTCAAAATTCTAAATCTGCTTAAGCAGATTAAGAATCTTTTATGTATTAATCTACTTTTCGTAAATTCAGTTTTAGAAATTATAAATTCTTTATAATCTCTTTAATATTTATATATCTCTTTAAGATTATAATCAACTTTAGATCATTAGATATCTTTAATCTAATATCTCTAATCTAATTCTTCTTTAAGATATCTATCTCTATAATATATTAGAAGAACTCTTTAAGAAAGCTAGATAAATTCTTATTTAATTAATACAGATAATAATAGTTATCTCGCGCAGTATCTCTTTAAAAGAAATTTTTAAAGCGATTTAATAGTATCTGTAATAAACTCTTAACTATAATTATTTATAATATCTTTAAATATAGCTCTAAAAGATTATTAGCTTCTCTCTTAATTCTTAATCTTGAAAAAATTATATAATCTATCTTTATAAAATATTAATCTTTATTTATAAGCAACTTCAGCTTTAATATTAATAATTATATCGCGAACTATTATAAAGTTCTTATCTTAAAAGCATTTAAATCTAATAGCTTCTCACTCTTATTATATTAATCACTCGTCTATATATTAAAGACTGCTTCTAATATTTCTTAAACACTCTCCACTCTATTTTAATAAGTAAGCGAAGCTGCGAATATTATTAATCTCGCTAGTAAATTCTTTATTAATATCTTTTTATCTCTCAGTATTTCTATTAAAATCTAATTCTTCTAAATTAATCATTTTCTCTTAATTATTTATATATCTCTTTTAGCTTTCTATTCTTATAAATATTTCTAAATTTCCTTCTTTAAATTCTTATTAATCTAATAAATTCTATTTACTTTCTTAACTTTTTTATTATAAGCCGCGGTCACTTTATTATAAGAATTATTGAGCTTCTTAAATATTAATATTATATCACCCGCATTACTCTATATTCTTTTAATAAACTTAGTTATCTTTTGTTTTTTTACTAACTATCTTAAAGCTATAATATAAAGAATCTCTTTATCTTTCTTCAAATTCTTATTTAATAAAGAAGATTATTATTAATTTATAAAATTAAAGTAAGATATCAAATCTTTATCTAATCTTTCTTAATTAGATTAAGTTATATCGATTTTTAATTAGCTTAGAAATCGAATTTTAGATTCTACTTTTAATCATATTATTTTAAATGCTCTTAAGATTCTTTTATTCGCGAATATTAATTATCAGCTAATAAATTTCAAATTTACTTATCTGATTCTTAGAGAGTCTTGCTTTTTTAAAGATATTTCTAATTTCTCTTTATTTAAAGATAAATAATTCAACTTAATATATTAAACTTATTCACAAAATCTATTTCATTATTAAAGAGTTTAAGAATGATTTATAGAAGATCTAATAAAAGTAAGTTAATCTACTTAAAAGTTAAATTAATTAAAGAATAACTATTTTATATTTATTTAAATAATAAAGAGAGTGAACTTAAGTATATTATAACAGCTTAAACTAGATATATTTAATAGTCTATAGAAATAAATACTTAAGTTATAAAAACTAATTTAGCTTATAAAAAGTTTATAAAAGTATTAAATGCGTATTATAGTTATTAATTTTAATATAGCTCTCTAGCTCTAAGATCTAATTAAGAGGCGTAGCTCTAACGCGCTAAACTCGCGTGTTAAGTCTTAGACATTTTACTGTATCATATGTATAATAAAATAGTTAGATTTTTATAATCAAGTCTGCAATTATCTCTCGCGTATAACTATTCTTTATAGCTGTAATAACTCGTGATAATTAGTGTTTATTTAAATAATATATAAGATGAGGTAATTAACGGCGCATAAGCTTTCACTTCATTTCAGTCTTATCAGATATTAATATTAATTATCATCTCTATCTCATCTAATTATTCTATTAATTATATCTTATCATCTTTTAATATGATATAAGATTAACGCGAATTAATTAATAATAAATTTAATTTTCTTTTTATTATTAAAGTAGAAGTATTCTCATATTACTATCTATCTATTTAAACTTATAAGTTCCTTCTAACTATTACTAATCTAATACTGAAGATTAGTAAGTACTTATTAATTAATAGAAAAGTCTTTATAAATAAGATTTTAATCTTCAGCTTTAAGATCTTATTAACTGATAAGTTCTTATAATATAAATACAAAGGATATAATATACTTAATAGAGTTAGTATTTATTCAGATGATAATCTTTAGAGTGAGATGATTTAACATATTACTAAATATGGGATTCTCAATAGAAGGAGATTAGAAAGTTAATATAGAAAGGATAGAATTTAAACATATCTTCATTCTGCGGTGATAATGATGACATATATAGTATGAATCTTTGCGTATTTATTTGCGAGGTCTTGCGACTCTTAATAAAATAAAGCAGTAATAATGATATGAAATCTTAATAAAGTCAAGTAGTAACAGTGATAATTAACTTTGAAGAAAGCAAAGTAGTAACTGTGACAATGATTCTTTCTCGCAGCATCATAGTAATCCAATCCCTTCCCCCAACTCCCATTATCTTAACTTCTCACCTCTCTTTCCATCCTCATGCCACTCAAAACGTAAGACTACTATATCAAAATCAAGCATCAAAAAAAATTAACATCTATTCCGTGAAATATCATAAGCAAGCATCACATATTATAATCAGATATTAGATTCTACAATCAATCACTTCATTAAACATCAGAATCCTCCTCCTTTCTATATATATCTGACGTTCTTATCCTCTTCACATTTGCCTGCATAATCAACTTAACATCTCTCTCGCAAGACCTCGCATGTTTCGTCAATCCCCAGCAATGAATCTCATTTATCCATTCAATCAAAGTCAGCACGCCTGCCTTCGTGGTGCAATCCCCAGTCTTCACGCGCGTCATCGTACAGCCTGCCCACTGCCAGTCCGGGGCTTCCATCTTAGGGGTGAGACACCAGATGCTGTAGTTAGCGCCACCCATTATAATGCCATAGTGACGCAGTATCTTCACGTGATCTCCAGACCATTGCTTATTTGTTTTTGTGACGCGGTCTTGACGCAGGCGAACGCGATTGAAGAGGGCAAGGGACGCGGCAGCTGCGATTTGATTAATGGACGAGTCGGCAGCGGTGTCGTTCTTCTTGAACTCAATGGAGAGGTAGGAAGAGGTGATACATTGACCGTGGACGTAGACGATCTCAGCGACTTCGCTGCTGTATTCCGAGTTGAAGCCTTGAAGGGAGAGCCAGTATGCGCAGTCGGGGCGAATATCAAATTCGTAGGCTTTGGCGTAAGGATGAGGGTAGAGCAGCGGAGGGGCAACCCACAGCAAACCATCGGGCTTAGCCACGAGCTCGATCTTCCTCTCCGTCTTCCACCCGCGGTTCTCGCTGCTAAACTCGTCCGGTTGCATGCGGCGATCTCGTCGAAAGAGAGTCTCTTTGGCGAAGGATGCGAATTCTGCCTCTACCATATGTCCATACACCATGCATTTGTACTCGTGCATGACTTCTTCGACGAATGTGACGTCTGCCTCCAGCCAGACGGATGTATGTAAAGCTCCCCTCTCTTGCTTGAAGAACGATGCCCGTCGTCGCTCGTTCGGGATCCTATCGAGTTTGAAGTGGAGATGTGGGAGGGGAGACGATGAGTGCTGGATTGTGATGCCACAAGGCTCGAGTACCTCCGATCGGAAGTCTTTGTCTGTTGGTGATGGACGCTTCGTGGCACTGGTGGCATTGGTCACCGTCTCTCTGAAGCTGTTACTATCAGTCTGCATTCTAACAGTAAGGATAGATGTTCTCAACCTTCCTCCCCTTACTCCGCCCACACCTCGGCCCCTGCCCCGTGATTGTTCTGGTGCGTCTGTGGTCATGCTTTCGTCGTTATATTTGTAAACGTACTTCCAAAGCTCTTGAGTGTCTCGCGGTGTTGTCTCTGATACTATAGCGTCGCTTGCCTTGAACAGATCGGCCCTCCAATCAATACAATACTCTCTGTTCCCGCGATCGAGACTTGAAGTGCGGTAGGATGATTCAAGCACGGCTCGCTGCCGCTTGCGCTGTGAGGCCTGCTGATTATGTGTGCAAGAAGAACTTATCGCGGGCTTTAAGAGAACAAATTGGGAGGGAGATAAGCGTAGGTTCTCCAGATTATATTGTCGAACCGATTGAGGTGGAGTGTGAGGTGATTGAAGATAAGAAAGATATACAGGGGCTTTAGAGGAAGACATCGTAGCAAGAATGACTGAGCTGGAAGTCGCGATCGTAGGATGCTAGACTGCAGTCTTGATAGCTAGATAGTGACTGCGATAGACAGCAAATGATTGATTCAAGAAGCAGCAACAAGGATATTGCCGCAATTTTTCAAAGACGTAAGTGCCATGATAGATGATGAAAACAAAGTCTTAAGAATGTGATATTTCTGTTGATAGTTGTTGTCCTAGCAACCAAGAGACTTGATCAACGCCGCAAACGCCAATATCGTGTTTTATTGAAATCGATCAGCTGATAAGGAATCTCACTAAGTTGCAAGTAACGATAGACGCCAAAGATGAAATGATTACAGGCAGTGGGCGGTTACATGTCTCTCAAGTATTGGTGAAAGCCTCATGGGCATGCGGAATATTTTGATGGAGCTAATCTGCTGGGCTAAAAGCGAAATCGCAGTAGCCATTGATACTACGACAATTATGTACCTCGCCACACCGAATCCGACAACATATTTCCGCGTTGCCCAGCCAATCCACGCCATGTCAAATTTGGATTTGAAGGATCTTTAAATCGACCATGGGAACATGCCAAGCCTTAAGCTTCAAGCATGCTTTGCAAAGAGTTACTTGTGTTCAGTTTGCAGCCAGTATCTTTGAGTTATTTGTGATTTCCACGCCAGTTGGAAATATCCAAAACACCCCATCCTCGACCTCCAAAACTCTTGTGAAACTTAATCGCAGTTCACATTTCCATTACAGACTATTCTCACCCACCCATCACTATGTCACATCTGTCAAGCATCTCATCCTCGTCGTTATAAGACGAAACCGACCATAACAGTGTACCCACCCCCAGTGATAATGGGCGCAAGTTTTCCTCATCCGCCGGAACGACCAGCACCCACCCCACAACAGCTAGTCATCTCGACTCATATCAGCGGCCCGAGTTGGTACCGGCATCTGAGATAGAGCCCCAGCTATACAGCACCCTTAATGAGCTCGTCCAAAAGGGCCTTCTCCGCGATCTTGCATACATCGATCTAGGTGCAGATCCGGCTGACTGGAAAGTCTGGGTTTCGGTCTACTGCTCTCAGCTCGGGACACTGACAGCCGAATGTGCTAGCAATACTAAAAAGATTGCCAAGAGACAGGCAGCTCAGCAGGTTCTAGACAGCCTCACCAGCCCCTCCCACGATACCTCGCTTTGCGCCCGCGGTTTCTGCATCGACCCCTGCTGCCCCTGCAACTTCTGCACCCCCTGCTCCTCCTCCGCCCTTTCCTCCTCACCTCCTACCTCCGCCCCTGGGCCAGCCTCTTCTTCTCCTACCTCATCCTCCTCCTCCGCGTCCGCAATCGTTGGCAGAAAGACGCTCACCAAGAACCAAGCTCGCGTGTTAACGGAAGCACATGAACACCTCACACATCTTCAGCATCTCGCCTTCACACGAAGCTCGGATAGGGAGGATACCGTCTTTCTCAGCATCGACGTCGAGAAGAATGAAAGAGGACCTGAGATCCTCGAGATAGGACTGGCGTTCGTTCGGGCATCCGACACCTGATTCTTCCCCACTATCAATTGCCGACATCTGATTCTCGAGGACCATAATCAGATCCACAACCGGCGCCCAGGCTACGACAACAAGAACCGTTTCAATTTTGGAATATCTGAGAATCAGATTTAGCGAGATCTTAGTGCGATAATTACTTATAAACTCATCTACAGCTTAATTAAAACTAATAATTATAGTCTTAACATCTACAATTTCTTATTGATTATTACTTTTCTATTACTTGCGGCTCTATTAGCTTTTCTACTTCTTCATACTTATTCACTTCGGTTAGTATAGTTATATATTATCACTATTCAGCTCTCAGCAGCTCTCTTAATATCACTCTATATACTTATAATATCATCATCAATATCATTAATAATTCATTTAATAATTATTAATCTCAATATATGAAGCTATTATCTACGCTCAAATCTGATTAATAACTGTTCAGTCATCTTAATAAATTGATGCAAAAGAATCTTCTTAATTATCACAAGTTATTACAGCTCTATAAATAACTGCACGCATTAAGAAAGTAGAAGATGAGTTCATAAAAATCCAATTATTTCACTATATATATAATACGACGAAATGTCTGAGACTTAATATCAGACTTAACACGTTAGAACTATATCTCTCGATTAAGTCTTAGAGCTGAAGATCTGTATTAAAATTAATGATTATAATATATATTTAATACTTCTACAGCTTCTTTACAAGCTAAATTAGTTTTTATAATTTAAATATTTATTTTTATAGATTATTAAATATATCTAGCTTAAGCTATTATAATATATTTAAGTTCACTTTCTTTATTATTTAAATAATTATATGAAAGTCACTTTTTAATTAATTTAAATTTTAAGTAGATTAACTTACTTCTATTAAATCTCTCTTGAATTATCTTTATATTCTTTAATAATAAAATAGATTTTAAGTATAAGCTTATTAAATTAAGCATAATTATTTATCTTTAATAAAAGATTAAAGATATCTTTAAAAAAGCAAGACTATTTAAGAACTAAATAAATAGATTTAGAATCTACTAATTAACAATTAATATTCGCGGATAAAAGAATTCTAAGAGCACTTAAATTAATATAATTAAAAATAGACTTTAGAGTTCAGTTTTTAAGTTAATTAAATATTAATATAACTCGATTTAATTAAGAAAGATTAGATAAAGATTTTATACTCTATTTTAATTTAATAGATTAATAATAGTCTTCTCTATTAAATAAGAATTTTAAGAAAGATAAAGAAGTTCTTTATATTACAGCTCTAAGATAATTAATAAAAGAAGAAAAGATAATTAAGCTTATTAAGAGAGTATAGAGTAATGCGGGCAATATAATATTAATATTTAAGAAACTTTATAATTTATATAATAAAGTGATTACAACTTATAATAAAGAAGTTAAGAAAGTGAATAAAGTTTATTAAACTAATAAGAGTTTAAAGAAAGAAATTTAAGAATATCTATAGAAATAGAAAGGAGAAAGAGATATCTAAATAATTAAATAGAAATAGTTAATTTAGAAGAATTAGATTTTAATAAAAATACTGAGAGATAAGAAGATATTAATAAAGAATCTATTAATTAGATAAGAAATATTTATAGCTTCTTTATTATATTAGAATAGTGTGAAGAGCGTTTAGAAAATATTAGAAGCAGCTTTTAATACGCAGGTAAGTGATTAATATGATGAGAGTGAGAAGCTGTTAGATTCTAATACTTTTAAGATAGAAACTTTATAATAGTTCGCAATATAATTATTAATATTAAAGTTGAAACTATTTATAAATAAAGATTAATATCTTATTAAAATAGATTAAATAATCTATATAAGATTAAGAATTAAGAATGAGATTAGTAATCTACTAAAGTTATATTTAAAGGTATTATAAACAATTATAATTAAGAGTCTTCTATAAATACTTTCTACTAAATTTGATAAATAAAACATTAATTAATATTAATACTTATAAATCGTTTTGTAGATTTCTTTTAAAGAGATACTGCGCGAGATAACTATTATTATTTATATTGATTGAAAATGGATTGATTTAATTTTCTTAAAAAGTTCTTTTAATATATTATAAAGATAGATATTTTAAAGAAGAATTAAATTAGAGATATTAAATCAAAGATATTTAATAATTTAAAGCTAATTATAATCTTGAAGAGATATATAATTATTCAAGAGATTATAAAGAATTTATAATTTCTTGAATTAAATTTATGGAAAGTAAAGTAATATATAAAAGATTTTTGATTTATTTAAATAGATTCAGAATTTTAAAAGAGAAGATCGATTAAGAAGTTAAAGAATAGAACTTAATCTGTGAATATAATATTTATTTATATATCAAAGATTAATTATAAGAAGTTCAGATATTATAAATATTGATAATTAGAATATATAATTAGCAACTGCTTAAACTTAATAGCTGTTAAAGAAGATGATTCTAATATCTTAAAGAAATTAAAAAAAGAGTAGTTTATTATAAAGATATTATAAATAGATTTATAAGTGCAGAAATAATTTTAAAGAGATTTAAATAGAAGTATTAATTATAAATATTATTGATGATTATCTTTATAATAATTGAAGATTAAATGAAGTCTTTATTTCTAATAAATATTCTATTAGACGAAAAAAAGACGAGTTCTCTAAATATATTTATATTAATAAATATTAACTGTCAATTTATAATAATAATAAATTATTAACTGACTAAGAATTTATGTAAGAGATTATAAATCGAAGTAATAAATCTAATTAAGAAGATTTTATTAATAAATTTTATAGAAAGAAAGTATTTTATTATAACGCAGATAATTCATGTGCTTATAATAATTATAAAATATTAATAGATATTTCAAATCTATTATATAATTCAGGCGGTATAATTTATAATCAAGAAAAGAAGTAGATAAAATTACATAATTATATACTCAATCTTATTACTAATAATATTAGCTTTAAGTTAAAATATTATTAATATAATAATGAAAATTCAACTATTTTATTATATATACAATATAATGAAATGTTAAAAAAGATATAGAATAATATTGAGCATAAATTAATAGATTTGAAGAGAATTATAAGTAATTCTGAGTAGAAATTAAATAGAAGAAAAAATAAAAAGTTATCTTTTATTTTATTAAAGAATCTAAAGTAAGAAGAGATAAAAATTAATTTAAAGATAAAAAACATCTTCTTTAAAGATAAAGAAGTCTTGAAAATCATAAAAATAAAGAGATAATATAAGTTTAGATATAAATTTAATCTCTTTTAATATAAAGAATATTAAGATAATAAATTTAGTAGCTTTTGAGAAGCTGTTTAAAGAATCTGAAGCGAAGATTATTATGATTACTTTTAAGAATATTGAAAAGTAGAAGAGAAATAATAAGAAGATAGAGAAGAATTTATAAGAGAGAATTCCGTCTGAATTTCGTGAATATGTTTATATCTTTTTGAAAAAGATATTGAATACTCTTTTTTCTTATTAAGATAGATATGATTATTAAAAGACGCTGAATTATTAGAAATATAATTTCATTAATAAATGAATTCTGCGGAATTTAACATGATTAAGAGATATATTAAGAAGAATCTTATTATAATATAGAATCAGTAATCAGTAAACTTGATATTGATTATTAAGACTTATTAGTGAGTCAAGAAATAAGATCTTATCTGCATATAAGATCTTATAAAATTACGACAGACTCACTCTTAATAACTATAATTAATTAAAATAATTATAGATTAAATATTAAGATAAAGTGCTTTTAAGTGCTTATAAAAAGCACTTAAGAATAAATACTTTTAAGTATTTATAAGAAGCATTTAAAAATATAGAGCACGAACTTTAATTAATAATTATATAACTAAATATTCATCTTCTAGATTTATAGTCTCTTCTTTTATAATTAACTTATATTATTAATTATATCTTATCTTTAATTCTTTTATCTAAAAATAATAATCTTTATTCACAAATCTCTAATATCTAAATCTTATTATAACTAATCTTAATAGTTTTCAATACTTAAACTACTTATTAAAGAAAATCAATTACTCTATTATAATAGATCTTACTAACATAAATATATTATACTTTAAATGCGAATAATCTTAAGAGAATATTATAAATATAAATTATATCTTTTTAAAAGTTAATATCTTAAATATATTTTATAAAGATAGAAAGTGTTAAGATCGAAGATCGAAGAGATAGAAAAGATATAGAAGAGATAGAGCAGTAAAGTGTTGATAATAAGATAGAACTGAGCGTAAAGCAATTATCTAGAATGGATTAGTGAAAGAGTCTTATATTCTTTTATAATTTCCAAACTTATTAATTAATAAACAGTTATATAATAAAGCTTATAAGAATATCTATCTCTCTTCTCATTATGCAGAATAATAAAGATAATAAGATTAATATCTTCCCGTATAATAGAGTTGCAGATTATATATTTAAGTTAATCAAGATTAAAGATCTAACTTAATTATAATTATGTGCTCGAGTTAATTAAGATTAAGAGTTTAACTTAATTAAGATCACATGTCTAAGTTAATTAAGATCGAGAGTTTAACTCAATTAAGATCACGTGCTTTCTAAGCTGAGCGCGCATAATAGTATATCTTCTCTCATAATCTCTTAATTTAAAAGATCTTTAAAATAAAAAACAATCATTTATATAATATTTAATAACGCAAATCTAACGTTCAATATTTTCTTATAAAATTATCGTCAAATCTAAATTATAAAGTATATAAGAAACTCATATTAAAAAGAACTTATATTCAGAATCAATCTCTATTAACTCAGCATTACTTTTTAAGTTATCGGTATTTAATTTCTTAAAGACTGATCTTCGCTCTTTCTTAATCGCAAAAATATAATATAGAGATCTGACTTTAAATCTTATCTTATTTAAATTGCTGATATAAAAGATATATAATCTTTCAGAGTATCGGAAATCACAGAACAGCTTTCAGCTATTCTTATAATCTCTCTTCTAACAAACTTAATACTTAAAATCATGCTCGAGATTATAATGACTATTAATAATAACTTTAATAACTTATTCTTCATCTAGAATTGAAGTAATCTGAGCTTAAACATATTAAGACTATTCTTTAATAATGAATTTAATAATCTTCTCCAACAGCTTAACATGAAAGATATTATAAATTCTCAAGCTTTCGAATAATTCTAATTAATAGGCGAGTGAACTAATACATTTAATAATCTTATAGAGATTAATCTTTCGATGATTCAGCTTCTTATTAATTTATTAAGTGCGAATATTATCAATCTTTAATTAGATTATGTCTTCAATCTTAAATATCTTAAACTGTCGATATTGATTATAATAATATCTCATTTATACTTAAGTTTAACAGAGCTAATTTATTATAATCTGATAAATATTCTAAATCTTATTAACGTGAGCAGTAATAATGATGTTAATTAACTTCATTTCGAAAGTCTTTAAAAAGATAATAAAATTAGAATAACAACTATTTTCAATAAAGAAAGAGATTATATTTATGATGGCGTGAGCACTATTATTATAGATTACCTCTATAATATTTAATTAATTATCTCAGTTATCTTAAATATAATTAATATAGACTCGCAGATAGATTTTAAGAGATGCATTAATCCGTTCAGTCTAATTATTAGCGGAGAGATAATAAACAATTATGGGAAAGTGCTTAATATCGAGTCGTTTATATAGATGCTTAATAAACTTGTTCACGAATTATACATCTTAATTAATAATTCAGATCTTAAGAATATTATGATAATGAATCAAATACTGATAAATAATAATAATAGTTTTCTTAATAATTATGCTCTTCTTACAAACTATCTTAAAGTAAGCACGCTTAATATAAATATTAATTATAATTAGAATGATATTATTCTTAGTTTTAATTATAAAGAGCTTAATAATAAAGTTTAAGCTCACTCGAATCTAAGATTCTTCGAGCTGAGATTGAGATTTGAGAAGATTATAAATCTTGCGGAAACTGAATTTATTTTGTTAATATAAGTAATATTCCTAAATATACTGCTTAATTAATGTGAAGAGTTCAGATTAAAAGTATTATTATTAAATCAGTTTAACTATATACTTCTATTCGAAATGATCGACAAGAAAATTATTATAATATTGCTTAAGAATTTAAGTGCGTAAACTTCGAAAGATATAAATCTTATTATTTATAAAAAAAAATTTGTTATTTAGAGTTCACTTCTTTAGAAGATTCTTTAATAAGGCGTCTTTGTGAATATCAGAATCTTCGGTAAGAATGATAATATAATAGATGCGGATTAATTTAGAAATAATGATTACTAAGAGATTTAGTTAGAGAATCTCAGAATTATTAATCTCGATTAAAACGAGATTTAAGAAGAGTATTATAGATAACAATTCTTTTTATATATAATTAACGCGTTTAAAGAGCTTATTAATAGAATTAATTATATTTAGGCGGTACTTAATTATATAATCAAATTTGCTGAGCTTTAATTATAATTCTATTTATTAATAACTTAATTTCGTGATAAAGTTAAATCAATAAAGATTATTATAATTAGAGAGCACGATAATTTATTATTAAGCGCCTTCTAAAAAGTGTCTTTAATACTTCATAATATATATTATAATTAGTAGTTCTTGATTTAAGATATTATAACAGAACTCTTCGAGAATTAGCTTCTTTAAATAATAGGCGATTGAATATTATCTTTCGTGCTAATCTATTTAAAAGAGCATCGCTTCAATTATATACACGCAGACATTAGATTTAATAAAGATTTACTTGCTTGAATTAAATTAATAAAGAATAGAATACTTATAGAATATATCTTTTAATTTATTAAAGAATTCTCAAGTCTATAATATAAAGATAAAGCTTTCGGAAGACTTCTTTAATAGATTTATCAGATCTTTAATAATCTTAAAGTATTCTTAGATGAAATAATAATAAAAGTTCGAAAAGTTAAGAAATTCTTGAATCTCTTAAAGCTTATAAAGCTCTGATTAATTATAAATAATCGCGATTCTCTTTAACTTCATCTTAACTATATTATTATTGATGATGAAGTCTAGAAAGAAAACTCTTTAAATATAAAATTCACACTTATTAAGATTAGCGAAGAGCTTAATCTTTTAAAGATAATCTAAGATTTTATGAATTCTCTTTATTAACTGTTTCTTGATATTCTCATAAATGAGAATATTATTAAAGAGAATCACGCAGCTGTTATTAATCAGATCTGTAAAAGCGTGATTCACATAAATCTGAAATCAGATCGACTTATTAGCTACTTTAAAGAATATGATATTATACTGAAAGAGCTTATATTAAGTTTTAAAGATGATGAGATATTTGTGCTATAAGATAATTTGAATTTAATGAAAGATCTTAGTTAGATCAATCTTAATAAAGAATCGTGCGTCTCGAATCTAATTTAATAGAGTATTAAATAAAGATATTGAATAGCGATTCTTAATAATAATAATGTTAAGAACTCGATAATTAATATAAAAATGAAGTTTAATTGAATTCTTCTTAATTATAAAAAGAATTAAGGCCGCGATAGAAAACTTACTAGAAAAGATTTATCGGCGGTATAAATATTCCTCAATATATTTCTTCTGAGTTTATAGTTCGACATTATTATAAAGATATGCGAGCTTATTTAATAAGATCTTATTTAGTTTAATATTGATTTAAAAGTTCTACTTCAAATCTTAATAAAGCGATAATAAGATATATTTCTTCTTAAAGAAGACGTCGATATAGTCTTAATAATTAAAGAATAGAATAATATAGACTTGTAACTTCTTTTCAATAATTATTATAACGACAAGAGTGATGAGAACAGTAGAAGATATAACAAATTCATCAGCTGTTAATAAATTATTCTTAACAGCTGTTCCGAAGCTTTCAACTTCTCTCTCAATCTAATAAAGCTCTATATTAAAGAGATCTTAAGTAAAGTAATTAGTAATCGAATTAATCTTCTATAAATCTAACGCGATACTTAGAGAAATCGCATACTTAATTTGAAGAGTGATAAACTCTTCAGCTTATTATATCTAAGAAAGATAATTAAATAGAATCTTCTTAAGAATGATTTTAATGTAGAAATTAGTTAATAAATTAATTAATTTAGAAGTAGATTTCGAGTCTTAATTAAAGCACAGTATCTTCATAAACTAATTAATCTGAGAATTATATTTATACAAATATAACTATTTTATAATCAGATTATATAAATTAGTATAAGCTATAATAATCTTAATTATCTACTCTAATTTTATAAAGATTTAAAGTATTAAAATATATTTCTTAAGATCTTCAGTCTACTAAAGCTCACTCTCGTTTAACGCGTGAATAATATTCTTAATAATAATCTCTTAAATATTGTAATCTAAGATTTAATTATAATTTATAAAGTTCGTTATCATTCCGCTATTTATTATCATTATTATCTTCTTCTTATTTAATAAGCTCTTAATAATCAGATGCGGGATTATATTAAAAGTGATTTTATTAATAAGAGTTAGTATAATTCTAAAGAATAGTGAGTTTAGACTTGTTTAAATTACTAAATCTTTTATAATCTTTATTAATATTATAATCGTGAGTATTAAGTTTATTAATCAAGTCTTTAAGATTATAAAGCACTTCAGAATCTTATAATTAACTTTATTATAATAAAGATAGAGATTAAGATCGCGATAATATTACTTTTCTTCTGCGATAAAAGAGATCTATATATTTTATATTCGAGATTTCAAGATTCTAATTAAGATTATAATCATATTTATAGCGCGGAAGTTATCGCGACTATTATTAATTAAATTAATCGGAATACTTTAAAGACTTCGATTTCGGGCATACTTAATCTAAAGACTTTAGTTAATAAAGAGAGTGTATTTCTTCAGATCTATATAATTATTAAAGTTCAGAATTAAGATATTGATTGATTTCTATATATTATACTTAAGTTTAGATTTAAAAAGTATCTTTTAAGTAGAAATAGAATAATTAAGCTATAGAATTAAATTCTTAAAGATCTTAATTATCTTCTTTATTATTATAATCTATTAAAGATCTTCTAACTACTGATTAAGATGATTTCTTAATTAAGAATCGCGATATTATTAATATAGAATCTATTTAACATTATTAAAGTAGTTTAAGACAATATTAAGTTGTTAATCATTAAGAATTGACTAAAGAAACTTCTTAATCTTATCTGCGCAGAAGCTGTAAAGAGAGTTAATCTAAGCGCTCTTATTATTTAGATAGATGCTGAATCATTATCGAAAGAGAATTCAAAGATTAGTAAAGAAGAGATTGAGCTTATTAATCTTATTATTAAAAATAATGATATTAATAAACTTAAGCTTTTTAATTGCGGGGATTAGAATGAATTAATCATCTATTAAGATAACTGATGATTCATACTTCTGTTTAAATTGAGTCTTAATCTTCTTTATAACTTTATAATAAATATTATTCAGCTCTTAAGTAATAAGATCTTTATAAATATTAAGATCTTTATAGAATTTATTATTATTAGCGTCTTCATTCTTCTTAATTAAAATATAAGGCTTAACTAAGTTAGTAAGAGATGTTGATTTAAATTCTAAAATAATAGAAAGTTTTATTTAAGTCTTATATTATAAACTGTATTAAAGATTCTTATACTAAGTTGATAGATCAGACTTAAGTGATGAGATAACTGAATACTAAATATCAAATATAATATTCTGATTCAATATCTTTAAAATCTTGAAGATATTTAATCTGGAACTATAATTCTAAGGCTGTGATTCTGTAAATCTGTGATTCAAGAACTGTTTTATTGAGTCTGTGCTGAGATAACGCTCAGAATATTAGAGTCGAGAATCGAGAAGATAGAAAAGATATAAAAGAGATAGAGTAGTAGAGTGTTGATAATAAGATGGAATTGAGCGTAAAGCAACTATTTAGAATGGATTAGTAAAAGAGTCTTATATTCTTTTATAATTCTCAAACTTATTAATTAATAAACAGTTATATAATAAAGCTTACGGAAATATCTATCTCTCTTCTTATTATGCAGAATAACAAAGATAATAAGATTAATATCTTCCCGTATAATAGAGTTGTAGATTACATATTTAAGTTAATCAAGATCGAGAATCTAACTCAATCATAATCACGTGTTCGAGTTAATTAAGATCGAGAGTCTAACTCGGTTAAGATCACGTGTCTGAGTCAATCGAGATTGAGAATCTAACTCGGTTAAGATCACGTGCTCTCTAAGCTGAGCGCGCATAATAGAAAGAAGCTTTAAGTCTTCTTAATTTAAATTAATATATATATTTAATTTAATATTTAGAAGTTAAGAATAATTAAAATTAAAATAATATACGCAGTTACTTATCTTAGAAATAAAGTCTTTAATTAATTCAAATCTCATTTAATAAATTATCTAGAAAAGTTAATTAAAAATAAAAAGTTAGAAATTAAAAGAATCTTCATTAGTTATTTATACTTTAAAGAATGTATTTAACAGATATATAAAGAAGTGAATAAAGAGCGAACTACTAAATAAAAAGTTTAAAAACTTTGATAAATAGACTTAATAATAAAGTATATATTAAAATTTCAATAAATTATATTTAAGATAAAATGAAATGATATTATACTTATAATAAAATATTATTTAAGATTGAAAGACTTAATTAAAGATAAGCTGATTAGAATTAAGAGATTAAATAAACTAAATAGTTTAATTAAAATATTTATTAAAATAGATAATCATCTATATAAAAGATAAATAAAGAGAGGATAAGAATACTCTTAAATATTTATTTATAATAAGTATTGAAAGAGAGAATATCAGATTAAATAAGTCTAATACTTTTAAGAGATAGACTTAAATATTAATGATTAAAGAAAGTTGGAAAGAAAATTTGATTAAGATAAACTCTTTTTAGATTAATAAGAAGAGAAAATAGAAAAGAACTTATATCTTTATTATAAGAAATCTAAATATTAAATTAATAATTATCTAAATAAATAGTAGTTATATATAATCTTTAATGAATTAATAAATTTAATAATTAATGAGCTAAACAATATTTAGAATATTAACTGCGCAAATATTAAAACATTAATATTAGAAATAATTGTCTTAAGTAAATTCGCGATTAAAAACTCACAGAATCATCTTATATTTATTTATTCTAAACTATTTATTATAATAAATAATATATTATTTATAAATCAAATAAGAACGACTTAAAATAATATTTCAAGAAATCTAAATAAAAGAAAGTATAATAATTATTAAATATTATTTTTAAAGTATTTCAGAAATGAATATTTAATAATTTGAAGTATGATGAAGATTATATGAAAATAGTTATTAAGTTCTAAAACCTTTCATAATATATTAATATTAATTATGAACTCAAGTCTTAACATTAATATAAGATGTGTATATCTAAAAAAAGATTTTAAAGAATTAAAATTAGTTGCGTCTAAGAATATATTATATTAAAGAGTATTTAAATTAGAATTTAAAATAAATATATTATTATTAAAGTAATAATTTACGGGAAGCTACTAACTTATATAAAATTAATATCTTTATATATCTTGAAAAAGTTTAAAGCGCAAATATAATATAAATTTAGAAATCTAAAGAATTAAAGATAATAAAAGTGATTTATGATAAAGAATATCGCACCTCTCATAAATTATACGCACACTTTTTATGCGATAAAATAGAGTGTTACTTTATAGAAGAAGAATATACTTACTTTAGAAACTATTAATTTAGAGAATTAAAAAATGAGAAGACTCTTTAAATTAGAGATCTAATAAAGAATTTACTTTCAAATCTTAAGAAGTAATAGTAATTAATATTAATTACTTTGAATATCTAATTTTACACATTAAAATAAAATAATAAAAAGTAAAAATTATAATAGATTTCGAAGTTATTAAAAACTATATTTCTTTAATATATGTAACTCAATTCCGTCTGCTTATATAAAAGGAAAGTCAATCTTATCAATTAATATTAAGAGATAAAAGTCTTGTTAAATAAGATTAAAAATAGAAAAAAGTAGAAACTTACTTACTTAAACTTAATATCTAATAATATACTAAGAAAGTAATATCAAATATTATGAAGATTAAATATAATATTATTCTAAATATTTTATAATTAAAAGCTTATAACTTAGTACTCAGTTAAAAATAATAAATAATCAATTTTCTTAATTATATTTGCGAAATAATCACGATTACAGTATTGTTTATAAAGATAATGTGAGTGAAATTCGATAAAAAATACTTAATAAAAATAATAGAGAACTTCTTTAAATACTTATTTAAATATAATGAATTTAAAAATTTATTTATAAAGAATAAAAGCGTATTCGCGTTATTTAAGTATTAATTCTGAGATTATAAGATTTCTTTGAAATCTAATAAAAAATCTATTTATAAATTTATCTATTCTCTTTCTAAGAAAGAATTTAAAGTTTTACGTGAATATCTTAATAAGCATTAGAAGAAAGAATTTATTTAATTCTCGACTTTATTCACAGAATATTCAGTTCTATTTATCTTAAAACTAAATAAAGAAATGCGTTTATATATTAATTATTAACAGCTAAACAATATAATAATAAAAAATCGGTACACATTATTATTAATCTCGGAATTATATAATCAATCTTATAAAGCAAAATAATTTCTTATATTCAATCTATAAAGAGCGTATAATCTAATAAGAATAAAGAAAAGAGAGAAAAAGAAAATCATATTTCAAACTTATTATAATTATTATGAGTATTCAATTATATCTTCTAAATTAATAAATATTTTAATCTTTTTTTAATCTCTAAAAAATAAGATTCTTAAGAAATATCTAGATCAGTTCTATATTATTTATCTTAACAACATTCTTATACACTTTAAGATTAAAGAATAATATATTAAATATATTTGAAAGATGTTTTATATTCTTTAGACGAAAAATCTATTAATAAAGATTAAGAAGTATAAGTTTTAGAAATAAAATATTAAGTTTTTAAGATTTATTTAAATAGTTATAAAGATTTAAATAAATAAATTCAAGATTACAGCTATACTTAAATAATTATAATTTATATCAATAAAGAAATTATAATCATTTCTTGGATTTATTAACTTTTATCGAAGATTTATTATAAGTTATTTAAAAATAACCGCTCTATTAATATAAATAACTTGGAAGAAAGTATTCTTTATTTAAAAATAGAAGTAGAATCTTTATTTTAGAAGCTAAAAAAGAAGTTTATAATAGCTTTTATTCTCACAATACTTAATTCTAAGAAATAGATTATGCTTAAGATGAATGTATTAGATTATATTATTAATATGTATGTAAGTTAATCTAATAATAAAGAACGATTAAAGCTTATTATTTTCTATTTCAGAAAAATAATTTCTATAGAACTTAATTATAAGATTTATAATAAGAAACTTTTGATTGTAATTATTATTTTCAATAAATAATAAGTATATTTAAAAGAATCTAAATATTTTATAAAAGTATATATGAATTATAAAAATCTATTATACTTTATCATTATTAAGATAAAATAAAAAAAAGAATATAAATCTGAAGTTATTATATTAATTATTATATTAAGATACTTAGTCTTCTTATTAAAA
>JAABUK010004184.1_pt1 | contig 23715 bp, 14 predicted proteins | sample 5559141 | NCBI WGS metagenome assembly JAABUK01 (sample SAMN10711869, study PRJNA513367) | rock metagenome | isolation source: Antarctica rocks | place: Antarctica: Victoria Land, Pudding Butte nord | collected 2016-01-03
CGACGGGGAGGTTTGGCACCTCGATGTCGGCTCGTCGCATCCTGGGGCTGTATTAGGTCCCAAGGGTTGGGCTGTTCGCCCATTAAAGCGGCACGCGAGCTGGGTTCAGAACGTCGTGAGACAGTTCGGTCCCTATCTGCTATGAGCGAAAGAGAATTGAGAAGAGCTGTCCTTAGTACGAGAGGACCGGGATGGACAGACCTCTGGTGTACCGGTTGTGCCTACAGGTGCAAACGCCGGGTAGCTATGTCTGGATCGGATAAGCGCTGAAAGCATCTAAGTGCGAAGCCGACTTCAAGATGAATTCTCTTACCCTTGTGGGTTAAGACCCCTGGAAGATAACCAGGTGGATAGGTCGCAGGTCGAAGCGCAGTAATGCGTGCAGCCAAGCGATACTAATTGGTCGAGGACTTGGTCACTTTGAATCATTCTTTCGACGGAGTTGGTTTCTCTATCACGTCTATGCAGTTTTCAGGGTGCGTCATTCTGAGCCGGAGCGAGAGCTTGAGCTTGGTAGGCGCAGAAGCCCTAAACAATTTGCGGTGGTCTTAGCGAAGGGGATACACCCGTTCCCATTCCGAACACGGAAGTTAAGTCCTTCAGCGCCGATGGTACTGTGTGGGGAACTGCATGGGAGAGTAGGTCGCCGCCGTGATCCTTTTCAACAGCCCGTCTCGAAAGAGGCGGGCTGTTGCGTTTGTGCTTGCCTGCGGCTGTTTTTCCTGTCATCCTTGACCCTGCCAAGTACAAGTACTTGCTGACTTATACCCGGGAGGATCAAGATGAGCACGTTGAACGGGAACGACCAAGTGATGCCGCAGCGCCTGATGGGCGCTCTCATGCTGCTGGCAGGACTGGGCTTTGGCTACTTTAGCGTTTGGCAGCCTCTGCAAGATGCGGCGCATCACGTTGCATCGCTCTCAGTCTCGATGAAGTCGGTGGCAATTACGCCAGTCTTACTGCTGGCTGGAGCGACATTCTCCTTCTTTCCCAAGTTCGCCCTTATGCACTTGGGTGGCTTTCAGAGCCGAACGCCGAAGACGGTTGCTGGCTGGGCCTACACCATCACGATGATCGTGCTTGGGTTCGTTTTCTGGTTCTGGGTGCGTGCTCAGTTTGTATCGCACGGCTACTTGCTCTCCTCAATTCAAATTGTCTAAGGCAAACGAAGAGGCGCAAGTACTTGACTGCAAGTACTTGCGCCTCTTCGTTTGCCGCCTGCGCCATCACAAATCGCGCTTGCCCAGCTTCCCGCTCGCGCCGTCCCGCAGCGCGCGCAGCCGTGTCGCCGCGCACTTCCAGCGCTGCGGCTCGTAGATCAGGTCGCCGATCAAGGCGCGGAGCTGGTTCAGCACGAAGGCGCGGGTGGTGCGGCGGCTCCGCTCGTGAGCGTTGAGGATGTAGAAGTAGTTGCGCGTGCCGTAGTAGATGCGCTTGACCGCCTGAGCCGGGCGCGTGCTCTCGCGACCCAGGAACTTGTACTCGTTTACCTTCGCCTGCGTGATGTTGTGGCGGAAGCGGGCGGCGGGAACAGCGATTGTCCCCAGGCCCTTGCTGGCGTGGATGCGCAGCGAGTACTCGAAGTCGTCGAACCAGATGAAGAAGTCCGCGTTGGGCAGGCCGATTTTCTCGATGACGCCGCGCCCAACCAGCGGCCCAACGAAGGTGAAGGCGAAGCGGCCCGCGACGGGCCGGCCCCCGGCGACGATTTCCTGAGTGGCCTCGTGGCCTCCGGCGATGCCCCCGGCTCGCTTCCAGACGATGAAGCCATACAAGCGCCCGTTGTCCTCCTGCTGGGCCGGGATGGTCACGAGGTCGGGGCCGGCGTGCTGCAGCAGAGCGTCCAGGCAGCCGGGCGCGGGCATCCCGTCGTCGTCCATGAGCCAGGCGAACTCGAAGCCGTTGTCGAAGGCCCACCGCGTCCCCGCGTGAAAGCCTCCGGCTCCGCCCGTGTTCTCGTCCAGGTGAAGGGCGTGCACGTCGCCGAAATCGGCTTCTATCATCTGGCGCGTGCCGTCGGTCGAGGCGTTGTTGACGACCAGGATGGCGTCATCGGGCCCGGCCTGCTCTGCGAGCGCGCGCAGGCAACGCTCCAGCAGAGCCTTCCGATTCCATGTCACGACCACGACGCACACACGCTTGCTCATGCTTGCCTTCCTTTAACTGTGCTCCGGCAGCGCGCCGAGCCTCATCCATTTAACCACGCGGCCTGGCTCGCGTGGAGGGCGGCTCAAGTACTTGAGCCGCCCTGCGCGCCCTTGGGCTTAGCTTGCGCCTGGCTTAAAGCGAAGTTAACGTGCGCCTCCCTACACTGGGCGGCATGAGCCTGGCTTCGAGTTCGACTTCCCCGCCTCTGGCCGAGGCCGCGCCTTCATCTGGGCGCGTGCTGATCGTGGACGACGAGAGGATGCTGGTCGAGACCATCGAGTACAACCTGCGCAAGGCCGGCTTCGAGACCATCACCGCCTTCGACGGCGAGTCGGCGCTGGCCCTGGCGCGCGAGCACCAGCCGCAGCTTGTCATCCTGGACCTGATGCTGCCCAAGATTTCGGGCTGGGAAGTGTGCCGCGCCCTGCGCTTGGACCCCGACTACCGGCTGAGCGCGCCGATCCTGATGCTGACCGCGCGCGGCGAGGAGTCGGACAAGGTCATCGGGCTTGAGCTGGGGGCCGACGACTACATGGTCAAGCCCTTCGGGATGCGCGAGCTGCTCGCGCGCGTGCGGGCTCTGCTGCGCCGCTCGGCTGCCGAGGACAGCGACAAGGCGAGCCTGCTGCAGGTCGGGCCGGTCTCGCTGGACATCGAGCGCCACGAAGTGCGCCTCAAGACGCCCGAGGGCGAGCGCGAAGTCCGGCTCTCGCTCAAGGAGTTCGAGCTGCTCAAGGCCCTGCTGTCCCAGCAAGGCAAGGCAGTCGCCCGCGCGACGCTGCTGGAGAGTGTCTGGGGCTCCGACTTCTTCGGCGACGAGCGCACGCTCGATGTCCACATCCGCTGGCTGCGCGAAAAAGTCGAGGCCCGCCCCTCGCAGCCCCAGCACATCCTCACCGTGCGCGGCGTGGGCTACAAGTTCAAAAGCTGAGCCCCTTCAATTTTTATTGTCAGCTCCCGGCAATTAGCAACCTTTATGGCCGGGCCGCAAAGCAGCGGGCGCACTTCGCGCGCCTGGCTGCAAGTACTTGGCTGCAAGTAATTGCGAAGCCGTGGCAAGCGGTTCATCGGCCCAGGCCACCGCGCCAGCCTGAGCCGAGCGAAGCTCCACGCGGGCTTCCGCAGGTGCCCAGGCATCCGGCTGCAAGTACTTGATAGTTGATCGCGCCGCGAATTGCAGCCGGTTCCGCTCGCCTCAGCGTGTGCCTGACGGTTGCCATCAAGCCAAATCGGTTAAACATAGGGCGCGTTGTGCTCACGCCTGCGCTGAGCGAGGCGTGGGCTTAGCCTCTCGGGGCGAGCATCAACGGAGGCATCAGCGCAAGCGGCTCCGATTTTGCCCGATGCCGCGCCCCTTGACACGGTTCAGCTCGCGCTTTTGTGCAGAGCTGTGTTAGGATCGCGTTAGGGCAAAGCTGTTGCGCTGTCGCCTGCGCGAGATAGTGTTGAGGACATTGCCGGAGCCGCTCTGGAGGCTTGTTTTTCAGGTGGCCCGGCTTTCGATAACGTCCACCATTTTACTGAGGCCACGGTGCCTCATGGCCAAGGGAGGCCATTTCATGGAACGCAACCTGCCGCCATCTGGCGAGCAACCCAAGCCTTCGTCGACTTCGCCGCCCGTTTCGGGCGAGGCTGTCACTGAGCGAGCCGGCTCCGAGCGTGTGGTGGGCGAGAGGCCCGCTGGCGAAAGCCTGGCGCGCGAGGGAAGCGCGCGCGAGCCGTCTGTGGTTCCTGCGGCGCTTGGAGCTGAGGGGTCGCGTACTTTCGCTGAGGCCGGCGCGCCGCAGGTGGAGCCTCGCCGTCGCATGAGCGGAGGGCAGCGCCGCGTGCTGGTGTGGACCTGGTTGGCCGTGGCGGGGATGTGCCTGTACGGGCTGTCGACGATGCTGGCCTTCTTCGCGCCCGGCTACACGCTGCCCGACCGCATTGCCTCGCTTTTCTTGATGTTCGGCCTGCTCTTCATCTTGATGCACGGGCTTGGCTACGCTAACTCGACCATCAAGGCCTCGTGGGGCTACAACGAGGTCAAGCGGCGCATCTTTACGCCTCAATCCGCGCCTGTTGTGGACTGCCTGGTCGCCTCGTTCAACGAGCCGCGCGAGGTCGTCGAGGAGACGGTGGCGGCCCTGGCGAACCTGGACTACCCGAACAAGCGCATCATCTTGCTCGACGACTCGACCAAGGAGGAGGCGCGCGAGGCGGTGCGCGAGATCGGGCTCAAGTACAACGTGCAGGTCGTGCAGCGCACCAACCGGCGCGGCTACAAGGCGGGGGCGATCAACGATTACATCAAGACCTCGGATGCTGAATATGTAGCCGTCTTCGATGCCGACGCCCTGCCCGCGCACAACTTCCTGCGCGACATCGTGCCCATCGCCGAGGAGAATCCCAAGCTGGCCTTCGTGCAGACGCCCCAGCACTACGCCAACACCGATGTTTCGGGCGTCGCGATGGGCGCTTCGCGGCTGCAGGCGGTCTTCTACGAGTACATCATGGAGGGCAAGGCGTATTCGCGGGCGGCTTTTTGCTGCGGCACCAACTTCGTGTTCCGGCGTGCTGCGCTGCTGGATGTCGGAGGCTTCGACGAGAACAGCGTGACCGAGGACTTCGTGACCTCGCTCAACCTGCACCTCAAGGGCTACGACTCGACGTATTACAACCAGATCTACGTCTATTCGATGGCGCCCGAGACCTTGCCCGCGTACTTCACGCAGCAGGGCCGCTGGGCCTTCGGCTCGGTGGGGGCCTTCCGCCGCGTGCTGGGCTCGATGCTGCGCGGCGGGCTCAAGATGCGGCCCGGCCAGTGGTGGGAATACTTCCTGTCCTCGACGTATTATTTCGTGGGCTGGGTGAACTTCGTGTTCATGTGCCTGCCGATCATCTACGTGTTCGGCACCATCAAGCCCCTGCGCCAGGACGTGTTCACCTACCTCGCGATCTTCCTGCCCTACATCCTGTTCACCATGAACTCGTTCTACCAGGGCATGGAGGAGCGGGGCTACAAGCTGGGCGAGGTGCTCAAGGGGCAGCAGCTCAACTTCGCCTGCTTCCCGGTTCATATGTCGGCGGCGACCTCGGCGCTGCTGGGGCGCAAGCGGCCCTTTGGCGTGACGCCCAAGGGCGCGGGCGGCGGCGCGAGCTGGCTTTCGCTGTGGCCCCAGCTGCTGATGATGGTGCTGTCGTTCGTGGCCTTCGTCTGGGGCACCTACAAGTACGTCTCGGGCCAGGACAGGAACACAGCCGCCATCGTAATCAACTCGATCTGGGCGCTGTATCACACTTACCTGCTCTCGGGAGTGTTCTCGCTGAACAGCCCGCTGCACTCGCACCGCGCCAACGAGCGCACCTTCGCCGCCACCAGCGGGCGCAACGAGGACGGCAGCCTGCGCTCCGATATGCGGCCCGCAGGCGCTGCCGGCGCTGGGGGCCTCGGCGCGGTGGCTGCAAGTACTTCCAGCAATGCTTCGGCGCGCGATGCCGGCGGCTCGGTCTTTGCGACCACCAACGCCGACGGCACGGTCGTCGCGCCGCCGCGCCAGCGCACTCGCACCGCCACCGGGCGCGGCGGGCGCATGGCGCTGGTCCTGATGGCGCTGTCCCTTGTTGGGCTGGGCGCGGCGGGCTGGACGATGGGCAAGTGGTATCTCGCGCCCGAGATACCGATGAACGTGTACATTCTGGATCGCACCACGGGCCGCGATTACCAGGAGCACCGGGCCCTGGCCTGGACGCTGAACTTCATCAAGGTACACAAGCAGACCAACTTCGGGCCGGACGGAGCGAGCGGGCGCACCGGCTACGACTACGCGCGCGACTTCTACGGCTTCGTGCCCGGCGACCCCGCCGGAGCGCAGCCCGACACCACGCACCAGGCCGATCTGGTCGTCGGCGGCCAGTCGGTCGAGCTGCCCGAGACCTTGAAGACGCCGGGCGCGCTGATGCTGGCCGACACCTACGGCCAGTTCGTCGAATACGACTACAAGCGCGACAAGTACGTGCGCTACCAGGCCCCGGCTGTTGGCATCTCGCCCAACGAAGTGGATCGCATCCAGGACTTTGCCGGGCGCGGCGGCCTCGTCGTCGGCGAGTGGAACACCCTGGGCTACCCCACGCTGCCCTCGGAGTACGAGGATCAGGCTCCTCTCGAAACCGGCTTGGCCAATGCACGCAAGGCCCTAGACTACTTCCAGACCAACAAAGACGTTGGGCTGCTCAGGCAGCAGGCCGAAGTGCGTAAGCAGCAGGACGTGCTGCGCAAATATGGCGCGACGGCTCCTGCCGCGAACGTGGCCATCATGCGCCGTCAAGTCAAAGTGGCTCAGGCCGCCGTAAACAAGACGCTGGACACGATCCAGAAGCAGAAGCAGGCCATCGCCAAGCTCGAAGCGGCCCTGGCGCGTAACGAGCCTCTGCTGGAGCAAGTGGCGGCTCAGAAGCGGCTCGAAGAGACGCTGCACACCAACTACCTGGGCTTCTACGGGCGCTACGTGGACAAGTTCGAGGAGGAGCACGAGTACGACTTCCGCCTGTGGAAGAACGTCGCCGACTACATCAAGCGCACGCCCGAGCTCAAGGCCAAGTACCCCAACGGCCCGCGTGGGCCAGGCTTCGTGATCTACCCTGATGGCCGCCAGACCATCACCAACCCCGAGACCGGCCAGGAAGAGGAAAACCCCTTCGCCCAGCCCATCATCCTGACGCAGGAGGATTTGCGCCCCAACGTCAACTCGGCTGAGCTGGCCACCATCAACCGCAACCCTCAGATGGCGGACGATCCCCTGCTGCGGGGCGTGTCGGAGAAGACGCCGATGCGCTACTGGTTCGACGTGGTCAAGCCCATCGGCGAGGCCAAGGTGCTGACCTTCTACAAGCTGCTGCTCAACGACCGCGGTTTGGAGAAGCTCAAGGCGGCCAAGTTCCCGGTTAAGTTCCTCAAGACCGACGGGCGCGGCAACGCGCTGGCGATCTTCCCGGCCACCATCGCCTCACGCCAGGGCGACGACCTGCGCTCGTTCTACTTCGCGGGCGACGCCTCCGACTACAGCCTGGTCTCGCGCGTCTCCGAGCTGGTGCCCGCCACCGGCGGCGTGATGGAGTTCCTGGGCGCGCGCACCGGCCCCTTCCCGATGCAGTACTACTGGAACTACTACCAGCCGCTGATGCGCAACATCTTCAGCACCACCGCCAGCGCGCGCTACAGGACTTCGTAGCCGCCAGCTCCCGCAAGTACTTGCCAGCACTGGAAGTACTTGCACGCCGCGAACTTTTTGCAGCTTGAATTCCCGATCCCGGCAGGTGACGTGAACATGATAAAGATGCAACATTCTCTCAGCCGCCTGGCGCTGCCGCTGCTGCTGACGGCGGCTGGAGCGGCTCCCTCAAGCGCCCAGGTGCTCGCGGCGGCTTCAGCCGTGGCCGGAGCCGCCGCCCAAGCTCCCGCACCCGCCACGGCTCGGCCCGCCGAGCTGAACGAGCCGGACGCCAAGCTGCCCGGCGGCGCGGCGTGGGCCATGCTCGCGGAGCGGCGGCAGGAAGCGCGCCTGCTCTCGCAGAACGGAGCCTGGGTGGAGGCGGCCTCGCAGTGGCGCGGCGTCCTGTTCGACCTGCAGCAGATCGAGCGGTTCGCCTCGCCCGCGCAGCGCGAAGGCCAGGCGCCCCACGTCGCGATGCTGCGGCGCGAGGCCGAGCACGAGATGAAGCGAGCCCAGGGCCAGCTGAGCGCCTTCTGGTCCGTGCGCGACCTTGTCACGCCCGAAGTCGATTCGCGCAACCCGACCCCGCTCAACTCAACCCCGCGCCACGAGCCGCGCCCGCTTGCAGCCAGCCGCCCGGCGCTGAGCCCAACAGCCGAGGCCAGCACGGGCGTCCCCGCCGCCAGGCCCGCCACGCGGCGTCTTCAGCCGCCGCAGGAACTCTCGCCTGCGGTTCAGTTCTCGGCTCTGCTGCGCCCGCCACGTCCCCGGCTGAGCCGCGCAGCTGCCAGCCGGAGCAAGCCGTCGCCAGTGGCTTCGGTTGTCCGAGCACCCGAGTTCGATGGGCCGATTTACAGCAGCGAAGTGTTCAATCAAGGGCTGCTGACGAGCAGCGAGTCGCCTCGGGAACACGGCGGTTCGGCGGCTGTGCTGCGTTGGGCTCGCGAGCAGTGGTGGGCGCGGGCTCTGGTGCAGCGAGGCGTCGACAGCCGCAACGCCGCGCCGCTGCGCCTGCTGCTTGCCGGGCCATCGCCACTGCCGCCGGGCGTGCTGCCCATCGTGAGCGGGTCCTTCCGCTCAGCTGCGTTGCTCAAGGTGCCAGCCGTGCCCGCGCTTCCGGCCTCGGCGCTGGCCGTCAGGGGGGGCGAAGCGGCTTCGGTTCAGGCAGCGGCCACGCTCGCGCTCAGGACTGATGCGCCAGCCGAAGCGGGCATCGCTCCGGAAATCGTCTCTGCAGCAGGCCGCACGAGCCAGAGCAGCGTGGCGGCTGCCGCGCGCCCGCTGCCCCTGGCCCTTGCGCCCGTCGCTCGGCCCGGCAGCAGGCAGGCCGGGCGCTCGTGGACGATGCAAATCGTGCTGCCTTCAGCTGCGGAGGCCGCGCTCGCCGCCTCGCTTCCCCTGGGCTCGCAGCCCTGACGCCGCGCTCAAGTACTTGCCGGCGAGCGCGGCTGTCGCTGAACCGGCTGTGTTGAGCATCTCTTGAAGGGTTTAGGGGCGGCGCGGCCACGGGCGCGGGCTTGAGGAGCTGGGCTTGAGGAGCTGGGCTCAGGCGAGTTTGAGAAGTGAAGTTGGAAGTGGCCGGACGTTTTGGAACCGTGGTCGAGGCGGCCCCGTGCTGCGGACGCTACAAGTACTTGCAGCAGCCCTGGCGCGGCCCTGAGCGCCGCCGTTGAACATTGCCGTTGAGCATCGCCATTGAACAGCCGCATCCATCATCATGAGCAACACCGACTTGAGCCGCCGCTCCCCGCGCTCCACGACAATGCCCCGCCCGGCCGCCGCGCGGCCCGCTTCGATCGCCTCCGGCAGCAACGCGCCCAGCAGGCCCGTCGCGCCCGGCGGCAGCTTGAGCCGCTTCGTTGAGCGCCGCCGCGCCAGGGCCTTCGCCTCGCCTCAAGCGCCCGGCGCTTTGCCTGACGAGCCGCTGCTGCGCGTTTTGAGGAAAACCAGAGCCCTTTCCGGCGCGCTGCTGCTGAGCCTGGCGCTGCCTTCGGCTGTGCAAATCGGCTCGGGCGCCTGGCGCTTGTCCTGGAGCGCCGCCCTCGCGCAAGCTCCAACCGCTCCCGACTCGACCACAGCCAACGCCACCAGCTCCGCCGCGCCCGCCGCATCTGGAGCCGCCGCATCTGGAGCCGCCGCGCCCGCGACGCCTGCCGCTCCTGCGGTTGCCGGCGACGCTTCAGTGCCTGCCGCATCTCCCGCCGCGCCGGTTCAGGCTGGTGGGCCCTCGGGCTCTGCGGCCCCAAGTACTTCCGCGCCTGCCCTCAGTTCGCCGTCCGGCGGGGCGGGCGCGGCAGCGCCGCAAGCGACGCCTCGCGCCTCGTCCGCTGCTTCGTCTTCAACACGCAAAGCGCCTGCAGCCAGGGTCCCTGGGCGCAAGGCGACTTCGCGCGGCGCGGGCATGGCCGGGCTCAAGGGCGCGGTTTACGCTCCGTTTTCGCTGCCTCCTGCGGTTTCTAAGAGGCAGGCGGCGAAGGCGTGGCCTTCGGTGGAGGCGGGAACCAGGGCGCTCAAGGCCAAGCGCGCCGAGGACGCGCTGAGCCTGTATCGCAAGGCCAGCGCCATCGACCCGCGCAACATCTACGCCTCGGCTGGCGTGGCCGATTCGCTCTTCATCCTGGGCCGCTACGCCGAGGCCGAGACAGCTTACCGGCGTGCCATTGCGCTGCAGCCGGACGAGCTGAGGCTGCAGCGCAACCTGGGCGAGATCGCCATCATCCGCGGCAACACGCGCGCCGCCGACGCCATCTGGCGGCAAGTACTTGCCGCGTCGCCGCGCGAGTTCACGGCCAACTACCGCCTGGCTCAGATCGCTGTCAGCGCGGGCCGCTCCGAGGCGTCGTTCCCGTTCTACCGCGCGGCTCTGGAAGCGCAGCCCAAGAACGCCAAGGTGTGGGCCGAGTTCGGCCAGGCGCTGGCTTACACCGAGCGCGGCGACAAGGCGCGCGGCGCGCTCAACCGCGCCCTGGGGCTCAACCCCAAGTCGACTCCGGCTCGCTTGGCTCTGGCCAACCTTCTCTCGTGGAACGGCGATTACGCGAGCGCCATCGCGCAGTACAAGCGGGTGCTGGCGCGGCAGGCGGACAGCAAGGAAGCGCACCTTGGCCTGGCCGACGCCCTGACGTACGCGCGGCGTCCCAACGAGGCGATCCCGCAGTATCAGAGCGCCCTGGACAGCGATCCCAACTCGGCTGCGGCTCGCTTCGGGCTGGGGCGGGCCTTCGTCTTCGCGAGCCGCTTCGAGGAGGCCATCTCGCCGCTGCGCCTGGCTGTGCGCCAGCAGCCCCACAATATCGAGGCGCTGCGCCTGCTGGCCATCGCGCAGGCGGGGCGCGACGGCTCGCCTGCGGCCAACGCCGCCGCTTCGCTGGTGACTTACCGCGCCCTGCTATCGCGCCAAACGCGCCCCGAAGAGCAGGCCGTGACGCTGGCCGCCATCGGCGACCTGGAGAACGGCCAGAACAACGTCGCCGCCGCCAGGCGCGCCTACGAAGGCTCGCTGCGGCTCTCGCCCAACAACACCGAGGCGGCCAACTCGCTGGCCCAGATTTACATCGCGCAGGGCGACCTGGAAGGCGCCCGGCGTGTGGTCGAGGCGGCCCTGGCCCGCGAGCCGGGCAACGTGCGCGCGCGCATCTTGCAGATCGTGATCGAGAACCGCTCCGGCAACCGCGAGCGCGCCCTGGCCCTGTCGCGCCCGCTCGAAGGCGTCGAAGCTCCCAATCCCGGCGACGCGCTGCAGCTGGCCGCGGCCCTGCGCGACGCCGGCAACCCCGAAGCGGCCAATCGCATCATCGCGAGGCTCGGAGCCAGCCTGCCTAAAGACCGCTCGCAGGCGCTGCAAGTCGCCAACGCTGTGCGCGACTCGGGCTCGTACGATGCTGCGGTTGCGCTCTATCAGCGGCTCATCGAGGCGGACCCGAAGGACATCCGGCCCCGGCTGGAACTGGCCGAGGTCTTGACGTGGCAGAACCAGCTTCCAGCCGCGCAGTCGCAGCTCGAAACCGTGCTGGCGAGCGACCCCAACAACCTGGAGGCGCTGACCAAGCGGGCCACAGTACTTGTGCGCGAGCAGACGCCCGACTCGCTCAACCAGGCGCAGTCGGAGCTGACGAAGATTCTGGCGCGCGACCCCGAGAACGCGCGCGCACGCATCGCTTCGGCTGAGCTGCAGACGCTGCGCCAGAGCTACGCGGGCGCGGCTGTGGACTACCGCGCGGTTCTCGAAGCCGACCCCGGCAACCTGAAGGCGCGGCAGGGGCTGGCGCGCAATCTGTATTACGCGCACCAGACCGACGAGGCCATCGCCGAGTATCAGGAGCTGCTGCGGCGCGCGCCCGATAGCAACCAGATCAAGCTGGAGCTGGCCCAGGTTTACCTGGACACCAACCGGCTCGCGGACGCCGAGGCGCTCTTCAGCCAGGTCGTCGCCGACCGCCGCGCCATTTTGCCGCCCCTGCTCGATGGCCACGTCATCCTGCGCTCCAACGCCGAGCTCTCAGCCTCGCTGCCCTTCCGGGCCACGCGCGCGGCCCAGGTGCAAGTACTTGGCGGGCAAATTCTCAGGTCAGGCGCGCGCGTCGTTGGGCGCTACGTGCCGGTCGCGGGCAAGCCGCGCCGCTTCTCGGTCGAGCGAATCCAGCTGGCTCAGGCCACCGCGCCCGACACCACGCAGGCCGGCGGCTCCACGCCCGGCGCGGGCCAGGCCTCGGCCCCAATCGCGGGCGGCACTGCGAGCGCCAATGCCACCGGCACCGCAACCAGTCCAGCTGAAGGCAGCGTCGCGAACGCGGCTCAGGGCGCTGCAGCTGCGACTAACGGAGCTCAAGGCAGCGCGCTCGGCGGCAACGGCGCGGCGGTTTCGGTTCAGCAGGCTCCGGCGCCGGCTGCCGCTGTGGTGCCGAACGTGCGGATTCCCTCCGGCGCGCCGCCCGAAGTGCAGGCTGGCGGCGACCGCGAGCAGGTCGCGGCGCTGCGCGGGCTGGGCGAGGTGAGGCGGCGCCAGAACCGCCTCGATGAAGCGATCGACTTCTTCAACCGTGCCCTGGCGCTGGACGCGACGGACGTTCCCGCGCGCATCGGCTTGGCTCAGTCGCTGCGCGGCAAGAGCGATTACGTGGGCGCTTTGACTGAAGTGGATCGTGTGCTCGGCGTTGATCGCGCCAACCTGCCGGCCCGCGCGCTGCGGGCTCAGCTCTTCTCGCTCACGGGCCGCAAGCAGGAGGCGCAGACCGAGCTGGACGCCATCGTCTCGACGCTGGACGACCCGGACAACCCGGCCCGCCTGGAAGACTTCCAGAGCATCGCGGGGGCTTTGGTCGGGCTGCAGTCTTACGACACGGCGCTGCGTGTCATCGCGCTGGGGCGCAAGAAGTTCCCCAACGAGATCGGCCTGCGCCTGGCCAACGCCGAGGCCCTGAACTACGCGCGCCGCTTCCCCGAAGCCCGCGCCGCCTACGACGAGCTGCTGGCCGCCAACCCCAAAGACCCCGAGGCTCTGCTGGGGCGCGCCCGCGTCTTCAACTACTCGGATGCCCTGGCCGACGCCGAGCCCGCCTACCGCAGCCTGCTCGCAGCGCAGCCCGACAACTACCAGGGCCTGGTTGAGCTGGCCGATGTGCTGTCGCGGCGCGGCAGCTTCCCCGAGGCGGCTGGCCTCTACCGCAAGGCCATCGAGCGCAACGCCAACGACCTGCAGCCCCGGCTTGAGCTGGGCCGCGTGTTGCGCTACCAGAAGCAGTTCGACGAGTCGGACAAAGTACTTAGCGACATCCTGGGCATCGACGCGCGCTACGGCCCGGCCCTGACCGAGCGCGGCATCCTGCGTGGTGAGCGCGGCGACTACCCCGCGGCCCTGACCGACCTGGACGCGGCCCTGGAAATTTCGCCCAACGACCTCAACACCATCTTCGGCCTGGCTGAAGTGCAGAGTTACGTGGGCAAGTACGACAAGTCCATCGCCAACTACCGCGCGGGCCTGGCCAAAGACCCCACCAACGTCAAGGGCCGCACCGAGCTGGGCCTCGTGCTCTCGTACGCCGGGCAGAACGAGGCCGCGCTGCGCGAGCTGGACGCCGTGCTCACTCAGGCGCCGCAGAACGTGAACGCGCAGATCGCCAGGGCCAGCGTGCTGGCTCGCTCGCGCCGCCTGCCCGAGTCCATCGGGCTGTATAACACGGTGCTGCAGGCCGACCCGCGCAACGTGCGCGCTCAGGAAGGGCTGGCGGATGCGCTGGTTCTGGATCAGAAGTATCCGCAGGCGGTGCAGATTTACGATGCTCTGATCGCGGCTTCGCCCGACAACCTGGGCTACCGCATCAGCCGGGGCCGCGCCCTGGGCTACGGCAAGCGTTACACCGAGGCGGCGGCTGGCCTGCGTGCTGTTGTCTCGGCGGACCCGCAGAACATGGAGGCTCGGCTGGCCTTGGCTGAGGTGCTGACCAACTCGGGCCGCGTGCCTTCGCGCCGCGAGGCGGTTGTCATCTACCGCTCGGTGCTGCGCGACCAGCCGGCGAACGTGCCCGCGCGCATCGGGCTGGGGCGCGTGCTCTCCTACTCGGGGCAGTATGGCGAGGCGGATAACATCCTCAACGCCGTCATCAAGGAGGCGCCGCAGAACTCCGAGGCTCTGCTGGCTTTGGCTGAGAGCCAGCGTTTCGCGGGCCGCTTCTTCGACGCGCGCGACACCTATGGCCGCGCGCTCAAGCTCGACCCGGCCAACCCCCTGGCAACCGAGGGCCTGCGCCTGGCCACGCGAGAGACTCGTTCGAGCGCGACGCTGGCGGTGCGCTCCTACAACGACACCAACGGCGTCCACGTGCGCGGCATCTCGTTTGGCCCGACCTTCAACACGCGCGCGGGGCAGTTCGGCATCACGCTCGAAGAAGGCCGCTTCCGCCAGGGCAACGTGAGCCTGAAGCGCCAGGCGCTCAACCTCCTGGTCGCGCGCCGCATCGGGCCTCTGGCGGCTCGGCTGGTCTTGACTCGCCTCAACTACGGCGGTGCGCCCGACAAGAACCTGTACGACCTCACGCTTGGCCGCACTCAGGGGCCGCGCTCGCGCTACTTCCTGGGCGCGAGCCGGCTCGATGTCTTCGAGTCAGCCGGGGCCGTGCTGCGCGGCATCACGGCGCGCCAGGAGCGGGCCGGAGTCGACTTCCCGCTGGCGAGGCAGCTCGACCTGGAGCTTCGCTACGCGCACTACAACTACTCGGACACCAACAACCGCAACACGCTGGGCGCGAGCCTGTTCTACCGCCTGACGCCCGGCACGCCGAGCCTGCGCGTGGGCCTGGGCTACGTGCGCGACAACACCAGGTTCTTCTCGCCGTTGTATTACACGCCGCAAGATTACAACGCGCTGTCGGTTCTGGCCGACTACTCGGTCGAGCAGGGCCGCGCGCGCTACGGCCTGTTCGCGCAGCACCCTCTGACCAACTCGACCGGCACCAACGGGCGCAACCGCCCCGCCGACACCCTGTTCGGCTTTGGCAGCTACGACCTGAGCGACCTGGTGCAGGTGTTTGCCAACGGCGGCGTCGTGCGCTCGCCCAACTTCCGCTCCAACGACATCAACGCAGGCGTCACAGCCCGCTTCTAAAGCCAAGCTGCACCAGGAAGCGCCTGCAAGTACTTGCAGGCGCTTCTTGCTTGGAGGTTTCATCATGGCCGAGCCCAACAGCATTCCCACGCCGCAATCGCTTGAATCCGAGCAAAATCTTCTCGGAGCCATGCTGCTGGAGCGCGACGCCATCGTGCAAGCCGCCTCGATGGTGCAGGTGAGCGACTTCTACCGCGAAAATCATCGCCTCATCTTCCAGGCCATCATCGAGCTGCACGGGCGTGGCGAGCCGGTTCATGTGGTTACTGTCTCGGAAGAGCTGCGCCGCATCGGAAATCTGGATGCTGCCGGAGGCATTCCCTACGTTGGCGTGCTCATCGAAGCCTGCCCCACTCCGGCTGGGGCACCGGCTTACGCCCGCCGCGTGCGCGAATTCAGCGTGCTGCGCCGCATGATGTCCTGAGCGAGCCGCTGCTTTAGTCGAGGAGCGCGAGCAGCTTGCGGCGGTTGAGGATCATCAGAGCGTATATGACCAAGCCGACGGCGAAGTCGAACTGAAGAATGACGTGAAGAACAGCCCACACCGACTTGTGCCACACGGGAAGGCCCGATACCAAGATGGCCAGCCAGAAAGGTAGCGAAAAGGTGAGTGCAAGGCAGGTGTCGGATCGTCTCCGATAGGCATGGAGAGCCAACATGAAACAGGCTGCACCTGTAACAATCGCCAGAACCCAAACCGGCCATCTGGCAACGCCCCACCAGCATGATGCCGCGAGTAGAGCAGCCACGCACGCCAAGACTCTCGGCGCATCCACAACCACTTTTTTTAATGCTTCCCGCTGAGCTTCGTTCATAACTCAATGATGCCCCAAAGAGCACCTGCAAGTACTTGCGGGCGTGCCGGGCCGCTTCGCTGTTAAAATCGCCTCCATGCGCTACCTCGTCATCTCCGATGTGCACGGCAATCGCTTCGGGCTTGAGCAAGTCCTGGCCGATTCCGCCGACGAATACGACCGCATCTTGTGCCTGGGCGATGTCGTCGGCTACGGCGCGCACCCCAACCAGTGCTGCGAGATGCTGCGCGAGGCCGAGGCCATCTGCTTGATGGGCAACCACGACGCTGCAGCCCTCGGCCAGCTCGACATCTCGTGGTTCAACCCTGTCGCGACCGAGGCGATTTTGTGGACGCGCGCCCAGCTTTCCGAAGAAAATAAGAGCTGGCTGCGCTCGCTCAAGCCGCAGCTGGACTTCCCTGACCACGATTTTCAGGCCGTGCACGCCTCGCTGCGTGAGCCTCTGGAAGAATACATCATGGACGCCGAGATCGCCGCGCCCAACATTTCGCTGATGCAGAGGAGCCTGTGCTTGTTCGGCCACACGCACCACCCGTGCGTCTTTGCGGCGCCCAAAGATCGGGCTCAGCTCAGCTCGCCCAACGAGTTGCGGGCGGCTGATTTAGCGGGCGGCGAGTTCAAGATCGACTTTGAAGAGGGGCTCAAGTACTTGCTCAACCCCGGCTCGTGCGGCCAGCCCCGCGACGGCGACCCCCGCGCGCGCTTCGCCATCTGGGACGCCGCCGAGCGTTGGCTGCACGTCTTCGCCTCCGAATACAACATCAGCCTCGCCCGCGACGCCATCTACCAGGCCGGCCTGCCCAAGATGCTCGGCGACCGCCTGCTGCGTGGCCAGTAGAACCCAACTCAAGCGCCCAAGTACCTGAGCGCGCCGTGGGGCGGCTTTGGCACGAATGTGGATGAGCCCAGGGGAGCTGAGCCGAGCAGCCAGGGCAGCCAGGGCAGCCAGGCCGGGCAGCGACACAAGCCTTGTTTCCTGTGTTACAATGCGGGCGTTCGCGGAGCCGCGAGCAGCCCGCCCAGAGGTCGCCCAGAGGTCGCCGAGAATGAACATTGAGCATCCGCACGCATCCGATGAGGCCCAGCCTCCAGCCCAGGCCGCGCTCATCCTGGCCGTGGACGACGAGCCCGAACTGCTGAACATGATCGACTTCACGCTGCGCTCTGAGGGCTACCGCGTGGCCCTGGCGCGCGATGGGCGCGAGGCGCTGCAGCAGGTGCAGGCGCAGCGCCCGGCTATGGTCATCATGGACGTCACCATGCCCGAGATGGACGGCTTCGAGGCCCTGCGCCGCCTCAAGGAAGACCCCGCGACCGAGGCTCTGCCCATCGTCATGCTGACCGCGCGCGCCGAGGAAGCCGACATCCTGGCCGGCTGGCTGCGCGGCGCCGACTTGTACCTGACCAAGCCCTTCGACCCCTTCGAGCTCCTCGCCCACGTCTCGCGCGTGCTGCGCGAGACCCAGGTCAGCGACGACGATTACTACAGCTCGCTGCCCTGAACCGTCAGGTTCTTTTCGGATGGACGCTGCAAGTACTTGCCGGTACTCGCGGCGTTTTGCTGCCTTTAGCTGCCCTCAGCGCACGATGAACTTGTAGCGCCTCAGCACCGCCCTGGCCTGCGCGCCCGTCAGGTACGCGCTCAGCGCCCGCGCCTCGTTCGCGTGGCTGCTGCCCGCGACAACAGCCACGGGGTAGCGGATCGGCTTGTGCATACTCGCCGGAGCCACCGCCACCACGCGCACCCGCCGCGAGGACGCGGCATCGGTTGCGTACACCACGCCCGCCTCGACGTTGCCTAACTCGACCTGAGCCAGCGCCTCGCGCACGTCGCGCCCGCGCACCGCTTTGGCCTGCACGCGCGGCCAGATGCCCAGCCGCGTGAACACCTCCTGAGCCCGCATCCCAGCCGGCACGCTCGGCCCGCCCACGGCGACGTGAGCCACCAAACCCTGCGCCACGTCCTTGAAGCTGCGAATCGGCAGGCGGCTGCCCAGCGGCACGATCAGCACCAGAGTGTTGCCCGCCAGAACGCGCCGCGTGCCCTTCTCGATCAGCCCGCGCGCGGCCAGCTCGTCCATGTTCTTGTCGGCGGCGGCGATGAACACATCGACCGGAGCGCCCGCCTCGATCTGGCGCTGCAAAGTCCCCGACGAACCGAAGTTGAAGTGCAGCCGAATGTTGGGATGCTGCTGCAAGTACTTGCCGCCGATGTCGGTGAGCGCGTCCTTGAACGAAGCCGCCGCCGAGACCGTGAGGTCAACCGGCAGAGCGTTCGCCTGAGCACTGGCCCGAGTGTTCGCTTGAGCTGAGCAAAGCGCGAGGGCAGCCGAAGCCAGCAGCAGTGAAGTGTTCATGCGTGACGAGTTTGCCGCGCCCTGGCACGGCGCGACCAGAGGCCCAGCCCCAGGATAAACCCCAGATTAAGCACGGCCAGCAGAGCCGAATACAGGCCCGCCAGCCTCAAATCGCCATCTTCGGCGGCCATGTAGATGGCTGAAGGCACCGTCATCGTCCGGCCCGCGATGTTGCCCGCGACCATGATCGTCGCGCCGAACTCGCCCAGCGCCCTGGCAAAAGACAGCACCGCTCCCGCCGCCAGGCCGGGCCACGACAGAGGAACCGTGACCGTCCAGAACACCCGCGCCGGAGCCGCTCCCAGCGAGCGCGCCACGTCCAGCAGCAGAGGATCAACGCTCACGAACGCAGCTTTGGCGCTCTGGTAAGCGAGCGGAAACGCCACCACAGCCGAGGCCACCACAGCCGCGTACGGCGTGAAAAGCAGCCGAAACTCGAAGTGCCGCTCCAGCCAAAGCCCAACGATCCCCTGCCGCCCGGCCAGGACGAGCAGAGCATAGCCCGTGACAACCGGCGGCAGCACCAGAGGCAGCAGGAAGCACGCTTCGAGCAGCTCCTTGCCCCAGAAATCGCGGCCCGCCATGCCCAGAGCCGCCAGAGTCCCCAGGCCAAAGGCCACAGCGAGGGCCGCAGCCGCGACCTGGAGCGAGAGCAGAACCGGCTGCCAATCGAGCATGGATCAAGCCTGAACCGAGCCGCGCGCTCAGCCGAGCTGAGCCTCTGCCGAGCTGAGCCTCTGCCGCCGCGTGGCGGGCGCAGCAAGTACTTGCTGGGTGCTCAGCCGAGCTAAGCCTCTTCTTCTTCGCCGACCGCAACGGCTGCGGGAACTTCCAGAGCCGCCTCGTCTGCGGCCACGAAGACCTCGACATCGAAGCTGGCGCTTTGCGCTTCCTGCTGGGCGTCCTGCCAGTGCGCGAAAGCCCGCCCCAGCCCGGATTCGCCCGGCTCGGCCTGCAGCAGAGCCGCAATCGAGGCGCGCGACGACCACTCTTCCCACGCCTCGCGGTTGAACCACAGCCGCCCCTGGTGGCGGTTCACGCCCAGCACGCGCGCGGCCTCCGCGTTGGCGAACAGCTTCTTCCAGGCCGCGCCCTCGGGCTTCAGGAGCGATGGCTCGAACAGCTCGCTGCAGTCGAGCAGAGCCCGCAGCGAGCCCAGCAAGTACTTGCTCGACCCATCGCGAATGTCCAGCGCGACCCACGCCTGCTCCAGCTTCAAGCCCAGCAGCCACTCGTCCAGAAAGGAGGCGCGCGAGCCTTCGCTTTCCAGAGGCGCGCCCTCAAGTACTTGCGGCTGGCCTCGGAGGGCTTCGGGCAGCTCGCACAGCGCGCACCATGAAATCAGCAGGCCCCAGCTCGCGGCGTCGCTGAGGTGCTCGCGCGCCCAGGCCGCGGGCGCGCCGCTTTCGCCTGGCAGCTCGGCGTGCAGCGCGAGCAGGCGGGCCAGCCTGTCGCGTCCGCGCGCCGCCAGCCACAGCGGAGGTGCCTTCAGCTCAGCGTGCTCCTCCAGGGCGCGGAAGAAGTCGCGCCCGCGCGCCTCCCACTCGTCCAGGGCCGCGAAATCTACCGCCTCGGCCTCGCTCGCCGGAGCCGTCTCAAGATCGCTCGAAGCGACCGCGAAGCACGGCGAAGGCATCAGCCGCTTGAGCAAGCCCGCCTCGAACCAGTGCTCGAACGGCTCCAGGGTTGGCCTCAGCTCGCGCTCGCGCAACGCGGTCGCGACGCTGGGGACGCCCGCGCCCTTGAGCTCGAAGCACAGCTGGGCCAGCCGCCCATCGGCGTCGTGCAGCTCCTCGATGTCCACGAAGGCGCGCCGCTCGTAGGCCCGCAGCTCCAGGAACAGGCCGCGCTCGCAGACCTCGCGGCTCAGGTGCAAGAATTCCAGGCCGCTCGCGACATCGCGCAGCTTCAAGTACTTGCGCTCCTCGCCCGACAAGCGCAGCGCCTCCTGCAGGCTCTGCTGCCTCAGCTCGCGCCGCTCCTTGTCGAAAAACGCCGCCGAGGTCTTGATCCAGCCGCTGGTCTGGCCGAACTTGTTGTGGAACACGATGAGCCCGCGCTCGCCCGAGCGCGCCTCGAAGTTCGAGAAGGCGAAGACGTTCTCGTCCACGCGCCCGTCGCCGCGCCACAGGTCGAACAGCGCGAAGTTATCGACGCCCGCGAACAGCGCGCGGTGGCGCATCAGAGGGAACAGCTCGCGCTCGTGGCGCTGCACCAGCCCTGCGTTGGGCGTCTCGTGCCAGCGCGCGGCGCGGTATTCCATGCCGTATTTCTCGCGCAAGCCCTCGATCTGCCCGTGCCCGAACATCGGCAGGCCGGGCAAAGTCGCCAGCAAAGTGGCGGCTCCAAAGTACTTGTCGCCGTCGCCGAACTGCTCGCTGGCCGTCTCCTCGTCCGGGTTGTTGAGGAAATTGACGAAGCGGTTCAGGATGCCGGCGTCGAACTCAAGGGTGTTCTTCAAAACGAGCCTGTACTCCTCGTTTTTCTCGTCGCGCAGCATATTCATGAACGCCGAGTTGTAAACCCGGTGCATCCCCAGCGAGCGCACGAAGTAACCCTCCATCATCCAGAACGCCTCGGCCAGAAGCAGGGTGTCGGGCGCTTCGACGGCGGCGCGATCGACGACCTCGCGCCAGAATTCCTGCGGCATCAGGGCATCGAACTCGTCCATCGAGAGCCCGAACCACGAGCGCGAAGGGATGTCGCCGCCTGTCCCCGGCTCGGGGAACCACAGGCGCTGGAAGTGACGCTTGGCTAAAGTCATCGCGGCGTCGAAGCGGATGATCGGGAAGCTGCGCGCGACGTGCAAAATGGTCTGGATCAGCGCCTCGCGTACCTCGGCCCTGAGGTAGTTGAGCTGAGCGGTGTCGTTCCACGGCATCGAAGTGCCATCGTTGCCGTGGTAGATGTAACGCACGTCGTTTGTCAGGTAATCGACGCGCTGGAAGACGACGGCGGCGTCTTCTCTGGAGTAGTAGTGGTCTTCGAGGAAGAGCCCGATGTGCTCGGCTGAGCTGAGGTTAGGCCCGTTGAAGGTGTAGGTCGGGAAGGGCGCGTGGTCCAGCGAGACGAACCAGTCCGGGTGCGCCGTAACCCAGTCCGAGTCCATGCCGGTGTGGTTGGGCACCATGTCCGAGGCCATGCGGATGCCGCGCTGCAGCGCCCTTTCTTTCAGGTTGTGCAAGGCGGGCCAGCCGCCCAGGTCGTCGGCGATTTCGTAGCGCAGGAGCGAGTAGGCCGAGGCCTCAGCGCCCTCGTTGCCGCACTTTTGCTTGATGGTCTTGGAGGCGCGCGAACGCTCCCACAGGCCGATCAGCCACAGCGCCGAGAAGCCTTGCGCCTGCAGCTGGTCCAGCTCCTCGTCGGGAATCTGATCGAGGCTTGTGATCGAGCGCGAGTACTTGCGGCACAGCTGTTCGAGCCACACGTAAGCGTTCTTGGCCAGCATGACAACGCGCGGCATCCAGTCGCGGTCGTCCGAGAAGGCTTCAGGCTCTTCGAGCTCGACCTCGGAGCGCAGGCGGGCGCGCCTGTAGTCGGGGATTTGAGCCGGGCCTGGGCCGTGGAAAACGGGCTTTTCTTCCTCGGCGCTCATATCGACGCCGCGCAGCAGGCGGTTGAGAAGGTCGCCCACGAGCTCGAAGCCCCAGTTCTCGCGCACCCAGCGCAGCTGAGCCGAGAGCGAGGCGGGCTCGTGCAAGAACGGCGAGGCGAGCAGGTCGCAGAGCCCTTCGCCGCGCGGCCCGAAGGGTTGCTGGCGCTTGAAATCGGCCTTGAGAAACTCGATGGCCGAGGCGTAGGAGGTGCCGGCAAGGGCCGACTCGTCGAACAGCTCGCGCAGCTTGGCGGCAGCCGGGTTGAGGTTGGCCAGGTGCAGCAGCAGCATCTCTTCGAGCACGGCCTCGCGGTGCGCGGTGCCCTCGGTCGTGCCCTGCAAGTACTCGCGCGCGCTGAGCTGCCCCGCGTACACGCTCTGCGGCGGGAACTCGGCGACGAAGGCTTCGAGCGTGGCTTCGAGGTTGGCGGCTCCCAGATCGGCTGCAAGTACTTGCAGCGCGCCGGCGAAGAGTTGGGGGTTTTTCTGGGCGCGAAAGAGCTGCAGCACGCGGTGCGACAGCTCGTGCAGCAGCGCGAGCGCGTTGATCTCGCCCGCGCGCACGAAGTCGGAGGTGCGCGAGGCGTTGATCTTGGCGGCCAGGTCGTGCGCGGCGCGGAAGTCGGTGAGGATGGCGCGGCCATTGAAGGCGAAGAGCGCGGCGTCCAGCGCGTATTTTTCGCGCGCCGAGCGGCGGATGTGGAGCTGGAAGAGGGCGGAGCGGCGGCGGGAAGTAGGCGTGAGCATCAAGGTGCATTTCACCACAGAACGCGGGACTTACCCAGGTAAAAGGGCTACGGCGTCACTGAATCACCACCATGAGAGCATCGTTTGAAGAGCTTGCGCGGTCGTTGGGCGCTGCGCATCCTCCGCGCCACATCTGGCAGGAGCCCTTTGAATCTGACCCAGGCTACTACCGCAGGCTGTGCAAGCTCGACGGGGCGGTGCCCGATGCCGCAGACCTGATCAGATACGTCCATGACATCCGTTACATGAAGCTGCAGCCTGACCTGCTGCGCTTCCTGCTGCCGATTTGCCTGCGGGCGTGGCGGGCCTACCTCTTCGACGCGGGCTCATCGCCCTACGGCAGCTTCATAGAGTACTTTTCGGCGGCTCTGGCCGCACGCCCCGACCTGCCAGAGATCTTGGGTGAGCAGGGCTGGCGCGCCGTCGCCGGGTTCATGCGCGGCTCAATCCTGGACCGCATGGACGAGGAAGTCGCGCTCCGCTTCGCGGGCATGGGCGCTTCGCCCTACAAGTGGTTCGACGCGCTCGGCTCCTTCGCCGTGATCTTCGCCGAGGTCGAGTCGCTGTGGACCGAGTGGTGGCGCCTGGAGACGCCCGGCCACGCCCGTGCCGCGCTGCAGTACTTGTCGTGCCTGATGTATGAGGACGCCGAGAACCCCATCTTCAGCCCGTGGACGCCCTTGGGCGGAGGGGGAGCGCCGAGCCTGTTCGAGACCGACGGCCACATCTACGATCAAGGCTGGCGCAGCGAGAACATCGCATTTCTCGAAGTTACGCTCTCTCCCGAGTATTTACAGGCGCGCCTGCAAGAGGCCGCGCAAGTACTTGAGGGCGATGAGAGCGGCGTGCCCCAGAAGATGATGGCCGACTTCGAGAAGCACAAAACTCTGCTGGAACTCAGAATCCAACAGCTATCTCTGCTGCTTCTGGAACTTGATGCCAGCGGCTGGATCCTCTGAGGCAGCGGTCTGGATTCAAGCCCTTGCCCCTCACCCACTCATCCCCAGCCGCCGCGCCACCTCCGCCCCGACCGCATACTCGCGCTCCGGGGGCAGCAGGCGCCGCGCACGCTCAGCCGCTCCCGACTGCAGCAGCGCGTGCGCCTTGCGCACAAGCGGCGTCAAGTCCTCAATCGAAAGCGTCCACTCGCCGACAAACTTCTCGATAATCGCCCGGCTCAGGCCGACTTGGATCGAGTTGCAGTTGGCATCCGCGCCGCGCAGCGTGCGCTCAGGATCCCACTGAACATGAACCTGGGCGC
>JAABUK010004185.1_pt1 | contig 23711 bp, 26 predicted proteins | sample 5559141 | NCBI WGS metagenome assembly JAABUK01 (sample SAMN10711869, study PRJNA513367) | rock metagenome | isolation source: Antarctica rocks | place: Antarctica: Victoria Land, Pudding Butte nord | collected 2016-01-03
GGGAGAGGGAGTTAAGGGGAGAAGGGGAGTTGGGCTTGGCTGAGTGCATGGAAGATGCGGGGGTGGATCTGGATTGGGTGCTTGATCGGGGCTTGTATCCTGACGAGCGGGATGTGTAGAGAAGGGGGAAGGGGAAGGGGAAGGTGAAAGGAGAAAGGGGTGGTGAGCTGGTCTCACATCTCGTACTGGTAAGGACTTGGGCGCAAGTTTTGCCTGAAGGCTGGGGCTTGGTTGTTTCAAGGTAAGTTCCTTTCCTTTCCTTTCCTTTCCTTTCCTTTCCTTTCCTTTCCTGAAGAGCTAACATCTTTCCTCTATTCCCTCCAATCATACTGTCTCTCTTCTCTCCTGTTCTTCTCCATCCATCTTTTCACTCTTCTCTGCGTAAGATGTAATGTTATGCACATTCTCAATCCTGAGTGCTTAGTACCGAATCAAATATCTATCAGTACACCAATCGCTTTTTCTCTTAGCCAAGCTATTTCCTTTCAGCCGCTCCAATCCAGTCACGTAATCTTTCTCCTCCTCCTCCTCCTCCTCCTCCTCCTTCCAAGTTCTCAACGACCTAGTCTAACAAGTAAAGAACCTGAACTTCTCATAGCTAAGGAATGTCAGTGGATTGAGCCCTACTACAATCGACTGGCTCTCTCGTATCGTGAACACCAAGACAGAAAGATAGGACGACTCAGACCTCAACTTCAATGCACTGAAGGGGTCCAATTCGCCATCAAATCCGCGGTGGATTTCATTTCACTGCCCGACCATTCATCCCTTCACTTGTTCTCCATGTAGTCACCAATCCTGATGTTGAAAGCACTGAAGTTTGTTTGCCTTTGTGTGTTTCAGTTTTGCATGTGCTCCTGCCGCTAGCTGAGTGAATATGAATGGGTTCTATCCGAATACCCTCATCACTCTTCACCCTTCTTGCCGATGAACTTTCTCCGTGGCGTACAAGGAATGACTAAATGAGTCACGCTGCCGCGTTTGTTCTGCACCCAAAGATGCACGAGCGGGAGGCGTAGACTTGAACGTGACTAGGCTTCGCAAGATAGACGTTGTCGGTTTCCAACATCCTCAAGGCCCAAGCGAAACCTGGGCGTAGAGGCATTTCTGGGGAATAGGAGATGCTAACCAGTAATCAAAGACTGACACCAGACCGCGGAAGCGACAGGAAGTGAGTTCGAAAATGGGCATCAAGAACATCTGCTTCATCGGTGCCGGACACGTCGGTAAGTCCACGCCCTGCCTTTGTTCAGATTTCTGCCTTTCAGGCCTACATTAGGAACAGATCTGGATTGAAAGCTGATGCTCTCTCTCTCTTCTCTCATCTCACCAGGTGCTCCTGCAGCCACTGTACTCGCATTCTTCCACCCCACCCTTCACATCATCGTCGCTGATAAATCCGCTACCCTGATCCGCAGATGGAACTCGCGTCACCTCCCGCTGAACGACGAGCCATGTCTGCGCTATCTCGTCCGAGTCACGCGCGATGGCACACTACCTACTCTGGTCTGGGCCGAGGATGATCAGACCGTGGAGAGGCCGGCGAGGAAGCCGAATCTAGTGTTCTCCAATGATGTCGAAAGCGGTCTTAGAGAGGCGGATATCGTGTTTCTGTGTGTGGAGACGCCCACCATGAGGAAGGGGATCGCGGTTGAAACGAAGGCGTTGGAGACAGCGGTGGGGGAGGTTGCGGAATGGGCGAAGGAGGGAGTGGTTGTGGTGGTGAAGAGTACTGTCCCTGTAGGAATGGCGGGGAGGATAAGGGAGACGGTGAGCCTGATAAAGTTCCAGATCAAAAGGTTTTTTGAATTCAAGGGTACTGATGTTGGAGACACAGATTTCTGAGATCAGGCCTGAGATGTCCTTCGAGGTTTTGTCTAACCCTGAATTTCTTTCCGAAGGAGAAGCAGTCAAGAATCTGTTGAACCCTGACCGCGTGCTGATCGGGTCATCGATGACAAGCACTGGTCACACAGCGGCCTTGGCATTAATCAATGTATACAGCTCCTGGGTAGCCTCGGCAAAGATACAGATGATGAGCAGCTTATCCGCCGAACTCGCAAAGCTGGCAGCGAATGCAATGCTTGCACAAAGGATCAGCAGCATCAACGCGATAAGTGCCATCTGTGAGCAAACAGGTGCCGATATATCTGACGTTCAAGTCGCTATTGGTAGCGATTCAAGGATAGGATCAGACTATTTGCGAGCTGGTATGGGCTTCGGCGGCTCGTGTTTCAAGAAAGACATTCTCAACTTGGTTGATTTGGCCGAATCTCTGGATCTTCCTGGCATAGGCGAGTACTGGTCACAGGTTCTTCGGATAAATCATGTCCAGTCCAGGCGTTTCGTGCAGCGAGTGGTATCAAAATTAGATGGATCGTTGTCGGACAAGAAAATTGCTATTCTGGGGTGGGCGTTCAAGAAAGGCACCAGCGACTCGCGGGAGACTCGTTCGGCTCATATTCTCAAGGAACTGCTGAAGAAATCGGTAAGTGAGATCACCGTCTTCGACCCTAGGTGTAACTCTACCGATATCGAGAAAGAGGTACATTCGATTCAGAAATTGATTGATCGGAAGTCAGCACGTCCAGGCACCAGTATCGTGGTGCACGAAAGTCCTTACACAGCCTGCCAAGGAGCTGACGGGATCCTCATCCTCACTGACTGGGACCTATTCAAATGCTTACCTAAGCCAACAGGGCCTTCTATAGTCCCTCCCGAAGCAGCCCGGGATGCTGAGATCTTCGGCTCAGACTCATACTTTTCATGGACAGATCGCCGACAGTCAGATGTCGGCTTATCACTATCAAAGCTTAGTATACTCGATAGCGACCGGACGAACGACAGGAGCAACTGTACGAGGGATTCAATACGCCGTCTGAAGCCTGACCTACCTTGCCCTTCCAACTGTCAATCTTGCAGGAGGAAGGCATCATTGGAGGACACAGATAATCAAATTGACTGGGAGCGCATTTCTGCAGCAGTGAAAAGTCCTCGATGGGTCTTTGATGGCCGCAATGTGGTGGACATTGGTGAGATGGAGAAGCTGGGCTTCAGAGTAGAAGCAATCGGGAAAGTCAGTGCATGGGGACCATCTCGAGCGCTAGGAAGGAATGAGATCAAGGTATAGCTCCATTCAATCAGCTTGAGCAGAGATTTCAGCGTCTGCTCGTCATGCTTGCAAGTCTAAGGAGTGATGGTGTTGATCTGGAACCGACGAAGGTAGGGATCACATTATGCTTAGGTCTCGTACTTGCCAAGATCTTTAGCTCCATCTACCCCTGAAAGGCAAAGAAGCTGAGGGGAGGCGTGCATTCGGCTCAGGTAAAAGACTCACTTCTTAGATGGTGTTGAATCCAGAATGTATGTACTACGGTATGCATGGAGCAGGTGTCACAATGCAGCAAGCCTAGCCTCTACTCCTCAGCAATCCTTCTACCTTCAAGGAGGCACCCAATATATTCCTTCCATTCACCCCTCAGCATCAAAGAATGCGTCAACCTCGCTTGTCTGCGTATCGGTCCTCTCTAGCGGCCGTTCTTCTCCATTGGTAGGTGGTGCTGGCGTCTTCGTCGGCTCCATCAGCTTCATGCTCCCCATTTTGTCATTCATGGCACTGCCATGTCGGTCATCATCCATGAGGCTCACGGACCTCGCCCTATATTGAGATACGACGTTCTGCTTTGCAGCAACCGCTTTCACATTCGGAGCTGAAGCTCCAAAGTCTATCAGATCGTTCCCGCCGCTAGACGCTGGAGTAGTAGCTTGCTGAGTCTGTTGCCCATTGTTCTCGTTATGTGTTGGTGAAGTCGTTACGTGTGGGGGAATGTCAAAATCACGGTTGACTTTCTGGCCAGGCAGGATCGGAGCAATGGCCAGTATTTGCTTAGTCATTTCGCTTGGATCTTTTGCATCTCTGTTCTCCATCAGCATATATGTTTCAATAGATGCGTATGAACTTACACTGTGGCATTCAAAATGAAATCGAGATCGGCCTCACCCTCTTCAGGTTCTCCAAGGCCAGTTCTCACCCTCCGGAACAACTTCGGCCTCCAATCGATCCCTTCCTCGGCCCTCTTGGCAGCTTCTTCTCGTTGGCGGTCTTCGACTTTCGTCTTTTCATCGGTGGCTTTTTCATGGTCCCGTGCATTGACTGCCAGTACAGTATCCCGCCATAGCTTCTGGCTTTCACGCTCAGTTTGTTCTTCCAAGGGTCTCGTCTGTGGCGGGGCATGCTTCGCATTAGTCGCATTGAAGAGCAGCTCTTTGTGACCTGTCACTACATCTTTGATGTACATCTCTCCATTCCAAAGACCACTCAGCTCGTACAATACCTCCCCAGTCTTCTCATTCTTGATCACGCCTCCAATGGCATTATAGGTGCCACTAAAATATCCCTTGGTCTTAAATTCGATGTCCGTGGTGAGATTGTTTTCGGGACAACGCACATAACTGTGGTCTCCCAATTCGTATTTCATCTTGCCGAAAAGGATGCCTCGTGCATACATATTTGGTTGCGTAAGGATACTGTCATCTGTTAGCGAAGTACGCAGTGCCAGCCAGGATTGCGTACTATTTCTCTCCGCCTCTTGACTTCCCTCTATTCATGAATCTCAAGTATGATATACCCTCCATCAAACTTGCAGCCGAATTGCCCAGAAATTTGCTTCGAGGTTTCAGTGTACCGTCCACCCGAATACCATGTTCAGGAGCCATAAAGAAGTACGAGGAGTTGGGCGGATGATGCGACGTCTGCTCTGCAATATAATAACCTTTTGTATGGTCTGGGTAGTCCCAGTAGCATGTGAAGGTCTCGCCAAGAACAGGGTTCAGGGGTTTCTTGACCCCTCTGTGGTCACATTAGCCAAAAAGCAGAGGAGATGCGGTGCCGACAACTTACGGAGGTTTTATGTGCCAGCCACTCAGGTAGAACTTGACAACCGACACAAAGCGTTTCACAGGATCATCAACCTCCGGCATTGGCAGCAAAGTATCAGGATGCGCCATGAAACTGTTGTACGGGAGTCAGTCCGTGATGGTCGGGCTGAGACAGTTATACGCACTTCGTTATCCTTTCCAACATCGACCTTGGCTCCAAAATGAACGTAGGCAAGGTGACGCGCGAGAGATCTGCGCCTGGCCGAAGTTGGGAGATGATATGTGAGAGGACTAGACTCGTGCTATCAGCTTCCCAGTCCATGTTGTCAATTCGTTGTAGGTTATCACCATTGCCCTGATCTGGCTCAACAATTGTCTCATCTTCTGGTCCTGCAGCCGAGTCTGTCCTTGCGTCGTCGGCTGAAGAGCGGTCACCTAAAGTGTCTTCAATCAGCTTCTCTGCGGGATTGTTTCCACAGTCCTACCACTTACTGTTCAAGCTCGACCGTCGATGAGCATGATGAGTATGGAGCTTCATCGTGAGGGCAGTTAAAAAATGCAATCTACCGCCAAAGGGTTGTATTTGCAGGCATCAAGAAATCGTAGGCATTCACACGGACCGGAGCTTCGGCGGGATGACGCAGAGCTGTGGAACTTCACACGAGAACTTGGAAGGTCAGGCAGCGCTGCGATCAGGTTAACGTGCTCGGTTTGCCGCTGTGCAACTACCAAAGTCAAGGTCTTTATTTCGATGCCGTCGTGACAAGTTTTGAACAGAAATATACTAGCTTTGTGGTGGAGAGGTCACATTCTGCATATTCCTAGATATCATCTGCCTTGAAGCACGATTCTTGGCAACTAAAACCTGTTGTGATTTTTGCTCCGACCTCACCCTTCAGGCCTTCAGGCGCTCACCCAGCCTACGCCGTTTGAACAGTCGCACGTCGCGAGCAGCTGTAAGGCGAGTGAGAGTCGAGGGTGGGTGTCGCTCGACTTATCCTTATGCTAGCCCTCACGATGGCTAGATCTCCAAATCGAATCCAGTCCCACTTTGGCGCCTAAGCACCATTTCTGTGGTGGAAGACCTCCCGGCGCGAGTACAAAAACGGAATTTGCCTTGCCTAAAGTCTGCGATATGTCCTCCTCTTCGCGACTTTGACTGCTACGGTCCTGCGACGAAGGGTCAGTGGCAGAAGGCACAAGCGCATACGACTCCAGCCTTCGGTATGCGAGACGTTTTATCCCAGTGATGAGGCGACCACTACGGACAGTGGCTGCACGAACCCCGTATCTCAGCCATTCAACACGCTCTTACCAATCCCGCGACCGGATAGGTTGGTAGAGGGAACTTGAACTCAAGAGGGTCAGAGGGTCAGAGGGTCAGAGGGTAATCTGGCCCAGCTGCAGGCTTCTGGTAGGTGGGGAATTTAGACACGTATCCACTGGAGATGCAAATCATTCCCCTGGTGTTATGGCTCTATGAAGAAAGGACAAAAACTTGAAACTCCCTGTCTCAAACGCTCAACAATAGAGATAGAGAACGCGTAGGTCTGGGAGCCTACTTCTGGCTGGCCCTTGCCGCCTGGTTTTCAGTTTCCCGCATTCCTCTTCCTCGAACAGGGTGATGCTCTGAGCCCTTCCATGATCGTTTTGCAGGAAGGAATAACCACATAGTTAAGGCTCTCTCATCACATACTCGTCAAACAGGGGCCCATCGACCGAACCAGGGATGTATCTTCAGCCTCAGCTGAATCCGCTCCTTTTAGAGCTACTCTTTTCGATGGTGTACAAAGGAGGTAGTAGAGATATAAGCTGCCTCCTCACCTGAAATACATGGAGTAAGTTTTGTTGCTTTCTCATGTTTACAGTGAACAAATTTTCGCTATAAGTTGGCAGAGAGCGTCCGATTTGTCAACGGATTCAGTGGGTTCGTTTGAGTGCCGTAAGATTTTGCTGGATCCAACACTACTGAGGTGACAGCTAAATGAAAGGAGAAGGGCAGAGTCTTGTTTGATAGGACGAAGATACCGTGGAATCACCCGAAAACCTCAAGTGGGCCCATGATTTGCGCTCGGGGCCGGTATGTCGGTGAAAGCAGGCGAATCAACACATTCCCCTGCCCACGCCCGTGATCGTGGGAAATTTTCGATCGGAATTACAAAAGGTCTTTCTCATGTTCGACGGGCAGTGGGGCCAGATCCATGAAGTCCACGTCTATGACGGCTCGTCCAAGGTACAGGAATTCACTGGGCTACATCTCAGCGGCGACCATTGCCTTGCATTAGACGGTGCAAACAGCTTCAACCTAGGCACTCCACACAAGGTTATCTGGGGTATCTGCATCACTTTCTTGCTCACTGCCGGCATTGTTGTTGGCAGTCCGCCATCCAGGCTGATCCTTGCTGCCGCTGGCGGCGATCTCTTCGTGGCATGATGACAAGACTCGATGCTCCATCGCTTGGCTCCTTACGGTGTTCGAGATGCTGGTGCTCTGGGTTTCATGATCCGTGAAATGAGTTAATTCAGTTGTCCATAGCTGAACCTGATATAACGTGACCGATACATATGTTGTTGTGTGTGCAAAAGCTTGGGTGAGACAAATGGCGAACACTGGAGCACTTCTGAGGAAAAGACTTACGACGGCGCTGTGAGGAGCTATAATGTGGAAAGTCCCAGCACTCTTGGTCCTCAAGAGACCATAGGAAGAAATACATGCGATAATGGCAATGTTTAGCCAAGACTGGTATGGATAAATTGGCAACCTCAAGCATCCATTCAGTCCATGCCGGTATACTTTCTCCGCGTTGCCTCAGCTTGCCCGAAGCCTAGTAGAAGCTGGCCAGGTTGTACTCAGGCTGGCCTCACCCTCGTCCCGTTGAATAAGAGTGAGCCCGACGCAGATTGCGGAACTCTAGGACTTGGTCCTCTTCTTGGCACTCCCCTGAAGTGTCGTACATTTCTGCACCGAGGTCACCTCTTGACTTACCACAATCAGGCCACCTTAATCATTATCCTCCATGAGCAACGTGAGTCAACTGAAAAGTCGAGGATGCGCAGCAGCACTGCCGTCTCCCTAGCTACTTCCCCAGTTGTGCTCAACAATAGCGGAGTATGCGTAGGAGAGCGGGAGGTAGGAGGTGAGGACGCACAGGAGGATTGATACAAGATGAGGCAAGTCTATGTTCGTTGAATTCTACTTTCGCGTTCTCAGGGCGATATCGAAGACAACTTTCCTATTTTAATGTGCCTATCATATTCATTGTCTTTCCATTCTCCGCTCGCTTTTTTACCGCAGTAATCCCCTCTTATTCTAGGCTCGACTTCAATTGCTTCTGCTTTCAGATTCCACTTGTCAAGCTAGGAGCGGGAAGGCAATCTGTCCCGCCTCCGTGGACCAGTCTTTGATCAATTCCGTAACAATGGCATTGGTCAAGCCAGTGGGATCCCAGCTTGTTTCAATCGCTCCCAGGCAATCTCCTCGACCATCGTCGTTGGCCTGCCTCCTGCGTCAAGCACGCACTGGACATGAAACCCTTCTTTGTGCATCGAAAGCGACGGAGGGACCAGGCAGACGTCGGTCGTGACGCCGGCAACGATGAGGTTCTTCTTGCCTTTGACATTTCGTCAGCCATCCACAAGATCTCTGCATGGCTCTGCTCTCGAAAGTCAGCTCACCTGTCTGCCCCACAGCCTGCGCGAAGTCGTCGTCCATCCACGCACTTACGATTCCCTGCCTTTTGGTGCGTTTGGCGTACGCATCGGGAGCGGCGTCTTGATACACTTCGAGAAGGAGACCCTGCATATTGGCTTCCCTGGATCACGATCATCAGCAATGGCCCTCCCGTTCCAAAGGAAATCGAAACTTTGGTAGGTCGTCCATGCTTACCTGGACGATGTCAAAACTAGAGGCATCTTCATTTTAGTGGCGAATGCGGCCAAGATCTTGACATTCTTTTCTGGCAAGACGTGGTCAATGGAATGTACCCAAACACATGTTCCGATCTGGTGATCGATGAGAACCACGGCCGTGTCGGACAGATCGAAGGCTTTGGTGGAATATTCTGTGTTCGAAAGGGGTGCCATGATTACGGTCCCTTCTCGAAAATATCTGTGACGATGACGAGTCTGAGATCGATTTGATGTAGCACTAGGTCTATATGTGCTGGCCGGGAATGGTGATCCATGGCTGTTTATAGATGGTGTCCCGGTCCAGAAGCGGCTCAAGATCTAATCGATCCGGTGTACTTAATAGAGAACATACATGAGCTTCCAGGAGCTGATGACACAGACCACTTTCTAAGCTGAACCGCGTTCTTCAAACTCATTTCCCAATATCTCGAAGGAGGCGTTTAGAAACATTCCTCATACTCTATAGTGCCATCCCAGGACGAGGCCACTGTCGCTGAGGCTTCTGATGGACGAACATAGAACCACTCCGCCCTCCAGAAAGGACATGGCACCAGAAGGAATCCTCTACAACCACTCTTTTTTTGACAGAGAACTCCGCACCAGCCGCAAGCTCCACATCCAAACCCTTGTCCTTCCGATCGTGTACACCTCCCTCCTGATGTGGGCATGCCTCAGCCTTTACTGGGGATCAACCATGTCCAGCAATCTGGACAAGCTCTCTGGTTTTGCCGTCATTCTTGATGGCGGACCTGTCGGGAATCAGATCTTGCAAGGAATCAATTCGACATTGCACGACCGCATCCACAGCCTGGGCTGGCACATCGACGGCAGTCTCCTCTCGGACGCCAGCTCTAAGGGATCTGGCACTGGACGAACGAGCTTGGGTTGTAGTGAAGGTGTTTCTCTTCCAACAACTTCATCTGTCTCGGAACCAAACATTGACGTCGTACAGGGAATCCGAATGCCACCTTTAACCTGGATGATGCTCTGCGCACGGGCAGCGGATCATACGATGCCTTCTCCGCCATGACCATCTATTACGAATCCGCAAGGAACCAAATCACCACCAATTCGAAGCTGACACCGGCCGTTCTCGCAGTTCTGAATCCGCTGCTTGGCCAATTCGACGTGGAGTATACAGCCAACTTCCTCACTTCCCACGCTGGGAACGCGACAGAGGTGCAAACGGCTCTTCATTGCAGAGGCTACCTATCGTCGGCATTTGCGATAAAGTAAGTCGACTTGCACCCTTTTGATGTAGTAATTGCGACGGGATCCACGATGGTCGGCCTGATTTTTGTGATTTAAACTAAATCTTATTGCGGCTCCCGTTTCCCTAAGCTGTATTTGAAACTTACCCGTGAATGCCCTCAGCTTCTGACTTTCAGCTTTTCCATATTTCAAATTCTCCACGTAAACGGCGAGCTCATCGGAGCACAACTGAATCTGCGCTCTACAATACTTTTTCGGTCAATCAGCGCGATCTTAGCCTACCTCATTATCTCCCTTTGGTACACGCTCATCATTCTCGTGTTCGACGTGCCCATGACCAGATTCTTTGGGCACGGAGGCTTTCCGATATACTGGATGTTGAATGTTGAATGCCTGTACAATGGCTTCGCGTAAGTAAAGGATTCCTCTAACGGCGAGATTCTAATCGCGATTTTACTGACTAGCTCATAGTTGGACTACCATGGAGTCGCTGTTCACATTGATCGGCCTCAAATGGGCCGGGTATTTCCTCAGCTTTTGTACGTACAATACGCAGCAAGCCCTTCCTCCTGACCTCCCTTTGGCTTGTGTCCAGGAACGTCTTGCTCGCTGGTACCGAGATATTTCGGCTATTGCAGGGATGATCATCGTCAACGTCTCCAGCTCGTTCACCTCGTTCGACCTCATGCCATCCTTCTATCGATATGGCTATGGATTTCTTTTTTTCAACTCTGAACGTAATACTTCTTATCCTTGGGCCCTTCTCAAGGCATCTTGGGGAGCGCAAGCCGCAAGGAAAAGCTTGGATTGGCTGACGTCCTTGATCCAGATCCAAGGGGCGCGCACGATTATCTTCGGGACGAAAAACCATCTTGGTCGCAACTCTGGTGTTCTCCTTGCATGGGTGGTAGTAGGCCTGGCTGGGATGCTTCTGCTCACAGCGTGGACCCTGAACGAAAATAGGAAGAAGGCCCATAATCTTCGATGAAAGTACACCAATGTCTGCGACTCGGTGGATGTGATGTTTCGCGTCTCGGTTGCCCATTCGAGGTAGAGGACTCCTCGCCCTTTTCTGTTTGCTCCTAAAATTTGTGAGGTCCGCCTTCGTCGTTCGACCCCTGGCTTTCCTTTTGAGAAGAAAAAAATCGCTCCAGCTTGTTCCGCCTTCGGACTTACCTCTGAGTAACTAGTATAGAGAATGTGAATCAGCGAACTCTGATCGAAATCTCTTGCTCCATGTCGAATGGGAAATTCTGGAGCCACTGGTCCCACTGTTCCCAATCAAAGGTCTGTGGGGCAGTCTGGAGAAAATCGCCTTCGACGGCCCCCATGCCATCATTAACATTCTCCTGATATCTTCTCGGCCCGGCTGTCTCACCCGACTTGACAACTATCTTCGGCTATTTCTCTCTTCTGATCTCCCCCGCCTGCTCATTCTCAGCCCTCCTCTTCCCTGCATCCTTCCTCGCCGCCCTCTTAACCATCTCAAAGACCACCTTCTCCATCTGCTGTGAGATCTCCATGACACGCTTCGCGCCCTCCGACCCAGGCGCTAACGACGCACAGAGTGCCTGCAGACCCGACAGGAGGCTGGGTGGTAAGTGGCTTCGCAGATGACGAAAGTTTCATACCATCTACCAGTCTAGTCAGAATGCTCAGTATCGTCTTCGACTAGCATGTGCTCCTCACCTTTAGGCATGCATTAGACACCTGTGGAGGACGATCCTGTTGGTGAAAAGGTATGGTCTCGTAGAACGAGGCAGGTATGGAGCCGAAGGCCGCTGCTTACATCTCAAGTACATCTTTCTGTCAAGGATATCCTCAGATAAGTATGTTGACAATTGAAAGAATCCGTCAAGAACTCTGAGAACGGTTTTGATGGCTGAGCAAAAGAGCTTTTACTGAACTCCTCAGTTCCAGAGGCATAAGAGCGACTTTGAACAGAAGACCAGGACCCAGAGGATCGGAAGAAAAATGGTGGTTGGGGAAATTGTTCGAAGAGAGAGTATAGCTGTCCTTCTGGCGTGCACGCGACCGATTGTGAGAAGCATCATGCACGATTAAACTGCACACATTCAAACGCGGGAGCGAGGCTGCAGAGTAGTCACAGGAGAAGTTCAAGAAACATGTTGTCTTGCTCCTGCGGCTCAGCCTCATGATCAAGAGATGCCCTCAACCCATGCGCTTCTCGACCACAAAGCAGCATACACAAGGGATGAGGCTGAAACCCTCGTTAGCAGACATTCCTCAATTCTTTCACAATATTGCTGCGGTGAAGCACCGTAGAACCGGAGAGAATAGGTACCTGTCCATGCAAGCCAGGGATTTTGGTCGACTCGAACAAGAAATAGCGTAACAAGTCGAAAGTCTCTCGGAAAGCGAAAGAACCGCAACACAATAGTCTCCTGCCGATGGTAAAATGTATGCACGCGCCCGACTGCAATGGCAAAGAAGATTGCTGAGCCGGCCGGAAAGTGCCATAATGTGATGAGGGCTGGAGTCGTCCCGAAACAGGGTTTACGTGGAAGTATCAACCTGACCATTTCTTCAGTACCAACACATGGAAGGCATCCAGCCTGGTTTACCACTTTCACAATAGTGCAGAGCCATAAGCCCAATGGCCAGCTATTGTTGCTGCCAATGGAATTGAATATCTTGCACCAGCCACGTAATCTGCACGGCTGAGTTCTAGCTCTATCGTCAAGTCTCGTCATCATTGGAGGAGACGGCTGGAAGCGAGCCATTGGATCTCTCATTGCCGGCCAGACGCGCATTCTGGGAGCTCTCACCGAAATCCTCTCGTGTTCGAGTAATTTCTACTCCTGGGCAGTCCATCAAAGCGTAAGCAGACGGCTTCTGAGCCGAGACTGTGACTTTCGAGAATCCCAAATCCTTGATAGCCAACTTGGCAACCGAAATCACCAATGCCTCGAGCGTAAGGTAAATGGACTTCTCCACATGCTAGCAATGAATGGTTAGCTTGAGCATTGGTCCATTGTGTATGGTGGACTGACCTCGAAAATCGGTTTCAAGCGGCCCTGGTAGTCTGATTCGCCTTTCTCTGATGCTCCTTGGAATCTGAGATTCATGACTAACGGCTGTTTGTCTTCTCGCTCATGCTTGTTGACACCAATAACACAAAACAACCTCAGGTTTGTAGCGAACAGGATATTGGATTCCGCGTCGCCCAAGATATTATTGTCACCCTCTGCATTTCTCAGGGCACACTCAAAGCCAATTCCGTCTGCTTGAAGCAAGGCTTTGGGAAGGCAGACCGAAGCCTTGACGTATTTTCCACCGCCAGTTTCCAGACCTATGCGACAAATTTCTCCAGCAAGAGACTCTAGGTTAGGCCATTTTGACGAGTCAATTGCGGCTGCGACTGCCTTGTAGACAGTGCCATAGTTGATGGTTTCAAGCACATCGTCGTTTTCGCCAGCAAGCCTCACTGAGGTATACAATTGGAGGGAGATCAAGACTGGCTGAGGTTTGTTGCGGTGCCAGCAATCGAGGCCAACATTCGCGCTCAGGGCTGCGTTCCGAAGGTAGACGATGTCGGACATTTTGATTGTGAAGGCAATAGAATTGGCAGATGTTTTGTGATTCGAGCAGCTCAGGCCTGAAGTATGAGCGCAACAGGGCTGTTTGGCGCGATGTCGGCCGTCAAAGAGGTCTGGGAGTGAATACGTGTCTGATGCCTTACAGAGTATAGCTCTTTAATTTGCACTGGAATGTCCTCTCTGGAATATCAAGATACAGAATCAACTTTCAGCTTCTAATCCGCTTTGATATGGACCCTGTTAGGGTAGTGACAGATTCTATCCGGTTTTGAGGCTCTGCACGTACGCCAAATGCGATAATTTGATTTGACGCATAAATTTTCAACAAAACATCTATAACAGACACTTTCAATAGCAAAGTAATCAGCTTATTCTGCTCTATATAATACAAAATGGCTACAAGCATGTGGACAAAAATCTGAGATCTTGCAAAGAATTGCAGAACTTGTGCTCCCCACAGTAAGGTCAGCAGCTACTTCAAAAAAAATCTGCCAAAACACCTTCTCATTCAAACACTATGTAAGGTAGCAGCTGACATGATGGGTACAGTAAGATACGTGATATGTGTCGCTTAGACGGTCTTGAAGTCGGTACGATACTGGCAGACGGTGTGAGAAGAGCTCAAAGACTCGAATTCAGTGGTTGGCACCGCCAATTGACGCACTATCCCCTTTCATCAAAGTTCCGACTCGTGCAACCTCAATCTGGTATCAGGCCAGAAGAAATTCTAAGAAGAACCTCGCTCGACTTCGTCCTGCACGCATTGCAGGATGTCTTTCTCTTGAGGTCTCCACCCAAGCTCTCTGGCTTTGTCAGCGGAGCACCTCGCGTTGGAGTATAACATGTAAGCCATAGCGACCGGATCGCCCGATATATTGAGCTCTTTGAAGCGTGCAAGTAGGACTTGCAAAACAGAAGGGGACACTATCATGCCATTTTGAAAGGCATTCACGGCAATAGCCTGCACGAGATCCAAGGATGTGTACTCGCATGATTCGACCAAGAAATATCCTTGGCATTTGTCCAGCACATCAGTTTGCGGTCCATAAGACAATGAGCTCCTTCTAGTCGAAATAACCTCTCGACCCCATCTGACCATCTGGCTCGGTGGCATGATCCACTAGCATGATAGAAAGTTGGGCGGCGTCGTTGACATGAACTGCGCTCCAAACGTTCTTGCCGCCTCCCGAACAGAATGCACCGCCATGCGCAGTGAAATCATGGATCAAAGCCGGGACTTGAAAGCTTGCTATTCGGCAAGGCTCCGAGCCCTTCCCATATATCGTTGGCGGTGAGATCAAAGCTGTTCGTATCAACCCTCTTGACGTTTCTGTGGTCGACAGCAGAAGTCTCTCGACTGGCAGGTGTGAAAAATCATCTGGAATGACTGAAAGCTTTTGAAAGGTTAGCTCATCTATGTCTAGCATATCAGACCATATCTTCGGGTCTTTGAAGTCGCCGGCATCGTTACGAAGCAGAGATGGTGCAGTCGAAATTCCAGTTCCATTAGTGACCAACAGGTATGAAGGATCAAGTCGACGTCGTAGACCTCTAATAAGAGACTCTAAGGACTCTATGTGGTCCGAAGATAGTGCATTGTCTTTTTGAAGATCTGGTCAGCACGCTCAGTAGACTGCGAGGGCCAACAAGCACCCACGTATTACGACATCAGCATTCGTCACAGCGTCAGCAAAGACTTCACTTGATTCAAGGTGTCCACGAATAACCACCATGTTCGGAAATGCATCATGCACGGATTTGATGTCACATTCATTCTTCACGAGAGCAGAGATACGATAATCACTATCCCTAGTGTGAATCAACTGGTAGAGAATGGTAATCCCCAGGTTAGCGGTCACACCAGTCCTAAGTCCATCGTAAGAAGGCCCGTCGATTTCAGAGTGATTGGGCAGTGAAGACAAGAATAGGCCTCGGTGAGTTTCTGATAGAGCTTACAGAAGATATCTACGTTGCAAGGTGCTTAAAATACCCCGCGGCATAACCTGCCGGCAGAGAGGAAGCTTCATAATCCCCAGTCGCTTGACTCACGAGGCTGACAGCTCCATGAGATTTAGGTCGGTACTTACATATCCTGAAATACTAGCCGTATTTTTCCAAACTTGATCTGGTCACCAGCTCAGCCGCCAGCCTTTATCACTGTCTGAGGGCCACACCCCATCTGATGCAAAAGGCCCATCACGCCTCAGCCTTGAGCTCCCCGTTGGTCCCTATCTCTAGTCCTCGCGGCCAAATCGCTGCCCTGCCAGCGCCGTCCAGGATTCGGCTTTGCACCTACACCACGCGCATTCCACTTTGCTTCGTCGCGCAAAAATGATCGATATGAGAGCGGACGATGGAGCAAAGCCTGAAAAATAGGATATTCTTGTCCCCACCAAGAGTGATGCAATCCATTCGAGCAGCAATCGTATTGCGATCACTGCCTTAAATGTGGCTGCTTTCGTGGATTTGAATGGGTTGAGCTTCACCCGCTCCGCGCTTTACTTCTACCAAAAAAAGGTGTTTCCTATTTCTGGCCTTGTCTTGACGATACCGGCTGAGTCTGCTCAAATATCCTAGACCCTATCATCCTGATGTACCTTCTTCGCAGCCTCTGCTCCAGAAGGGTCAGGACCCGTAGGAACTTGACGACTTCCTGAAGTCCACTGAGAGCGATGCATAGTTGCATTATCCATCCTCCCAACAAGAGGTCCTCCGCGGGCTCACCAGAGACAAAACACTTCCCCGTTCATACGTGCACCACAAATTTACTTGTCTTCCACATCATTTGGATAGCTAAAAGCCGTTCCTACAATGGCGTCAAAGGATGCAGCCGCAAGTCCTGCGACGCAGTCAAAAATTCAAGGTCAGTGTGGCTGCCTCAAACCAGAGATTTTCCGTCCAGGATCTCATTTGACGATTTTGGCTTCTACCTAGACTGGCAGACGTACGGAGAGCAAGAGCCAAATCTCGCGGAATATTGTAGGACGATCTCACATCATGCAGTCGAAGTGACGGTTCTAGATGTTGTGGCTGGGGAAAGCGAAATGGGTAGGGACCTCACTTCTTTGATATGCGAGACTTGTCGCCCACAAAAGCAGGAGTTTCTAGGGAGTTGGTGTTTTCTGATACCGCCGCTCTTGAGGCACATCTCAGCCCTAAGGTTCGAATTCTTCATGACATTAACTTTTTCCATTACTGATCCGTTTAACAGCCGGCGAAGGATATAAAAATCCGATTCATGTACGCTATCCTGCTCCTAATATCCCTCAATGCCTGCAACACAGCTTTAGTTGAATAATTAAACGTCAACAGAGGATGCAATCATCTCTCCTCCGATGCATTGAAGTGGTTGGGCCGCTTTATGACGTTCATTCTGAATTCTGGCAGTGGCTTTTATCTGACGAAGCCGCCGATGGGTACTGGATGCACGCTCATGGTGAAGTATACCCTAATTCGTCGCCGTTGTTCGCTGCTGATTTTGCTTCTTAGCTGGCGGGACAATACTATGCTTTGATCTAACCTGTTTCGAGGACTATTCTGGAAGTGGCGAAATGCCGGGTGCACTTGTTTATGGAGGTCAATTTAAGCAGCTCTCAGGCATCCATTGTTTCGGTAACCCAGATTTGCCACAGCCAGGTACGTTCAATTGCCATCAAGTCTTGTTCGTTCTTCAGCGTCTGACCGCCTGCTTTCTCACACCAGCTTGGGGCATTCAGTCTATTCAGACAAACAGGAGAGCCACAGGCTTTCTCACATCTCGCGATACCGTGCCCGTGCACATAAACCTCTGCGAGAGTATTCCAGATGTGCGACGGAATCATGGCTCTGGCCAAATCCAACTACCCCAAATAAACAAGATTCTGGACCAAATACCCTCGACTTCAACTGGAGGGATCATCGCAGGCCTGAAACTACTCTCTCAGGGAAGGCTAAATGAATTAGCAACGGATCCTTTGCAATGGTCATTCTAGTGGAGGGTAAAATCATCTCGTCCTGGTTCTCGTTCTTTCTGAAGGTCGCACGTGAACTGGAGAGCACAGTCAGTCTTCGTTGAGAAAATGATTTCAAATCCCGCTTCGAGATATGTCACCACTGACACCGACTCAGGATGGCTTATAACGCTCGGCACGGACGACGAAATCTTGTTCAGAAAACCGGCATATATACGCAGAGATGTGCTACTTGCACTTGATCGATTCTACCGGCAACTTGAGGCCCACGAAGGAAGGGTTCTTGATGTATGTTGTCAACGAAACGAAACCGGCTTGGTCCCCGAAGCTGGTCATCCAAGAATTCAAGGATCAGATCAAGAGCATTCAAGTTCTGAAGCTGCGAATTGATCAGCTGAAGGAGCGTGCGCATGGGATTCTTAAGCTAGTAAGAGCTTGTCGAACATCTGCTCGACACTCCCACAATCTTCGTCGGCTGCGCCAAGTTACTTACGGGTCTCAGATTTTCAACAACATTTCCATCCGTCAAGCTCGTTTGACCATCGAGCAAGCAGAAAGAAACATGGGAATTTCGGCATTACAACGGTATGACACGTATCTTTCGTATCAGCAGGGAGAAAGCATGCACCGCATTTCAACTCTTAACACCATATTTCTTCCACTTAGTTTGACAACGGTGAGTTCTCGCGATCGTGCTCGCCCTTTTTTTTTGGAAGAGCTGACGACCATCCCAGGGATTTCTTGGCATGAACTCCAAGGAGATTAATGGCGGCTCCCTCGGACTTTGGATATCTGCTCCTATCGCCGTATCTCTTTACCTACTAACCTTCCTTGCTGCTTTTTTGCTCGGCCGGCGAAGCTAGATACACCTGGAGGTGAATTTGGAAGAGACCAGCCTCTACAGGCCAGACTCCCTCCCAATCGTTGCAGGTGCTGTACTTGGAGGGTCACACGAAGGTACTTCAAGAAACACGAGTCTGGAGACCAAACACGAGACCAAGAGGACAGAGAAGACCGGACTGCCAGATTGGGCAACAATGGGAAGGAAATTGGTTGATCGACATGGAAGAGTTCGGAATGTGGCTATTATGGTGATTTTGGTAATCGTTCGGGAGGCACACCTCTTGCGTCTTGATAATATAGGCAATCCAATCAGTTCCCAGCAAATCAACGAAACCAGTAATGGTCTCCATCAAGTCAATTTGAGGGCCAACTAGTTGCTTGTCTCACCCAGTAAGAGTTGTAGTTCCTAGATGCTCTGTGTATTCGCTTTCTTTCATGCTGATTTGACGGGGTCAGTAGCAACATCCTAGACTACATAGATTGTAGTCACATTTCTAGTATGAATTGAGCAAGTTGACTATCAGCAGAGAGACAACCACTACTTGATACTAAAGTACACTGCACCAAATCATGTCCTGTTCTTTCCACCCTAATAGGATTAATCTCGAGGATTTTGGGTGTCTCTCTAGTAAGGTAGATCTTTCTAAATATACTTGTGTAGCTGCCTTAGTAAAGCGGGCCGGCGGAGTGTGACGCTTCCACTCATTTTCTGGCACTAATTAATCAGGTTAGACAGCTGTTCGTATTCTTCGAGGATGACCAGGTAGCTTGGAGATAGCTTCATCTGCGGCTGCAGTTCTTCGTGTATTTGCTCCTACCGCTCTTCAGCCGACCACACACAAAGCACGTCTGTGTCAGTGCTAAGATGGGCTCAAATACTATGGTACAACCGATGGTGTTTCATTTCATGCCCACTCGACACAACAACACTGGCAGCGGTCTCTGAACGTTTCATCAATCACCACTCGTTCACTCATCCACAATGCCGCACGCACTTTCCATCCACACTTCCACCATGCCACGAACTCCCTCCCCACCTTTCGGCTTCATTACCATCCCTCGAGGCGAATCAACAGACCATTGTCCCAGAAGTGCAATCGTCATCTCCCCGAAAACCGAGCGCATAATGTGTACCAAGGTTGAAGATTATCGAAGATGGACCTGGAGTGAGGTCAAAGGAGCTATCAGTGGGTGCTATTATTATTAGCCCAGTATTGTCTGTAGAAGTGCATACTGACAGCACTAGGAGTGAATCGCATTGACCTGTTTCAGCGCACACCAAACGACATGAAACGTTACGTGGAGTTTGTGCACTACCTGAAGAAAACATTCGGTTCGGTCATCCACTTCATTCAGCATGAAAGGCTGCATTGGTCATCCATTCAACCCTCCGGCCAGGCCGCCTTCGAGAATGCGACCGACTATAAAGTTCTCTACAACGACTGGCCATACGGCATCGACCTCGATATTGTCCACCTCGTGGTTTGGACCAAATTCGAGCTCGAAGACGATGACACCACTGGCGATCTTACTGAGAAATCCAGAGCAACGATCGAGACATTTGTGCAGACGACTTTCTGTGGGACCGATGGCGTTCCACGGGACAGTCTTGTCTGGTTCAAGAACTGGAAATCTATCAAAAGTGTGCATGCTCTGGAGCACTTTCATGTCATGTTGTCCAAGCCGCACCTGGAGTTCGTGAGGAGAATTACTAAAGGAGACATAGCGATGACCGAGAAACTGAGCGAGGGAAAGGCATAATACAATGATAAAGACCAAAGACCGCGCGGCATTGGACAGGGTAGTCATTGCACGAGCCATATAATCACAAGCGAGTGGAGTTCTTCGATCGGGTTACGAATTAGAATTCACGACAGGCAGCGCTTCTACGGCCAGGCGTTTGCGGACAGATAGATTCACCTGCTATGATTATGGAAATAACAGATACCTATATATCGATAGAGGTCGGATGTTAGAGGATATCTTCTTCATAGCCGAGAAGGTGATGGCGGATGATGTGAACTTCTTGCAATTAACCTGCTATGGGCTCTAGCCATTTTGCTACAATGTCGCTCTTAATTCGGCTCAATCTCTGAAAAGCCTACGGTAACATTGATGTCTTTCAGACCACGATCTTGGATGCATTTGATCTCGGCCATTACTTTCATTGAAGCTCAACATGTCAGCACTCCTACGAGTAGCAACTGACACTTTTCGTGATTCGAAATACTCCCGTAGGTTTCATGGGATTTTTGGATCAAGTTTGAAGGTCTCATCATGTAAGACACATGCCTTCTTCAAGTAGCTCTCCGCGGACGAGAAAGATTTTCTTGACATCCCATCCTGGGTGTGAGAGATTGCCGGGTTTACGCCGGGTTTACACCTCGGCCTATACGGAGTACTCTCAGAAGTTCCGTGTTGACTGAGCTCAGGCCTTCTTTTTCGGTGAAAAAATCACCGACCACTGAGTATATGCCGAACTTTTTTTATGGCGCCCTAGTCTTTCATCACGCATTGATGACACATCGACGCAAGCGGATGAAACCCGACCACATTCACTTCCATCAACCAAGTCTCGCGTCCATATCGCTTTGAAGACTCAGAGGTTTTCCTCCTTGATGTGTGCAGTGCAACAGGAGATCTTACCCTTGAATTTCTTGACTCCATGAAAAAGGCTGGGCGCTTGAAGCATGCACCACCTTTGATAGGATATGTAGAGTTTAGCTTTCTTGATTAGTTGGCAGATTCGGGAAAACGAGAGCTCTCTCTTCTCGCCAAACGCCCTTCGATCAGTGCATTGTTGCCAAAATGTCGGTACCAGAAAGAGTCGGAAGACCAACGAGCCAGCTTGTTTTCGCTGTTGACACAGCTTTTCCCGTCCTGGGAAGATGCCCCCAAAGTGGACTCGGTGCTGAATTCTGCTCCCTCAGAAACGGTGTACCATCAGCCAGGCCCAGAATACGCTTCTACTACTGGTTTAGACTCGCATATCCGAGCTGGCTTGACTTACTTTCCCGGCCCCGAATACAACATGTCCTCAATGCGTTTTGCTCCTTCTGTTTCTAACGTGACGGAAACGAGCGACGGTTTGGCGCATGGAGACCGTGAGTTTCGAAGAAGATATCCTTTCGCTCCAAATTCTGTGTGGCTTCATTTGCCTGCCAACAACACGGAGTGGGTGCGGGTTGGTGAGATAAGTCGATTTAGGTGCTTCCAGATATCCTGACAGATACAGAAAGCTTTGCGACGAGCTGAAAGGCATTTTCTACACGCAAATATAGCCAGGCGCCAGGATATCAGCACTTTACAAAACGAATTATTGGGCGACGCGGAATTGACGAAGTACCTAAGCATCAAGAAGAAAGGTCCTCCGCAGGGAAGATATTTGAGGGCTTGCGCTCTCAGGTATCGTGTTAGTCACATGTTAAGGCCTTGCGTATCTCATACAAATATCCACTGCCGTGGAAGATTTGCCCGAGTGGCATGTAATGCTTTGCGTAAGCCTAAGAATCCGGGGCATTTTCTCTGTCTGATTCGATTGCAGATGCCTTTCCTGGACTGGGAGACTCGTTTGTGCTACAGAAGCATGTGCGATGCGATGAATGCAAGATTACCATATAACTCAGATGCTGGCAGGAGCAGCGAAGAGCTAACGAAGAACGGTCGGACCGTGAGCAAAATGCTCATACATCAATTCCTCCGATCTAATGAATCGCACCTTCATATCAGAAGAACCTTTGACCAGTCTTACTATTCCACCGCCACCGACACGTCAGCGCGAGATACAGACCAAGTGATGTCTCGCTATTCGTGGAAGCATGGTTTGACACATATCAACCACTCGCCAATGCTTATGGTTAATCAATGCTGGTTATGGGTGTTGAACGAGTGTTAGCAATAGCTGCGTTTCAAGATGTAGTGCTGACAAGAGATCCAGATACTGTTATAACTTGTTTTCCCCAATGATGGGACCAAAAACCACTCGCGCAAGGCTCATCTGTAGTTGTCAGACAGCCTGCGCCTCAGCCTGCGCCTCAAGCTGTCCATCGGCCAAATTGAGCCAATTTCCGGCCTTTTCTCTTCATATTTAGGCCCATTCTCAGGGGCATTCTACATAGCTTCTTAGGCAGTTGATTCTGTCTATTCAATCAATTCAATTCGATTCTATACAGACATTTAGAGCTATTCTGGCCCATTTGTTTGACAGTAGTCGACAATGAACGTACAAACGATGCTCAAACTCGGCACGGTTCCGATGACGCCTTCGAAAAGACGTATGAGGATCTTTACCAAAGCATAGCCAGGACGGTCGACACGCAATCTCATAGGTTCAAGTGGCCCTCGAACCTTGTGGGCTATATCGTAGAACGATGTGCAGGTAACGTGTTCGACCAGCTTCCGTCTCAAAGTTGTGGTCTAAACTTTATGGACTACTTCAAAAGCTCAATTCCTTCGATGATAAGTCCGGCAATCAATTATATCATATTACCCTCTGTTGGTGAGCCTGGTGTTGATTCAAACAGCTTGATGAGCAAAACAAGCAGCTCAGCCGTCTTTTTCAGACAGCGCAGGCACCTAATCGGAAGGAAAGAAAAGACCTTGTCAGACAGCCTGCGCCTCAGCCTGCGCCTCAAGCTGTCCATTGGCCAATTTGAGCCAATCTCCGGCCTATCTTGGCCCCATTTCCTTCATATTTAGGCCTCATTTCAGGAGGCATTCTAGATACTTCTTAGACAGTTGATTCTGTCCATTCAATCAATTCAATTCGATTCTATACAGACATTTAGAGCTATTCTGCCTCTTTTTGTCTGACAGAACTGCTCAATCTGGATTCTGAGTTTGCGATACTAGAGAAAGTTCAAGACATAATTGACGAACTTCATATGGTGGCAGACGTCGCCAATCAGCAAGTCAATCTATTGGAAGAGGAAAATTTGAAGGTTTACGGCTCATGGCGCGATGACCTGATCATGATGAATGAGTGTATGCAGAAGGAAGCTATCTACGCGAACTAGCACGGAAGAAGAAGTCGCCAAGGAGGACCCACAACAGATCAAGGCCTGCTAACAGGCATGCCGGTCCCGAGACGAGGTTCGCGTCTTGGTCAAGAGTGCCGAACTAGCTCGCCGTTTGGTATGGTCTTGCGGGGATGGTTCCACCATGCTGACCTTTTCGTCAAGGTTCTCGATCTCCTAGACTTGAAACAAAGACAGGCTTCGATTCGAGGAAGCACGTTCGTCGAGTGAATCCGCGAAAATTATGGTTAAATTGGCGAAGCAAACAGACGAGACGGGGATCACTACGATGCTGGTAAGTGGGAATGCAGTTCGTGCACAATATCGAAATCTCTGACACCTGG
>JAABUK010004186.1_pt1 | contig 23708 bp, 37 predicted proteins | sample 5559141 | NCBI WGS metagenome assembly JAABUK01 (sample SAMN10711869, study PRJNA513367) | rock metagenome | isolation source: Antarctica rocks | place: Antarctica: Victoria Land, Pudding Butte nord | collected 2016-01-03
ACAAAACAAGCATTGCATATGCTTTTGCAGCACAAGAGACAAGTCACAGCAAAAGGGTCATTGCTGCTGCACGTACCAAGCTTGTATGTGCAAAATGTGTTCACACTGCTGTCACTGTTGCAGGCGGGGTGAGGCCTCATGTGCAAGGCATATCTGGCAAGCACCCAACGTGCTGGTCATCAATGTGCAGCGCAACCTCACCGGCATCAGCAAAGAGGAGGGAGTGGTGATCTTCCCTGAGGTGCTAGACCTGTCACCCTGGCTGACCCATGACAGCCCTGAGCACCATGCGCCTGGTGGAGTGGTGTACGATTGTGTCAGCATGGTGGGGCATGCAGGCTCAATCCAAGGAGGGCATTACATTGCCCACTGCAGGGATGGATTGGGAGAAGGTGAGCCAGCTTTGACTGTATAGTCGAACTGTGGTGTGGTGTGATGTGTTTGATGCAATGATATGCCCAGTCTGCCCGAGGCTGCCGCTTGTTAATACAGTGCTTGCTGTCGCTGCTGCTGGTCGTCGCTGTCGCTTGATGTCGTCAGCAGACGGATCCCAGAGTGTGTCAAGAAGTCCGCTTGCAAGGCTGCGGGCGTGGCGCACAACTTTAGCTGCCGAAGCGCAGCAGCTTTGTTTCTCGTCTTGATGCCGTTCTGTCCAGGTGCTTACTTGCTTGACTTGCGCTGCAGGCAATGCACCTGGGGCTTGGCACGTTTTCAACGATGACAAGCGCAAGGGTACCACTTTTGAGGAGGTGTCGCAGAAGCCCGCTTCTTTGCTTGTCTACAGCAGGCAGCAGCCTCGTCAAGAGCCCCTCCTACCACCTGCTGCCAACCACCCGTCCTCATCACCTACTGCCCTCCCACCACCACTGAGTTCACAAGTTTTGCAGCTTTCAAAGTCTAGCTCTGTTGCTGGCTCAGCTGGCAGTGCTTCCACTGCCTTTCCCCACTCGCTTTCTGCAGATGGCACTGCAGAAGCCCCAAGCTTGGACACTCACCAGACTGCAGGCAGGTTGCAGCCTGGCTGTTCTGCTGGCTCAGACACTGGTGGCATTTCAGAGCCATCTGGTTCAGATGATTCCTCACACCAGCTCCATACCTGTGCACCTGACCTTACATGCCCAGATGCTGTCCTCAAGCGACAGCCCTCGCCTGCAGAATCTGATCACAGCAACCAGTCTGTTCAGGAATCAGCGAAGCACCCTGCGGGGCCGGTCTTACCCTCTAATGGGCACATGCAGACGCAATCAACTGGTGAGCACTTGATCAAGCTGAACTGCATGAAATTCAACCAGTGATCAGCTTGGTAGCTGTGTATGAGCAGATGTTGTTTCTGCAAAGTATGCAGTTGCATCTGGTACATTCTTGCTGCTCAAATTCATGCGGATCCACTCTTTCCAGCCCAATTGCTGCACTGCAAATGTAAGGCTTGAAGCATTATAAAAGAAATGCAACATGCTCTGTCACACCGCTTTCTGTTGTAATGCCCTCAAATTTATTGCTTTTTGCCTGCAGCGCTGCACATGACAGATGATGGAGGTGCCAAACTTGGCAAGCGTGCAAGGAAGAGACCCAACACCCTCACAGACACCGACCACATCAACAGGCTCAAGAAGCCAAAAGTTGACAAGATTGAACAGCCAGCAGCATCTGCTGGCTCGACCAGACAGAGGCAGAACGACAAGCCCAAGGGCAAGTCAAAATCAAAGCTTCACACAGGCAGCAGGCGTCAGCTGCCAGTCAAGACCAAAGCAAGTACACTCCCTCCAACTACAAGCCTGTTGCAGCCAGAAGGCTTGCGGCGGTCAGCACGCCTCAAGCGCAAGGCTGAAGGCATAGAAGATGCAGAGACTGATGTCATCGGTGGCCAGCCCAACAAAAGGGCACACATGACAGTCACTGCAGTAGGTATGGATGAGGAGCAGCCAGAAGCAGTCTACTCAGCAGATGCAGCACTTGACTCACAGTGCAACATTGCAAGGCATGAGACTGCTGCAGTCTTGTCGGCAGATGCCGCACCCAGCGTGGGGTGCAGCAATGCAGGGCAGAAGACTGTTGGGAAGGGAGCTGCAAAACAGAAGTTGGGCAAAAAGAACACTGCAAGGCGCAGGCTGCATCGGACAAGCGTTGTGCCGGTAGCCCACAGTGTGCTGAATACCAAATAGCACCAGCGCCAATATGACGCCATCAAGGAGCTGCACAAGACTTGCATCAGACTTTTATTCTTTCGTTGTCGTGATCCAAGTCAATGACGTGACACCTTTTCCAGCAGTCTGCAAAACGTCACAACTGTTTCATGAATCAGTAAAATGTGTGTCATAAGTCTGCTGTGAATTAGAAATTTCATGCATTGTTGAGACTTCGAGTTTATGACAGTTGCAGTATAGTCCAGGCAGGTCCATTGCATGCATGTGACATCACGGTTGCACTATTTTTGTACATTATCTTGTCATCAAATAGGACTGAAAGCAGAATCAAGAACGCCATGCAGTCTGCAGACACAGCACGGCCTGCTGTACATTGCTCTTAGGGAAGCTTGTTGTATGGAAAAAAATGTCAACGCAACATATGGAGGCAGCCATGCGCAATGCATGTAGGGGTTCATATGCATAACACAAGTATTGAATGCCAACAGTGTCTGGCTGAGTGCTGACAAACTGCAAGCTTTCAGTTACAAAAAAGTCAGAATATCATCTCTGTTTTGGCCGACCGGCTGTTGTAGTGCACAATTGACAATCCTTGCACTGATGGCAACTAGCCATTGCTGCTGAGCTGGACACACACCGGCGGCTTCACACACATACACACACACACTTTGAGTTGCATTGCACATCACACTGTATCCTAGTCTGGATTGCCTGACATGGCTGGCTGTCGTTGCTGTACAGCACCATTGCTGCCTTGCTGCTTGATTGCTTTCTTTATTCCTTCATAGCCCTCCGCTTCCAAGATATCAGCAATGCTAATGTCACCACTGAAGATGATTTTGCCGGATTCCATCACATGCACCTGGTCTGGCTTGATGTAATTCAAAAGCCTCTGCAAAACAGGCAGCAGATGTCAACAGCAAGCACAAGTTGTTGTTTAGACAATCAGCAACCATGGAAATGTGCATGGTGATGCAAGAATATGCAACTGCTAAGCAGTGCCTACTGGTGTGGTGTGTCCCTGCACCTCAAGCGCAGATATAGGCAGATATAGGCTAGACTTCAGTGCACGCAATGATGTGGAAAGAGGCGGGAAAGTCCATCCAGTTTTTGAAGATAGTCAAAGTCATACCTTGTAATGCGTGACCATGATAGTGGCTGTCTCAGGCTTTGTTAGTCCATTCACTGCAGATGCAACATCCTTCAAGGCATCGATGTCCAGTCCTGAATCTATCTCATCCAGTATGGACAGCTCAGCATCTAACACTGACATCTGTAAGATCTCGTTCCTCTTCTTCTCACCACCTGCAATGATTTCGCCATTGTTGGTCATTCAGTGACGAGCCAGGTCACAAGAGCAGCATGTGCATGACATGCTTGCGATGCAGAAGTCAGTCTCCGTATGTATGCATAGGCAGGCCAGCACTGAAGGGCACAATGTCTACTGACAAGAGAGAAGTGCATCAGCACTTGCAAACTTCCAGCATGTGTACTCCGCTACTCTGCATGTCGTGTCAGCAACAAGAGGCTTGTAGTACCAAACAAATCAGCATGCATGAGTCCAACCATATCAGTTCAATACGGCAGGTGTGGATGTGCATGCCAGCTTTGTGTACCTGAGAAACCCTCATTTACGTTCCTGTCCAGAAAACTTGCATCCATGTTTAAGCTTTGTAGCTGCAGAGAGCAAACAGCTCTCAGCACATGTGCAATTTGCAGAAGGATTAGCATCTTTGGTTCTGCTGACTTCAGCATGGAAGCAACCACAGCTATGCTGGAGCATGATGCTGTCAGTACCATTTGTGTACCTTTGGAGTGATGAAGCCATAGAACTCAAGAGGGTCTAGCTCTGGCATTCCTTGGGCCATTCGTCTTGCATTTGCAGATATCCGCAAAAACTCTGCATTTGAGACTCCTGGCACTTCCACAGGGCTCTGAAAGGACATGAATAGACCAGAACGAGCTCTCTCTTCAGGCTCGAGCTCTAATAGATTCTTGCCTTTATACATGGCTGCACCAAGGAATGCAAAAGGTACAGCTTTGCCAAAAAGCGCATGATACTGTGTGAAAGCACACTCAGCAGCTGTCTGTACCTGTGCCCCCCGTAACCTCGTAGTCAGGATGACCAACCAGAACTTTCGAAAAAGTAGATTTGCCGGAGCCATTTGTTCCCATTATAGCGTGTACTTCGCCCTCTTTGACTGTTAGGTTTACTCCTCGTAGAATGTGCTCACCAGTTGCGGCGACACGGGCTTCTAGGCCCTTAACCTCGAGCATCACGTCACCAGACGCACATCGTACACCTACTGCTTGATTGCATCGCTGGCCATGCCGCAGGGGTCTGCGCGCAAAGGAGCTATGACACCGCGGCAGGACCTGAGGGTGCCCAAAGGCACAGGTCTGCATGCTTGCACCAAACGCTATAGCACGGTGATGAGGCCGCGTTATTTCTCACGCACAGAACCTTCTTGGGCACCAGAGCGCAGCGTTGTAGTAGGTCAATAAACGCTTGCAGTCAAACTGATTGATCCTAACCTGCTCTTCTTCTGAGCAGCACACACGAAGACGAAGGAACGTCGCTGATTTGCGAACGGTTTGCGAATGCTTTGGGTCAAGTACCGCCGAGCAAGACCCATAGGTTCCGTAGATGACCAGTTGCAAGCTTCTTCGAGCTCCCTGTTTCAGCTGGCATCGCAGTTGCGGTCTCTGACTGCATGCTCGCCAGTCTCAGTAACAGCAACATCGGGTGGAGTCTACGTGGAACAGTGTTACATACTGCGATCTTCTCCAAACGCGCATTGCGACATCATCGTACGCATGGAGTTAGGAGGATTGGAGGGTTGAAACACTTCTCGAGCGTTACACGTGCTTGCCGTCTGACACCGACACCGACTGATCAGTCAGCAGCAGCAGCACGACTGCTGGATCGTTTTTGGCAGGTACGGCGGAGTGATACTCTGACCACCGGGCACATGATTGCTGTCTATATTCAAGCCCTCCTTCTCTGTTAGGCCAGAGGAGTGGCTGACTTCCAACAGCGACAAAAGCTTGTTGCAGTCGCGTCTGCAGTTTCCACGGCAGATGCATCATCCAAAGCACAAGAGCCCCATGCTCTGCCAGGCATCAACGATTACTGGATGTTGGAGGATGGACACTCCTGCATACCTCAGGTCAGCACCCTCTAACAGCTTGCACCTTCACACTGTTGGTAGCCCTCCTCTTGTCTGATCCATTTGAAGTTCAGGTCGCAGAGGCTTCAAGGCGCCTGATTCAGCTGCAGCAGCTTCTTGGAAATCAAGAGGATGTAGATGTTGTCTGGATGCTGGTCAGAGAACCAGGGTGAACACTTAAGCTCTCATGTGCCTCTGCTCACCTGCATGCATCACTGTACATTCCTGCACATTGAGGGTTGTCACCATGCCAACTGCTTTGTTGCTTGGCATCCTTTGGGGCTATTCCTGCTTGCTCCTGACGTCGACACATAACTGATGCCAACAGAATCAACACTGTCATGCAGCCATACACCATAACAAAACAAGCAAAAGGCACTGCCTGATGCAGAATTGGCAACTGAATGTTCTTGACAACTCTGCTGCCTGTAGATTGCTCACTGCTGACATGGGTCAGCTGACAGCTCGTTTGATGACGATGCGGCTTGCAGCAGAGAATACAAGTGTCAATGTAGCCAAGATTGTGGAGGACCATCCATCCCTACTGCTTCAGCAGACCTTCTGTTTGGACCAACAGGTGGCGCTCTTGCCTACTAGGTCTCCCAATCATCTGTGTGGGCAGCTATTTTAGGTCAAGGTCTCGGAGCAGTGTATTGAGTAGTGACTCTGCAATGATCAGCATTCTGCCTAACGCAAGGATCAGTGTGTGCCACCCATGGTTGCTGTCAGGAGGCACACATCACACACCCTTGCTGCATGCGATGGCATTTGCATCTCACCCTGTGCATGCAATGTCTGCTGCCTTTGCAGTACCAAGCCATGTAGCAACCTCGCTTCTTCAGTGTGTGTGCCTGTAATCAGCAAATATCGAATACATCGTAGGAGAAAGGAGCTGACAGAGTCAAAGCCTGGCAGCACGGTCTTGTCTCTGATGGTGAACTAGAGTGGGATAGGCGCTGCCTACAGCTGGTGCAGTATGCTCAGCAGCATGGAGATGCACATATTGGGCATCGGGACAACGAAGATGCTGATCTTGCACGCTGGGCCAGGAAGCAGCGCTTGAGTCACAGGCATCAGACACTGGATCCACACAGGTCAGCATAAACCCACAGCATAATGCAGCATGTCTCTGTCTCTCCGGTGTAATGCTTGGCTTCTGATTAAATTCACAACGAAACGCATAGTCTTTTCGTTTCTTTTCTTTTCCAGCATGTCTCCTATTTCTGCTTACTCCCTTGACCTGGGCCACTAAATGCGTTCGACATCATCAACAGCAACGTGAGTTGCTCTGCTCAGCTTCAGCTGCATGAGATGCAGTTTGGCATTCCACAGTGTCTACATGGCCTGGCGGTCAGAATGTGGTGTGTTGTCAAGATGAGCATTGGCAATGCTGACATCACATGGCTGTGTTGAGGTCAACATTCATGACTGTACCTTCAGTGCTGCCATCTTGCTGCTGTTACACTCATCACCAGGCTGGCTACTGCCGGTGCCTATTGTGAGTGCTCATTGCCGCAGCTCAGGCTACAGCCTCTCCTCCTTGTGTCTGCTCTCTGTATGTCTACTGCTCATCGTCTGTGCTTTTGATGCTGAGAACACACAATCATTGCTACGATCAATGCAGAACCAGGCCCTTATACAGGGAGCTACTCAAAATTGCATGTACCTGACCCTTGGGGCAGGCACGCACATGATGAACGAAGGCTGCATCATCTTTTGCAGCCACATCCCACTTTGCTAACAGGACCTTCTGCTGCAGAGCAAGCCAACTGCAGGACTTAGGCTTTGAGCTGGATGATGAAAAGGCCGAGTGGATGCGATGGTTCAATGAGGCCAAGTTGTACAAGGCCACACAGGGCCACAGTTGCCCTGGCCCTCTCACCAGCGGCGCCTCCTTTGTACTCACAAACTGGTGAGCCACACACTGATCCCGACTGTTCACCTGGCTTTGCTGACAAGTGCAGTTTTGGGAATTGGTCATCGGCTACATACCACTCAAAAATTGGTCATTGGATATGTACCAATAAGGAAAAGGGTGAGGGCATGCCAGGAAGCACATGTTGCATGACATGCTGTCACCTGCTAGTGAGAAGAAATGCAGACCACCTCAGCATTCAGGAGCATGTGAAAGGAGCGTGTGAGAGGAGTGTGTGAAAGGAGCGTGTGAGAGGAGTGTGTGAAAGGAGCGTGTGAGAGGAGTGTGTGAAAGGAGCGTGTGAGAGGAGTGTGTGAAAGGAGCGTGTGAAAGCAACCCTCGTTGCCTGCTTGTGTGCATCCTCCCTTCTGGCAGACCCTTAAGGCACATGCCAAAGTCAATCCTGTTCTGGCTGCTGCAGGTGCAGTGTGCAAAGAGTGGCGAAGCGTGCCAGAGTGTTGCTGCCAGACAGAGAAGCTCTGCTTGATGACATTGACTTTGACTGGACATGTGCAGACGCTCTGTCCTAAGTTTGGAAACAAACGCATTGTCCAGATTGGTGATGGAAGAAGCATAAAGTGGTATCAAAGAATGTTATAGTCACAGACATTGCGCTGTCAGGTTGTGTCTGATTGCACCACAGGCAATCTGTACATTAAAAAGATTTGTCAACAGTAGTTGAGTTCGGAAGATCTGATTGAAGTTGAATTGATTCGAATTGAAAAAAGTTCAAAATGGCATGGAGGCAGTTCTGTGCTGATCAAAGTTCAGTGAATAGCTCCCCACTGCACTGCGCGTAAAGGTCATGCAGTTGGCAGTTCCTTTCGAAAGTACAAAAAACCTGGCTTGTTACATCCGTATAGTCTAGAGATGCTACCACAGATTCGCTGTGAGTAATGAGTTCAGTCCATGAAGCTTGTTTTAAAGCATTAAGCAAGATCGCATGTATACATACGCATGTACAAGCTCTGCCTATGAACTGTCTGCAGACAAAACATTCTGAGCCACTTCTGCCAGGGCTCAAAGCTTCAGCCTGCTTGGTCACAAGTTGCATTGCATTATGGTGCTTTGTTTGAGCAGCAATGCGAGCAGCTGTCCATGGCCAACTGTCTGGCAAAGCGGCCCCCTTCAATCCTGCTGTGACCCTCATGCATGCAGGTGAATCACAATGACCGAATCAGATGTTGAGTGTTCAATTGTCTCAGCCCTCATATGCCATTTGCCAGAACGCCTGCTCATGAGCAGCAACCTTCCCACAAGCTGCTACTGCCGCATCTTTGTCCTCCTGTGAGCAGCCCATGCCTGAGTGTGAAGCGTGTGTACAAGCTTACAGTGCACTTTGTACAACAATGTAAGCCAGGGGGCAAGATTTGGCAGTGTTGGCAGCAGTGCATAAGCATTTGCACAAAGTCTGCTGCTGCTGTGGTCACACCTGGCTTGCATCCTGCAAAGCAATATCTGTTTGCTTTTCTAGCTGTTGGCAGTACTGCTTGAAGTCGTCAGAACCCCATCGATCTGCAAACTCTTTGTATGGCTCAGCAATAGGCATAGCATTCCTCCAAGCCTGCACCAATTGAACATAATACAACCCGTACTCACGCAGCTAGTAAAACCTTGCGCACTGTTTTGCTAAGCTGTACAAACCTGGCAATAAGCTTGCTCGATGCTCCAGAAGACTACAGCCTGCACAGCGTATGGCTGCATTCCGACTGACTTCATGTACGCACAGAACTGTTCATTAGCCTCTTGTTTTTTGGCATCTAGTTTGATTCGGCGGTTAACTGCTTGTTCCTGCATAGAGCACTGATTTGCAAACTCTGTTTGGCCAGATGCTTGTTGTTGGTGGAGTTTTCAAGTCAACAATAGGTTCAGCACTTCAGCGTTGACGTACTTCGAACCAGGTCAACTCAGACTTCAGTGCCACAAGGCCTCCCAAAAGCACGTCAAAATCAGAGTAAGGGGCTGCAGAGAGTAAATTTGCTGCCAGTCGAGTGAACTCCCTCACAAACAAGAAGTCTTGCACAAGCCACGTGTCGAACTGCGACTTGCGAATGTTGTCATGCTTACAGTCGTTAAGAAAAACGTGGTGAAGGGCCAGATCCCAGGCTTGCTCGTGTTGCAGATAACAATCTGCGCACGACAAGGGCGTCAACATGTCTTGATCAGTTCGGAATCCCAGATACAGATCTGACAAGTGTTCACGTAGTTTGTCAGAAGCGACAGTCCATTCGGTATTGAATCACTGCTGCTGACATGGGCGTTTGCCTTGCTTTTCGCACAAACTTTGCAGTGAAACTGAAGCATGCAAATTGATGACAATGAGCTCATTCACGCCGCAGAAGAGCTGATCAGGCTCCAGAGGCTCTGCACACTGCTCTGCACACAGATCACGTGAGGCCGGTAATGAGTCAAGTGGATCAGATCATGCTTCCACTACGTAGTAGACTGTCTAGATTTCATGATGATTTGAACATGATTGCCATAATTGGCACAAGCGATCGGCTGTGTTGGCTGGCAGAAACTTGTAAAATCCTTCTTCTTCTTCTTCTTCTGTTGTCCTGCACTGCAAGACCTGCAGATGCTCTAGAGAAAGTTAGCAACAAAAGTCGGCGATTGCAATTGCTAAGCTTGATCCAGAAGCATGAGGAAGTGCACATTATGCCCAGTATACTGCTGGATATCCTACTAGTAGAGCTCGCTGAAAATGCCTTTCCATCTAAGCTTAAGAAGCTAACTTGCCACAGCTTTGACAGACAGGATCAGGCAGCAATGCATGCTTCAGTTGTGCCTGGGACATGAGCCTGTAGCAGCCCTCAACGTACAGGCACACAATAGCATACTACTTTCAGATCAAGACCTACCTCAAGCGTTTTCAATGTAGCAGGAAGCTTCTACACACATACATAGATAAGAAAACCTTACCTATGCTTCCGAAGAGTCTGAGACAATGTCTGCAAAGTACACATCTGAAACAGTGCTGGTTGCAGCGCTGCTTCAGCTGTCTACGTTGCATATTTGCACTTTCAAAAACCATTGTCGCACACATGCTGACAAACACATCGTCCTTTAGACAGAACGGCTGAAATTCTGCATCTGCTCTCTGAAATCTTGATTGACCGCATACATGTCAGGCACCTCAAACCAGACCCTGCCATTGCTCTGTATGTGGCAACCAATTTGTTTGATCCTGGTGCCCAAACCAGTGTCTCAAGACATCTATGAACATTAAAAAAAGCTTGCCCCTGAAACCTGCTGCCAATCAATGTGAAATGTACCCATCAAACATACTAAAACGCCCCATCAACAGGATTGTCTGGTCACCAAACCAGCCATGCTACAGCTGCCCATCAAGAGGCTACAGCTGCCCATCAAGAGGCTGCAGGTGCCCATCAACAGGGCACAGCTGCCCAAGTTGTCCCTAGTGCTGTCAGCGCATTGTTGCCTCCACCACTAGTGGTGTGGTTCACCAAGTAGCTATATAACACATTCACGTCACCATTGCTGGTTGGAGTCTGCGGCAGCAGCAAAATCTGCTCATGACATGATATGATCTGACATGACATGGCATGCACCCTGTATCAATTGTATCAGTAAGTATCAATAAGTGTCAACTGGAAGCCTGCATCAAAAAGGTATACATTGCCCAAATTTTCACAAGCACTTCACAGTGTGTGCGCCTACATGAAGCCTGTTGGTCAGCAGGTGTGCTGGCAGTTTGCAACAACAAAAGCTGCCAACACCATATGAACAGCAACATAGGTGATGAATGGGAGGTTGAGGATCTTACTGCTTGATTCCAGAAGACACGCTCAATCCAAGTCCGGCTGGCAGCCCAAGTAACAAACTGAGTCATCAGCAGCTGATTAGCAGCCATGCTTGATGAACTGCCATCTGCTATTTCGGTTACCCATATGGGCTTGCCGTATGTGCTGTATAGACTGTTCAGGTCGCTTTGGATTGCAGATAACGAGGTTTGGTAAGTGTGGTAGCTTAGCCCATGGATGTTGTTCCAGGCTGTAGTGCCAATTGCCTGTTCACAGCCAGAGAATGTGTCAGACGTGATGTAGTGCCAGGGCATTGTGAAGATTTTGTGCCTGATGGCATGACCAACCATTCTATTGGTGCTTTGACATTTTGCGCATCAGTATACGTATTATTAATGTCATCATATATTGTATTATTATATTACATTATCATATATTCTTGCGAATTTGCAGAGGGTGGTCATTTCAAACATGTCACATGGTAGCTTGCAAGAGCTTGTTTGCAACTGTGCACCATTCCCTGAATGGTGCCACAAACATAACAATGTGGAATCGCACATTCTAGAGTCCCAAGGTGCAGGATGAAACAGCAGCAAACAATGAGCCCCAGCATAACAACAGACAGTGAAAGACTTGTCTTCTCGGCAGTGCTATAGTAGGAAGAAAAGAAAACTTTATGCTTTTCCGCGATCATGATGGGAGCCTTCTAAGGCGGCAGCCCGGAGCTTCTATGGTAGGAAGGACTCACTGCCTTGAATGCATTCAGCCATCCGGTGATGGTTCCCACATAACGGCAATTGGGATCGGACGGGTAGGCACAGTTGATAGCACTGGGGGCCAAGAGGGCAACGCCTGTGCTGGAGAAGTTGCCCACGATGTAGGGCCATAGGGCTGCTGCCTGCTGGGGGCTATTGACGTTGGTTGGGGTGCCCCCGCCGTAAGCGTAGTTGGGTTCTGCAGGCATTGGAAAGAAAAGAAAAGTTCACGCTTGTCAGCGATCATAAAGGGAGCCTCATCCAAGGCTCCTCAAATTGGATGGCATTGAATGCATGTCAATGATCTTGGGTTAGAACAGCAACAACCATGTACAGCTGGAACACAACGAGACAGCATTGATCTTTCAGCACACTAACAGGCAGAATTGCAAGGCATCAGGTGCAGCTTGATTTCCCCCCCTCTTTACGTAAAGTGTATACACAGTGTATACACCGTGTATACACTTCAAAGCACGCCTTTGTACACTATACTGTGAGTCAAGCTCCAAACGCAATTGCAAAGCTCATTCATTGAGCAAGGTAATAGTGTGTGCACTGCATATATATATCCTAGTGTGGCAGCTATCCCTAGTCCTATCTACAGGTGAAGGTGACATCCTTTTTGCTACAGTAATGGTGTGTCTTGCTACAGCACTAAGGTGCCTGCAGGCGACTGGCTTATTGTGACCTAAGAAGGAAATGCTTGTGCTCACCGTTGAATGTCAGCAGATAGGCTGGCTTGGCATAACTTGGACGAGCTATGATAGCGTTGTAGCCTGTTAGGATTCTGTCTGAGCCCCAGATCATCGGCTGGTGTGCCGCAATAACGCTTGAATCTGCAGAGCAACACCTTGAGGAATACCTAGCCATGTAGCTTCATGCACATGTGCATAAGCTGCCAAGGTCCTCCATAGGGAGCATGAGAGTGATCATGTGTGTGTGCTGGGAGACAGGCTGTGTTTGCACAGCATTCAGTGTATGCTGTGTGTTTTGAATTTGATCGCTAGGGACAACCAAGGCTTGAAACTCAAGCAAGTGTGCGAAAAGCATGTGATCAAACAGCTGCTGTGAATTATCGTCTATCTTGCTGGACACCATTTCCACAGTAGTGAGTCAAGCTGCGTAGATGTGAGCTCCGGGCTGCCGCCTTGGGAGGCTCCCGTTATGATCGCTGAAAAGCGTGACCTTTTCTTTTTCTTTTCTTTGCGTACATGTAACTCAACGAGCATAAGCGCAATTATCACTGCCACCACAATGTGGGCATGTGCCGACATTTTGATGCTGTTTCAGCACTTGCAGATGCTGCAGATGCAAGGCAATAATTTGACCGGTCCTCCATATACAGTAAATGTGTTACCTGTGCATGCGCTGTCATACCCAGCATCGAAGTTGGTCCACCAGTCTGAGTTGGTCAGGGTGACTGAAGGGCAGTACTGATTGAAGTAATCGTATACCACCCCTTTTCTGCCACTGCATGCCTGCAAACAGCGATAACATAGGCTAGTGCAGGTGCACACACAGTACCTACATGAGATGCCCATGCCTTTCTGTGCTGTTTTTGCCGGTCTAGCGTGCGTCAAAAAGCAATTGGGAAGATAAGGCAGGTGTAAAGCCGAAACCCTCGGGCGTGACAGGGGTTGTAGCAAGCGTAAGCACAGCTGTGACACTGTAGTGCGCAACAACGTTCAAGCTTTCGCCAGTCGTAAGGAAGTAAACAATACCAGGAGGTTACGGGCGGGTAAGCCGGAGCTGCGCAATTCACTAGCTGCGCTGACAACCATCACGAAAATGGTTGTTAGCGTTGCGAGCAGGAACCTTGCTGCACACATGTTGAACCTGCACAACCAGACTTACGTGACCGTAAACTGTGAGACTTTACGCAACATGGCAAAGACCAGAACTGCTTGTGCGTAAAGAGCCGATGTCTTGATCAAAACCTAGGAGGCAGAGTCACGTCAAGTGCAGGCGGCAGCCGGATCAAATCAGCGCAGCATAAGCCAATGTTGGCTGCAGACCGTGTCCTGAACGCTGGCGTCCTTGCTGGCAAAGTGGCTAGATTGACACGCAGTCAGCAAAGCGCAAACCCTTCCGCACGCGCATTTAGTCAAGCAATCACCTGACGGCAGTTGTGGCCACGGACAGGACGACACTGTCGTGCAGTCGCACAAGCACCTCTTGTTTTGAAGCGGTCAATGCTTGCAGAAGACGCTGTCGTGGTCGGGAAGTGATTCGCAGTAGAATCCCAGATACTTGTCAACTGCAGACGGGAAGCTGAATAGCCATCTTGTCAATGCTAAATGGCAATCATAGGCGAAGCCGATGACTCATGTGTACCTGGTTGGTGACAAAACCTGATGATTCAGGAAAACGCGTTCAGAACCTGTCCGACATTTCAGACCGCTTCAAGGCCGTTCTCCTGCTTGGTCAGCTTCAATCTGCCCTTGTATGCCAAAGAATCTGCGTGTCAAATTAAAGCATCTGCGTTGCGGTGGTGACAGTTGCAGCTCAAGGGTGCACGTGCCGAAGGTTCACAACTGTGGCGTCACAGCCGGCTCCAGAGCGAATGTCTGGAAAGAGGGGATGCCTTGTGACACAAGGCTTGTGTTGTTTGGTCGCAGAAAAGCTTGCGATCTAAAGCAGTGTATTGGCATGGGCCCTTTGGGGGGTTCAACCACCTTTAAAGCTCCCAGCGCAACTGTTTTCCTCCTGATCAGTCCCAGTGCACTTCAATGGTTGTTCAGGTATTGCTGATTCATCACGTGAAGTGCTATTTTGGCCAAACTTTCTTCTGTTGGTGGTGACTCCACTAAGTCATTGTGGAAGAGATGAATCCTGGTAACAAAGTTGTATGCTTGGAAGATTTCTTTTATGTCTGCCTACTAGGGGCGAAACCCATGGCAACTTCCCTACATTTCTTTGAAGTTATATAGGGTACATGGGTACTGCCACAGTGTTGGAAGTCCAACACAAACGCACACACACCCACCCCTGCTGAGCCCTAGGTATGGCATATATGACATATTATATAATGATAGGTATTCTGAGCCATGACTAACATGAATATAAATGTCTCAAAAGGATGACAGAAGCTTCCACAGCACCTACGAAGATCACGTGATATGGATTATGACTGATTATTCTTTGTGAACTTATATGAGCCCATGAAACCAGCATGCATATTTACATGTGTCTGCGACACTGCAGCTCACTCACCGAAGCAGATGGATTTGCTGGGATTGCCAAGCAACGTACAACGAAGAATAGCGCTGTTGCTCGAGCAAAAGCCTGATCAAGCCCAAGCTGGCACGACCGTGATTGCTGTCCCAGCTCCTGATCACGCCTCAGTGGGCACGTCCATACCAAAGGAGCGGAGAGCCAAGGTCACAGAGCATTCAACCATCTGGAAGCTATCTGCATCAGCCGAGAATATTGCATCGCAGCTTCGACAGAACGCAGCAAACGCAGTGTGTACAAGAGCTTTTGGCAACCTGGCACTCGAGGCACGACACATAATTGCAGCTTGTTCAACTTTCTATCGCTTGCCTCTCCGTTTTGTTTGGACATGCAGCCTCTCATTTCTCGACTCAAGGCCTCACGCAGGGCTGCAGAGCAGAAGCTGAACAAGTCTTGCGGCAAGCAACTCACGCTGCTCTGGGTGGCGGCAAACCTTTGCAACTCTGGAAGGACTCTCAGGCAAGCCAAGCGACTCCTGAGGCTCGTGACCTGCTCTGCACTCTGTGCATGGTGCTGCATATGCATGTCATACCTCTTCACGCTCTGTACATAGCTCAGTATGTCTGCTGAGCTTGTGATGTGTATGATTTCAGAGCCGCAGCACAAAGTATCGTGCCGGTCTTGCGGGATTGCAATAGTAAGCAGAGCAAATTGCTGAACCTGCAGGCTAGAGGAGATGATATGATATGGCTGAAGCGTCAGCAACAAGCTGACGCTGGGCATACAGCTCTGGTTGGTCTCATGGATGCGCTGTTACACCTCCAGCAAGGTGACATGCTGCATGTACCTGGTCTAATCCTGAAAGACACTTTGTGAAGTAGCACTGGCAAACTTGAACTAGTGACAAATAGAACACATGGCTGTCCTAGTCCTGGCTTTGACATGTGCACTGCCACCCTGTGGTGCTGCTGCAACCAAATTCCCACCTCTGGCTTGGATCAATTGCTACTTTCATATGCTTGTGGCATCATCAGCTGTACACCCCCATCATACACATCAGCACGCCTGGCTTATCTTACCAAAGGCCAGATGACGCTCCAGGTGCATATTCACAGACTATACACAAGGCAGCCTGCACTCACAGACTGCCCGGCGTTTGCTGCAGGTGGGTGCAGGGTGAGTGCGCATCTCTTGGGGAATGGACGCTCTGGGGGAATTGCGTAGTTGAAGCATAACTGCTTTGTGTTATACAGGCTTGGCCGGTGAGTTTGATGTGATGGGACCCCCCTCTTTCCAGCTGGCAAGGTACCCGGGCAATGGGGCACGCTATGTTAGACATGCTGATGCCTCTGACTCCTCACCTGCTCGCTGCCTCACAGCCATCTACTACCTCAACCCAGGTGCTGTCTGTCACATCTTGAGCCTGCGACATCTGCATCTAGCATCTGCATTCAGCATATGTCACCAGCACTCATGCTGTCCGCTGCGTTGACCTTGATGTGCCATCGCCACCCATAGTCTGTGTAAAGCAAACCGGTTCTATGCAGCATATTGCACCTGCTGCAGCTGTGCACGTCTGCAGGACCTTTGGACACCTGCATGTTGCACATTCTCTTATTGCATATCATGCAATATTTTCCCAGCATCTTACATGTACACTACTGGCCTGGCCTGGCTGCACACAGAACTTATCCCAAGGATCGAGGCAAATCAGTCTCAGCTTCTGGCTAATTGCCTCAGCTGCCACTGTGCTGTCTGATGTAGACTGGGACAGCAAGTTGAATGGTGGACAGCTGTGCCTGTACCACAAGCCAAAAGGGGACCAGGGCGAGGCCTGTGGGGACCAGGATAAGGCCTGTGGGGATCAGGGTCAGGCCTGTGGGGAACAGGCTACACTTGTGGCCCCCGCTGGGGACACACTGGTCATCTTTGACAGCCACACGGAGCATGAGGTGTTCCCAAGCTTTGCTGACAGGTGCCCCAACCTGCAAACTGTGTCACAGCATCTGCACTCACTAGAAACCAGTCTTGCGGCCACTTCTACCTTGCTCGCACTCCAGCTCTCACGTTGTACTGTGATACACCGTCTGTCTTCAAGAGTGAGTTTGAGTCAAAACCTGCATGCAGCTGACGACACTGCCAACCTTTCCCATCTCATTGCTTTGATTGTTGCACACCCTCTCTGGGAAAGTACAATACCCCTAACACCATCTAGTTGCAAGTTATCTTCGTGATTTAAAACTGCGTTTCACTAGTCCCAGACGTTATTAATTCTAGATTTACACCGTGATGCGTTATGTTTCCAGTAAAAGGAAAAGCGATGTTCCTGTTTCCTAAAGAGCATGACAATATGTCACAGCTTGGTCATGCATGCTTGCAGACTGCTGCAACACCTGCTACAGGTACGCGTTGACAGTCTGGTTCTCCCGCAAGAAGAAGACTCCAGACCGCCTAGATTCCCATGATGACCAGGCTCACATGTCACCAACAGCAAAGCAGGCTCAGCATGCACCAGGCAACTCCAATCAAACAACTGGTTCAGCTGATGTGACTGAGCCTGAACAGCATGTGTCATCCAACGATGGTGCCCGTCCTAGTCAGCATGATCTCTTGTGCAGAAAACCCCCATCAGCAAGCCATCAGGCTGATCACCAACCTAGACCTGACTCAGTAAGTAATACAGCCACTAGTGTTGTCAGTACACCTGCAACCTTACCAGACACAATTGCAGATCCAGTATCCTGCAGTCCTAGCCCTTGCATGGAACTCAGCCACAGCGTAGACTCAGCCACTGAAAGCTCACATCACATGAGCAGCGCTCATGTTTTGTTTGATCACCAAGCAGCTGACAGGCAGACCAGTCATGGGCTTGCCACAACCTCAGATGGCATTCTGAGTCAGCAGAATAGTTATGGCACTGCCACAACTTCAGATGACACCCTGCTTCAGCAGAACAATGCTCCCACAGCAGCGCCCAGCCAAGGCAACAGGCAAACACCAACACCTTCCAAGGGCCGTATCACCAAGCCAGGCTGCATCTTTGTGTCTGTAGCCGCGTATCGAGACCCAGAGTGTCAGTGGACCATCTGTGACCTGTTCAAGCAAGCAGACGCACCAGAGCTTGTGCATGTTGGGGTGGTGTGGCAAGTCGATGCTGTGGAGGACGCTGCGTTTGTCAGAGTTGCTGGGCCCAACAAAAGACATCAACAGGTAGGGCAGCAGCATTCTATTGTGAACAGACATATGTCATGAGCTGTACCACCTTGCAGTGAAGCTGTTTCCTTGCAAAAGTCTGGTGCAGCAACAAGGTTTGTCAGGCTGTATACCTGCAAACTGACAATGACCCCTAACTTGCTGCCCTGATGCATGTGCATGCCATGCACTCACTATGTTCCGTTTATAGCTGCCACAGCGTCAACTTTGTGACTTTGCAAAATCCCTGTCATAGCACATTATGTGGCAGGACACAACAGTGTGCTTTTCACGGCAGACGGTGATCATGATGCTGTCCCAGGCCTGTTCAGAATGCTTGGGGAATGCTCAGCACCTTGCTGGTCAGACAAGTGCGCATCTCTGCCCTGCAATATAAACTGTACTCCCTCAGCCCACCACCTTGCAGGTGCGAGAGGTGCATGTCTCTGCCCCAAATTTTAGCGCCTCAAACCAAATTTTAGCCTCTGAAACCCTAGCGCTACTGTCTTGCAGGTCAGGGAAGTGCGCATACCCTGGCAGGAAGCGACCGGCCCCTGCAAGGCTCGCCACCTGGCGCAGCACCTCTGGAACGGGGAGCAGTTCCACCTCCAGATTGACTCCCACATGCATTTTGTGCCAGGGTGGGACTCTAAACTGAAGCACATGCTGCAGCAGGCTGAGCAGATGGCCAGCTTTGGCAAGGCTGTCATCTCCTCTTACCCACCACCATATGAGGTGTGTGTTTTGCTCTCATACTGTGTTGGGTTGCCACCTTGGTCCTTGCAAGGCTCTTGCAGCAGTCAGATAGCTTGTGTGAATGACGCTGGCTAGCTTTTTACATGCATGGTGCTAAAAGCGGACATGCACGGTGCTGAAAGCGGACCACCAGACTTTCGAAGAAAGATTCTGCCATTGGATTACAATGTCTGACACCCATGGCAGTAAGTCACATACACCAATTGCATTTATGTTGACACCACGTTACGTCACAGAGGATCCTCAACATGTTATGTATTGTGTACTCCATCTGCTTAGCCAGCCAGACTGATGCATGTCAGTACCCTCTGCTCAAATTTAAACAACACGGACTGCTGCGCGAGATTGGCAACAATCTGATGAGTCACCATTGGCTTCACACCTCAGACAGTCCTCAATGAAACATCTAGTTTGCTCGGATTCAGGATTGTATCTCTTGCGCCTTGATGCAGCAGATGCCCTACACAGGGTGCAGGTGCTGCTGCTTTGCTGCCAACTGTAGCATACTTTGCCAGCCATGATGCTTGCTCAAGGCTGTGATCCAGATAGCACAAATGCAGTTGACGCTACCCACATATGTGCGATACCTTTTACATACGCATGCAGATGTGTGCGATACCCTTTACATGCGCATGCAGTTGTGTACAATACCCTCTGCCTAGGCATGCAGATGTGTGTGATACCCTTTGCATAGGCATGCAGATGTGTGCAGGGGGAAGGCGCTGCTGCCTCACTGCCACCCACCCTGGACCCCACCATCATGGTTGCTCAAGGCTTTGACCAAGATGGCATGCTGAGACTAGTGGGCAAGTCAGTGCCAGCTGGTCTGACCCCGGGGGTTGTGCCAGCCCAGTTCTGGGCGGCTGGGTTCAGTTTCAGCAGAGCTCAGCGGATCATGGAGGTGATGACAGGGCACTTATGTGCACAGTAGACAAGGGATGTTCAGCTTTTGGCACCTGTGCTGTCTCGACAGACTCAGCCACTACATGCTTGTTTGACTGGTAGTACCAGTGTCCTTCATCTGCACATTGCCCCTTGCTGTGTTTACTTCGGTATATTTGCAAAGGTATGGCATGGTCGTTGCCTTGTCAGTGAAACAGTATTGCATTTCTGAGGGAGTGGCTGTGCATGATGCATACCAGCAGCTAGGTGCTATACAGCACACAGCGCAGCCAGGCTTTGTGTGAAAAAATGCTTGGACTGTACATTCAGGTGCCATATGATCCTGACCTGCCGTTCCTGTTCTTTGGGGAGGAGATGAGCATGTTGGCTCGCATGTGGACCAACGGGTGGGATGTTATGGCACCTACTCAGGTACAGACACAGTATATATGTACGCGTGATCACCCACATGCGCATTCTGCTGATTGAGTCATTTATGGGTTGACTGGACATGCATGAACTGACACCTGATGAAATTTGCATAATCTGACAAGGTTGTTTGTACACGCACATTGCAACACTATCTTCTAGGCTCTCAGGCCTCAACATGCAGATGCATAGGCACAGTGCCTGCTTCGACACAAACTTGTTTGTGCAGGCTGTTTGTTTTCACCTGTGGAGCAGAGCCTATCGACATACATTCCAGGCTGACTTGCCTGTGGACCATGCTGCCAAAGCTGCCTCACAAGCTTGTGTGAAACAGCTTCTTGGGCTTACAGAAAAGCCAGCAGCACAGAGTGACGGGGCCACTGCACGAAATGCACCTTCTCCAGTCCTCGGATCTACTCGCAGCATTCAAGACTTCTGGCTGCACTGTAAGACAATCCGATGTTGATGCACTTTTTCCCGTTTATAAACCTGTGATGAAGCACCAAATCTTTGGACAATCAACAAGACATGTCTGCCTGCGCGAAATCCTGCTGTCGGTGGGTTGCATGCAAGTCTTGCCAAGACTGCAATACACGTCTATCCATTTCGGGATCTTGAAGCATTAGTCAACACTCGCAAGAAACATCTATCCATGGAGGCTATCGCTCAGTGTGCAAACTTCGTGACGTATCGAAACTCGCGGCATTCGCTAACACTCGGCGTAATCGTACACCGTCGTAGCCTGACAAACGCTTGCGCAACTGCTGCCACTGCTGCGTATGTAGACAGCTTGTAGCTCATACCGCACCAAACAATGCTTACTAAGCAATAGTTACCTGGGCTGTCGGAATCGACGTGTCGGACGTCTGACAGACTGCGACGATCCTTCACATCATGGCTGTCAAGACCGGTGAAGTTCGCGATGTCGAGTCATTGAACAAGCCTGACGACAGCGCACATAACGCTTACAATGCTACGACACTGAAAGACGCGGACAGTCTTGACGAGGATGGTCACATAAAACGCACAGGTGAGGGCACAGTGGTCTCCACGCAACAGTGCTGTGACATTGCTCGTGGAGTGCTATTCTTTGCTCTTGTGCTATACGGTCAGGTCGCAAGCACTCCTTGTCTGCCTCACTTATCAACCCAGGAAAAAGCTTTTCAAAGTGTGACACCGATTACTTTCCCCATCCTCTTCAGAGGAAAGCCCGCGATGAGAATTGTCAAGAACTGTTGCCTGTCACTTCTGACTGGAGGACCACTCCTCTGGTCAGAAGAAGTCAGTGCCTCTGTCAAAATGCCTCAGAATGCCTCAGAATAGGAGGTTCTCAGATACAGTTCAAATCTCAGACCATTTGTGAGCTTGCAACAAAGCCTTGCCATGTTTAATCTGGGCTGCTCTATGTAGTCATGCTCAAGCTTTTGCTGGTTGGGCATAGTTTTGCCATCATGCACAGAAGGACATGAAGCACTGTTTCGTCCTTCAAGGCTTGATTGCTTGCTTGCGTGTGCGCTGCAAGCACTACAGAAACCGCAGCAGCAGCTTTTCAATGCTGCGCGTTTCTGTCATTGCAGGAAATTGGATCACAGCGTCAGCGCACATTGTAACAGCTGTCATTCGGTCTGGAGTGCTTTCCCTGGCATGGGCTATAGCACAGATGGGATGGGTGGCTGGTCCAGTCATCCTCTTCTTGTTTGCTGCTGTCACGTGGTACATGTCGCTGCTGCTGGCAGATGCTTACCGTAACCCAAGAGACACCGGCAAGCGTAACTACACTTACCCTGGAGCAGTTTCAGCCATCCTCGGTAAGCATCTGAGAAGCTTAAAAGCCTTGAGATGCATCTTTGTGTGTCTTAGTGGGTCCTGCAAAAGCAATCACGAGTACGCGTCAAACGATTCTTTCTTACTGGCGTTCTGATTACAGCTGTGTGTTCACTATATCTGCAACTATTCACAAACATATGCCTGGAGGTTGTGTCACCTGTTTGCTGACCGCGTATACTTTGATTGTGGCACGGTGAGGGGGTGTATTTTTCCCTGGAATCTTTCTCTTTTTAATCTGTGTCATCTATGCACAAGTCTGAAATTGCTTTGCTGAATCCGCAAGACGGCATGCAGTGCCACACGTTCAGGGCATACCGTGTCACATGCTCGGGCCATGCATGGAGGTCAGGCATTCTGCCAAGTTCAGACTCCTAGACGATCTAAACAGGTCATCTTCTCAGCACTCCTATCTGTGTTACAGGAGGATCATCTGGTATGTCCGGGTATGTGTGGTTCTGTGGCATCATTCAGTACCTGAACCTGGTGGGAACCGGCATTGGCTACACCGTCACAGCAGGCCTGAGTATGACGTAAGTGCCCCTTCTGCTTATGCAAGGTCTAAGTCTGCTTATGCAAGGTTTAAAACTGCTTATGCAAGCTTAAAAACTGCTTATGCAAGGTTTAAAACTGCTGGAAACTGCATGTGTCACAAAGTAGGCAGATCTGAGTCCCTCGTCAGCCATGTGTAGAGAATGATGTCTGATTGGCAGCTATGCGTGCATGCGTCATATGGCCAGTAGTGTGTGCTAAGAAGTGTCAAGGCTATGTCACAGCACTGTGCAGCCATGCCTACAGTGTGTCAAATGCGACTACAGCCGTGCCTACAGTGTGTTGCAAAATGCACCTTGCCTTTTTGCACACAAGGCAGACTGCATCTTCTTAGAGAGCTGACTACATGTGTTTACACATCTACCTGTGGATATACCTTTCATACTGCTATAACGATAGGCCATTTGGATCTACTTGTGGATAGTGACGAAGTATATGTAGCAGTTCCTGGGGAAGACTGAGCTCCTGTTCGTCTGCTGCAGGGCTGTGCGGCGGTCAAACTGCTTCCATGCAAACCAAGCTCAACTGAATGCAAATGGAGGCGAATCAGCTGGCGACTCACTTTGTCATGTAGGTTTTGCGACTTCAAGAATGACCTCCTTTGCGCATGCTTTGCATGCTTAGGTGCCTGTTACCTTGAGTTGATTTTACACCAGCTGAAAGTTGAAGTCAGTGCTGTCAGACTGTGGTGCCTTTCTGGGCTGCTTTGCTTACCAATGACCCAGTCATGCTGCTTTGCCATTGCATGTATGTACAACGGCATGCTCATGCAGCTGCCTTGCAGTGTGCAACCATGTTTCATGTGATCACATTGATGCACGTGCATGTGAGCCCTAATTGGCACCATGCTATCATCATGTAGCGCAGGCATGGAAACACTACTCTCTATCAAAACAAACAAAGCACAACACTTCTCTTTCGTCTCCTGTGCTCATGGCCGCATGCACTGTGCAGGTTTCCAACAACCCATTCATGCTGATCTTTGGCGCGTTCCAAATTCTGCTGAGCCAGATTCCAGACTTTGACAGGCTCTGGTTTCTTTCCATTGTGGCTGCTGTCATGTCCTTCAGCTACTCCAGCATTGGTCTTGGGCTCGCCATTGGCAAAACCACAGGTACAGTCTCTCCAACTTCTCCCCTGGTACAGTCCTT
>JAABUK010004188.1_pt1 | contig 23703 bp, 24 predicted proteins | sample 5559141 | NCBI WGS metagenome assembly JAABUK01 (sample SAMN10711869, study PRJNA513367) | rock metagenome | isolation source: Antarctica rocks | place: Antarctica: Victoria Land, Pudding Butte nord | collected 2016-01-03
GCACACGACAGGGCGCCGGCACACGCTCGGGTTCCGAGCCGCGACAGCGTTGTTCGGCCACCTGGGCGTCGAGTGGGACATCGCTTCCGCGGCGCCGGAGCAGCGCGCCGAGCTGGCGCGGTGGATCGCGCTGTACAAGCAGCACCGGGCCATGCTGCACAGCGGCGTCACGGTGCGCAGCGACCACCCCGACCCGGCCCTGCTGGTCCACGGGATCGTGGCGCGAGACGGCAGCGAAGCCCTGTATGCCGTGGTGTCCGTCGCGACCAGTTTGTTCGCGCCGCCGGGCAGGGTGACGCTGCCCGGGTTGCGGCCGGACGCGGCATACCGGGTGGAGCTGACTCCTCCAGGCGACCAGCTCGCCGGCGTGCACCGCAGCCTGCCCGGCTGGGTGGGCGCCGACGTGGTCGCCACGGGCCGCATCCTTGGCAATTTCGGTATCGAGGCTCCGGCGATGTTTCCCGAGCATGCGGTGCTGGTGCGGGTGCGCCTGGACACTGCGCCTCGCTGAGTGAGCTGTGGACGGGCACAGCGGCCAGGTTCGCGGTCGGTCTAAGTTCGGCCCAGCATCCGGCGTCGGCCGGCACGGCAACAGTCACTGTGAGGGGACCACCATGAGCAGTTCGTTCCAGGTCGACACCGAGCGGATCCACGCGGCCTCGGGGGACATCACCCGGATCAGCGCGGACATCGAGACCCAGGTCGGCGCCATGCTCGGCAAGCTCAACGCCCTTCAGGACGCGTGGAAGGGGTCCGCGTCCGACCGGTTCCAGGTGGTCGTCAACGACTGGAAGGGAACGCAGCTGCAGGTCCGGCATTCGCTGGACGACATCAGCAAGGCTCTGGCCCAGGCCGGCACCCAGTACGCCGACGCGGAGCAGGCCAACACCTCCATGTTCAGCTGACGCCTGGCGGGGCCGACAACGCCTGAGCCCGGCCCCTCGAAGGAGGAGCCGGGCTCAGGCGTTGTGGTTCAGCGAGGGCGAGCGGGTTGGACTAGAAGTCCATACCGCCCATGTCGCCGCCACCCGGGGCAGCCGGTGCGGCCTTCTCGGGCTTGTCGGCGATGACCGCCTCGGTGGTGAGGAACAGCGCCGCGATCGACGCGGCATTCTGCAGGGCAGAACGCGTCACCTTCGCCGGGTCGATGATGCCCTCGGCAATGAGGTCGACGTACTCGCCATTGGCGGCGTTGAGGCCGTGACCCGCTGGCAGGCCGCGGACCTTCTCCGCGACCACGCCGCCCTCGAGCCCGGCGTTGATGGCGATCTGCTTCAACGGTGCCTGGGCCGCGACGCGCACGATGTTCGCGCCGGTGGCCTCGTCACCCTGGAGGTCGAGCTTGGCGAACGCCTCGTCAGTGGCCTGCAGCAGAGCCACGCCACCTCCGGCGACGATGCCCTCCTCGACCGCAGCCTTGGCGTTGCGCACCGCGTCCTCGATCCGGTGCTTGCGCTCCTTGAGCTCCACCTCGGTGGCCGCGCCGGCCTTGATGACGGCCACGCCGCCAGCCAGCTTGGCGAGGCGCTCCTGGAGCTTCTCGCGGTCGTAGTCCGAGTCGGACTTGTCGATCTCGGAGCGGATCTGCTTGACCCGGCCGGCGATCTGGTCGGTGTCACCGCCGCCCTCGATCACGGTGGTCTCGTCCTTGGTGACGACGACCTTGCGGGCCCGGCCGAGCAGTTCCAGACCGGCGGAGTCCAGCTTGAGGCCGACCTCCTCGGAGATGACCTGGCCACCGGTGAGGATCGCGATGTCGCCGAGCATGGCCTTGCGGCGGTCACCGAAGCCGGGAGCCTTGACGGCGACCGACTTGAAGGTGCCACGGATCTTGTTGACGACCAGCGTCGACAGCGCCTCGCCGTCCACGTCCTCGGCGATGATCACCAGGGGCTTGCCGGACTGCATGACCTTCTCCAGCAACGGCAGCAAATCCTTGACGCTGCTCACCTTGGAGTTGACCACGAGGATGTACGGGTCCTCCAGGACCGCCTCGAGGCGTTCGGTGTCGGTGACGAAGTACGCCGAGATGTAGCCCTTGTCGAAGCGCATGCCCTCGGTGAGCTCGAGCTCCAGCCCGAAGGTGTTGCTCTCCTCGACGGTGATGACGCCTTCCTTGCCGACCTTGTCCATGGCTTCGGCGATCATCTCGCCGATCTGGGGGTCAGCGGCTGAGATCGAGGCGGTCGAAGCGATCTGCTCCTTGGTCTCGACGTCCTTAGCCATGCTCAGCAACTGGCTGCACACGGCGTCGACGGCCTGCTCGATGCCCCGCTTGAGGGCCATCGGGTTGGCGCCGGCGGCGACGTTGCGCAGGCCCTCGCGGACCATCGCCTGGGCCAGGACGGTGGCGGTCGTGGTGCCGTCGCCGGCCACGTCGTCGGTCTTCTTGGCAACTTCCTTGACCAGCTCTGCGCCGATCTTCTCGTACGGGTCCTCGAGCTCGATCTCCTTGGCGATGCTCACACCATCGTTCGTGATGGTGGGGGCTCCCCACTTCTTCTCGAGCACGACGTTGCGGCCCTTGGGGCCGAGCGTGACCTTGACGGCGTCGGCCAGGGTGTTCATACCCCGCTCGAGCGCTCGACGAGCCTCTTCATCGAAAGCGATGATCTTGGCCATTCGGGTGGTTCCTCCCACGCGAATCGGATATGGCGACCGGCTGGCGCCCGCGACGGACGAGCAGGGTTCCGGCACGCTCCGGTGGCGCGCGTTCTCCGTGCCCTCGCCAGGTCGGTCGAGATTGTCACTCTCATGGGGAGAGTGCTAAGTCCATGATGAGCAATCGGCTCCGCGAGCGCAAATACGGGTGACCCGCAACGGAAATACTTGGCCGCCGGGCCTGAACCTCCTCGCACCGAGCCCCACCCCGCGTTCACGTCCCAGAGACACACCTTTGGAGGGCGCCGAAAGGTGTGTCTCTGGGACTTTGACGAGGCAGCGGCGAACCCGGCCGCGCGACCATCAGCGGGCCGGCACCGGTATGGGGCCGAGCGCCGGTATGGGGCTGGGCGCCCGTACGCGGGTATGTCGCGTGCGGGCGCCCAGAGCAGGTGTGCCTACAGCTCGATGCCAAGCCGCCGCGCCGAGCGGGCGCGTTGGCGGCTGGAGCGAAGACGTCCCAGCCGCTTGATCAGCATGGGGTCGACCTCGAGCGCGGCGGGATTGTCGATGAGGGCGTTGACGACCTGGTAGTAGCGGGTGGCACTCATGTCGAACAGCTCGCGGATGGCCTGTTCCTTGGCGCCGGCGTACTTCCACCACTGTCGCTCGAAGGCGAGGATCTCGCGGTCCCGCTCGGACAGCGGAGCCTGAGCGAGTCCGCGCGTCGCAGCGGCGGGAGAGTCGGGCAGCGGAGCGGGTGTGCTGGCCACGACGAACCTCCCTGCAACGGACCCACGACGGCGATTTACCAAGCACTATAGCGGCGGAATCACAGCCATGTCATTCACCGGCGGCGGGTTGCCCGCCATCGTGTCCAGGATCGCGTCGATGTCACCCTCGCTCGTCAGCGGGTTGGTGATCGCGAACCGGGCCACCACCTGGCCCTCGTGGGACGACGGGGTGACGAAGGCGAACTGGTCGGCCAGCATCTTCTCGCTCCAGTCGTAGTACTGCTGCCCAGACCAGCCGAGCCGCCGGAACACGATGACCGACAGATCCGGCTCGCGCAGTGCCTCGACATAGCTCCGCCGGGCAATCTGCTGCTCGGCGTAACGGGTGACCTCGAGCGTCCGCTCGACAGCCGTGGTGTACGCCTGGAACCCGTGCGCCGCGAGCGAGAACCACAGCGGCAGCCCCCGGGCGCGCCGGGTGAGGCCGATCGCGTAGTCGGTCGGGTTCCACTCGTCGACCCGGTCGTTGAGCACGTCGAGGTATCCGGCCCGCTGGGTATGCGCCGCCCGGCCGAGCCGCGGGTCGCGATACAGCAAGGCACAGCAGTCGTACGGCGCGAACAGCCACTTGTGCGGGTCGACGATGAAGCTGTCCGCGTGCTCGATCCCGGCGAACAGGTGCCGGACCGAGGGTGCGGCCAGGCCTGCTCCGCCGTACGCGCCGTCGACGTGGAACCAGATGCCGAACTCACGGCATACCTGGGCCACGGACGAGAGGTCGTCGACGATCCCGAAGTTCGTGGTGCCGCTGGTGGCGACGACGGCGAAGAAGCTGTCCGGCCCGTGCTCGAGCAGCACCGCGCGCAGCCGTTCGCCGCTCAGCCGGAGGTCCGCGTCTGTCTCGACGGCCACGAACTCGGCGTCCATGACCTCGCACGCGGATCTGACGGAGGAGTGGGCCCCGGTGGTCGCCGCCACCTTGTTGGCCCGCTCTGACCGCGGCGTCGCCTCGGGTTGACCGGTCCGAGCCGCCGCCCGGGCGGCCACCAGCGCCGAGAGGTTGCCCACCGTGCCGCCGGGTACGAAGACCCCTCCGGCCTCCGGTGGCAGTCCGGCCAGGTCGGCGATCCAGCGCAGCGCCTGGTTCTCCGCGTGCACGGCCCCCGCACCCTCCAGCCAGGACCCGGCGTAGATCGACGAGGCGCCAACGACCAGGTCGAACATCGCGGCTTCCTTAGTGGGGGCGCACGGGATGAAGGACAGGTAGCGGGGGTGGTCCGTCGACAGACAAGCCGGAGCCAGCTCCTCTTCGAACAGCCGGAGCGCAGCCAGGCCGCCCATCCCCTCTGCCGTGATCGTCTCGCCGGCCACCAGGCGCAGCTGTGCCGGCGTGCGCGGAGCGTCGAGCGGGACCGGGTCCAGCCGAAGTCGCTCCGCGGCGTAGGCCAGCACGGCTTCGCCGAGGGTGCTGATGTCGTCGTCGTAGCGGTGCACGAGCGCGAGCCTACGACCGGCCCGGGGAGCAACCGACAGTACGCATCGTCGCCGTACATTGTGCGGGTGCCGACCGCCCACCACCTCGCCGAGCTCGTCCACCCTTCGTGGGCGCCGGCGCTGGAACCGCTGACCGGCGAGCTGGACCGGCTCGAGGCGTTCCTGCGCGAGGAGGAGGGCGCCGGCCGGGGATACCTGCCCTCGCGCGGACACGTGCTCCGGGCGTTCGAGCAGCCGCTGGACGCGGTCCGGGTGCTGATCGTCGGCCAGGATCCCTATCCGACGCCGGGCCATCCGGTCGGCCTGTCGTTCTCCGTCGCTCCCGACGTACGCCCTGTCCCGCGCAGCCTGGCGAACATCTACCGCGAGCTCGGCACCGATCTGGGACTGCCGGCCCCCGCCTCGGGCGACCTCACGGCGTGGACCGAGCGCGGGGTACTGCTGCTCAACCGGGTATTGACCGTGCGCCCGGGCGCGAGTGGCAGCCACCGGGGCGTGGGCTGGGAACGGATCACCGGCCGGGCGATCGCCGCCCTCGTCGGCCGCGGCGGACCTCTGGTGGCGATCCTGTGGGGGCGCGACGCGCACGGCCTCACGGCCCACCTGGGCGGCATGCCCGTTGTCGCGAGCGCCCACCCCTCCCCCTTGTCCGCGGGCAGAGGCTTCTTCGGCTCCCGGCCGTTCAGCCGCACCAATGCGCTCCTGCGCCAGCAGGGTGCCGACCCGGTGGACTGGAGCCTGCGGTGACCCCGCCCGGGACGCCCGCGTCACCGCGGCCACCTCGACCACCTCGACCACCTCGACCACAGCGGGGCCAAGGCCCCTGGTACCGGTACGTCGCGATCGGCGACTCGTTCACCGAGGGCATGAGCGACGCCCACCCCACGCTCACCGGCACGTATGCCGGGTGGGCCGACCGCCTGGCGGCATTCCTCGCAGCCGACGCGCGCCAGAGCGGTGCCGACTTCGGCTATGCCAACCTGGCGGTGCGGGGCCGGCTGCTCCACGACATCGCCGGAGCTCAGGTGGACCAGGCGCTGGCGCTCCGTCCGGACCTGGTCAGCATCGTCGGCGGGTCCAACGACATCCTGCGGCCCAAGGCGGACGTGGACGCCCTGGCGACGCGGCTGGAGGCTGCAGTTGCCCGGCTCCGCGCTGGTGGCGCCGACGTCCTGATGGCCACGCCTGTCGACCCGCGCGACGCGCCGCTCGTCCGCCGGATCCGCGGCCGGTCCGCGGTCTACACCGCCGCCATCTGGTCCATCGCCGCACGGCAGGGTGCCTACGTCATCGACCAGTGGGGCATGACCGCTTTGCGCGACTGGCGGCTGTGGGCACCGGACCGGATTCACCTGACGGCCGAGGGTCACCGGCGCGTCGCCCTGAACGCCCTGACAACGCTCGGGCGACCCGGCCTGGGCGGGTCGGCCGCGGTGCATGGCGCCGCCGACGAGGACGCCGACTGGGCTACCCCTCTGCCGCCGGCTGATCGGCTCCGCCGCCGCGATGCCCTGCGCGCCGACGCCCGGTGGGCCCGCGAATTCTTCGCACCGTGGGTCCAGCGACGGCTGCAGGGCCGGTCATCCGGCGACGGCCTGAGGGCCAAGCGGCCGGCGGTGACGCCGTACGAGCCGTGAGCGGGCTGGCCGCAGCGTGCGACGACCCGCGAGAGTAGGGCCATGACGGCATCGGCGGTGCACCAACGGGTCGCGTCCAGGTCGGCCGTGGCGGCGGCCCGCGATGAGTTCGATGCAGAGGTCACCTACCTCAACACCGCGACGCTGGGCCTGCCGCCGCGGCGCAGCTGGCAGGCGCTCCAGGCGGCGCAGGCGCAGTGGCGGGAGGGCAGCGCAGACCCGGTCGGCTACGACGTTCCCCTCCGGCTCGCGCGTGCGTCCTACGCCCGGCTGGTCGGGGTGGAGCCGTCGTGCGTGGCGGTGGGCAGCCAGGTATCGGTGTTCGCCGGACTGGTCGCCGCATCGCTGCCCGACGGAAGCGAGGTCCTGACCGCTGATGGCGACTTCACCAGCATCCTGTTCCCCTTCCACGCGCAGGCGAGGCGGCACGTGACCGTTCGCCAGGTGCCACTGAAGCGGATCGCCGACGCCGTCAGGACCAGCACCGCCCTCGTCTGCGTCTCGGCGGTGCAGTCCTCCAACGGGCAGCTCGCCGACCTGGTCGCGCTGCGCGCCGCCTGCCGCGCGACCGGCGCCCGGGTGCTGCTCGACACCACCCAGGCGGTCGGCTGGCTACCGATCAACGCAGCGGACTTCGCCTACACCGTCTGCGCCGGCTACAAGTGGCTCCTGGCCCCGCGCGGCACGGCCTACTTCACCGTCCGGCCAGAGCTGATGGACGCGCTGATCCCGCACTCTGCCGGCTGGTATGCCGGCGAGCGTCCGTGGGAGAGCATCTACGGCGCTCCGCTGCGCCTGGCATCGGACGCCCGCCGGTTCGACGTCTCGCCTGTGTGGCACTCCTGGATCGCCGCCGCCCCCGCGCTCGAGCTCCTCGCCGGCCTCGGCTCGGCCGCCCTGCACGACCACTGCGTCGGCCTGGCCAACCGCTTCCGGGCCGGGGCAGGGCTGCCGGCCGGGAACTCCGCGATCGTGTCCTTGGCGGGGACCGACGACGCGGCGGCGGTCATGCAGGAAGCCGGCGTCGTCGGGTCGGTACGCGCGGGCCGGTTGCGGCTGGCCTTCCACCTGTGCAACGACGAGCGCGACGCGGACCGCGCGGTCGAGGTGCTCGTCGACCACATCCTGCGCTGAATCGCCGTGGCCGCGACGTCAAGCATCTGGCGCGGCAAGGGGTTGCGGGCCGCGTCGGTCCTGCTGTCAACCGTGCTAGGCGGCAGGCATCAAGGGTCGGCTGTGACGTGGGACGGACGCAGACGGTGTCGTACAGCTGTCGTGGTCGTAGACGGGCGGCTCGGACCACTCGCCGAGGCGGCGGCCGGCGCCTCGACGCCGCGCGGCACTCGCTGGACAGCAGCCCGCCGACGAGCGGGCTCCAGACGAGGATCGCGAGGCCCTGGTGGACGATACCGGCACGAGCTCGTTCTCCGCCTCGTGGGCCTGGAGCGAGTAGTTCGACGCGCCGCTGTAGCGCACCTTGCCGACGGCGGCCCAGCCTCAGCCCATCGTGCCGAGGGTGCGGGTCGAGACGCGCAGGCCTGACCTGTCGAGCTGTCGGTACTCCATGCGGCGCAGGTACGGGCCTGTCCAGGAGTCAGTCCGTGCCGGGCTGAGCGTCCGGGGGGATATCCAGTGATCGGCCATTGACCTGCTGGCCATCGGCGCCTACCATCGGTAAACGATTTCCCGATCTCGCACGCGCACTGCTCTCGGGCTGCCCGGCCCGTCAGCCGAACCACCGCCCTGTGGAGGGACGCAGATGAGACGACGCACGCTACCGGCCGTGCTCCTGCTCACCGGCCTTGCGGCCTGCAGCTCGGGAGTGACCGCCAAGACCTCCAGCAGCTCCGGTGCGTCCGGCAGCGCCGCCAGCAGCTCCAGTGCGTCCGGGAGCGCCGCCAGCCCCGCCAACAAGCTCGTTGGCATCGTCTCCATCTCGGCCAACGAGTACGGCAACGCGCACGCCATCGACGGGGTGACGAAGGCGGCGAAGGCGGCCGGCTGGAAGGTGTCGGTCGTCGACGCCCAGGGCAGCGCGGACAAGGCCAACGCCGCCATCCAGAACTTCGCGGCGCGCAAGGCAGGCGCGATCTTCGACCTCGTCTTCCCGACCACCGCCATCGGGGGCGGGCTCGCCGCGGCACGCAGCGCCGGCATCCCCGTGGCCACGTGGGGCGGCGGCCTCGGGAAGGGCGTCGTGATGACGACCGGCGCAGGGGGCCCGTTCGCCGAGCCGGTCGTGAAGCAGATGCTGAGCGACCTCGGCGGCAAGGGCTCGGTCCTCGCGCTCACCTACCACGGCGGCCAGGTCTGCCGGGACCGCGAGGGCGTGCTCGACAAGCAGCTGAAGTCCGCTCCCGGCGTCAAGGTGAGCAAGAACGAGGTCAACATCCCGGGCTTCGAGCAGGACGGGCAGCGGTACGCGAACGCCTGGCTCGCAGGGCACCCCGCCGGCAGCGGCCCGCTCGCGGTCTGGGGCTGCTGGGACGGCCCTGCGCTCGGCGCCAGCGCCGGCCTGCGGCAGAGCGGCCGGCTCGGGGACGTCAAGACGTACGGCGAGAACGGCGGTCCGGACGCCATCGCGGCGGTGAAGGCCGGCACGCTCACCGCGACCGTGTACGAGGACTCGACGAAGGAGGGGAAGCTGATGTTCACGACCACCATGCAGGCCATGGCGGCCGGCTCCTCCTGGCAGCCGAAGAACATCGACGTCCCGGGCACGCTCGTCACGAAGGACACCATCGCGGCCTTGCTGACGGCTCACCCCGACGCGCTGGGCTGAGGAGGCGACATGGCGCAGCAGGTGCAGCAGCAGCCGGCTGGCCACGCCCTGCCCCCGACCGGCCTGCTGCTGCGGGTGACCGGCCTGAGCAAGAGCTTCGGTGGGGTGGCCGCGCTGGACCGTGTCAGCCTCGACCTGGCGCCGGGAACCGTGCACGGGCTCGTCGGCGCCAACGGCGCAGGCAAGTCCACGCTCATCCGCTGTCTCGCCGGGCTGGTGCGCCCGGACAGCGGCGAGGTCCTGCTCGACGGTGCGCCGGTCACGATCCCCGACCCGCAGCGGGCGACGGAGCTGGGCCTGTCCTTCATCCACCAGGAGCTCAACCTCGTCCCGCGCTTCTCCGTCGCGCAGAACCTGCTCCTCGGGCTGCCGACCCGGGGCCGCTGGGGGATCGGCGGCACCGGCGGGACGCGCCGGCAGGCCGAGCAGGTTGCCACACGGATGCGCTTCCCCTTCGGCCTGGACCGGCCGGTCGAGGAGTTGAGCACCGCCGACCAGTGGATGGTCTCCATCGGCCGGGCTCTGGTGCGCCAGGCCCGCGTTATCGCTATGGATGAGCCGACGGCGTCGCTGTCCGAGGCCGAGGTGGAGCGGCTGTTCGGGATCGTCGAGGACCTGGCCGCCGACGGGATCGGCATTCTCTACGTGTCGCACCGCCTCGACGAGATCCTTCGGGTGTGCGACGAGGTCACGGTGTTCCGCAACGGCCGCAGCATCGACCACCTGGACCGCGGCCGGCTCTCCCGCGAGCGGCTCATCGTAGGGATCACCGGCGTGCCGTCGCAGGCCGCTCCCGCGGACGTCCAGGCCGCATCCGACGAGCCGGCGGGCGAGAAGCGCCCGGCGCTGCTCGAGCTCGAGCGGGTCACCACCAAGAGCGTGCACGACGTCACGTTCACCGTGCACCGGGGCGAGGTCGTCGGCCTGGTCGGCCTGGTGGGCTCCGGGCGCACGGAGGTGGCGCGGGCGGTCTTCGGGATCGACCGGGTGCTCGCCGGCCGCCTGCGAGTGGGCGGCGAGGACGTGCACTTCCGGTCGCCGAGGGACGCGGTCGCGGCCGGAGTGGGGCTGGTCCCGGAGGAGCGCAGGTCGCAGGCCCTGCTGCTCAAGAGCCCCGTCTTCGTCAACATCAACCTCGCCAACCTCCGGGCCTTCCGGCTCGTCCGGGCCCTGCCGCTGCTGAGCCGGCGCAGGGAGATGCGGGTCGCCGCCGAGACGGCCACCGCGCTGCAGGTGAAGACGCGGCGGATGAGCGACCCGGTGGGCTCGCTGTCCGGCGGGAACCAGCAGAAGGTCGTCATCGGACGGTGGGTCAGCCGGGACGCCAAGGTCCTCGTGCTCGACGAGCTCTCCCGGGGCGTCGACATCGGTGCCCGCGCAGAGATCCACCGTCTGCTGCACGAGTACGCCGCCCAGGGACGGGCAGTCCTCGCCATCTCAAGCGAGACGGAGGAACTCGTGGACCTCTGTGACCGCGTGGTGGTGATGCGCGAGGGCACCACCACCGGCGTCGTACCACGCCGGGAGGCGACCGAGCAGCGGCTCATCGCGATGAGCTACGGGCACAACGAAAGTGGGGACGAGCGCGGTGACGCATGAGGTCGAGCAGCAGAGCCCGGTGCTCTCCGAGCCGGCAGCGGAGCAGTCCGTCGGCGGCAGGACCGCCCGCGACCGGCCGGTGCTGAACTTCCTGGCCCGCTACGGGACCCTCGTCGGGCTGTTCCTCATGGTCGTCTACTTCACGCTCGCCGCGCCCCACTTGTTCCTCACGCGCGGCAACCTCACGAACATCGTCAACCAGTCGTCACTGACGGCGATCATCGCGTGCGGCCTCACGATCGTCCTGGTGGTGGGCGAGTTCGACCTCAGCATCGGCTACATGGCGAGCCTTGCTGGCGTGATCTCGGCCGGCCTGATCGTGCGGCAGGGTCTGCCCGTGTGGCTGGCCTTCGTCGCCGCCGTGGCAGCGGGCCTCGCAGTCGGCCTCGCGAACGCCCTGCTCGTGACGAAGGCACAGGTCAACGCGGTCATCGCCACGCTCGGGCTGGGGACCGTCCTGGTCGGCATCAGCTTCGGCTACACCTCCGGCACCCCCATCGCGCAGGGCCTGCCCAACGGCTTCCTCGATCTGACCCTGGGCAGGTTCGCTGGCATCCCGAACCCCATCGTGTACATGGCGCTGATCTCGGCCGGGCTGTGGGTGGTGCTCAACCGCACCGACCTCGGCGAGCGCATCCAGGCGGTCGGCGGCAACCGGGAGGCCGCGCGGCTCAGCGGGATCAACGTCGACGCGGTCAAGACGGCGGCGTTCCTGTTCTCGGCCGGCGGCGCAGCGGTGACCGGTGTCCTGCTAGCCTCGCTCAGCGGCAGCGGAAGCGTGTCGGCCGGTGACAGCTACCTGCTGGACTCCTTCGCCGCGGTCTTCCTCGGCTCCGCGACGCTGCGCGACGGCGAGTTCCACATCGTCGGCACGCTCATCGGGGTGCTCATCATCAACACCGGCTTCAACGGGCTGAACCTGCTGGGCGCGCCGACCTTCTACCAGTACGTGCTCAAGGGCGGGCTCCTGGTCGTGGCGGTCGCCCTGTCGAGCGTCGCCCGCCGGTACGCGCGGACCTGACGGCGCGAGGGGAGGAGACCGCCGTGATCCACCATCCGGCCGCGGGCGCGCTCGAGGAGCAGTGGCGCCCTCCCGGTGCCCGCACCCCCGCAGAGCGGGAGCTGTGGGCGCACGCGGTGGGGTGCACCCGCTCGCTGAAGCGGGCCCTCGTGCAGCTTGCCCTCGACGTCCTGACCGACGCACCGGACGACCGCCGGCGGGAGAGCAGCCGCAGCGTGGTGCGGTCCGCCCGCGCGCTCGACGCCCTCGCCGGGGACCTGCGGTCGGCCGGGCTGCCCCTGGCCGGTGAACTCGGCGCCGGGCTCGAGCAGCTCTGTCGGGCGGCGGCCGCGGCAGGATCGGGCCGGGCCGCACCGGCCGGCAGCCTGTCGGCCCTGCGGTCGGCCTACCGTGCGGTGCGAGCGGCCCTGCGCCCCTGCCTGCCGACCGAGATGGTAGCCGAGGGCTTGCCCGTCGCAATCGGGGGCCGCGCGTGACGACGGACTGGTCGATCTGGATGCTCGAGTACGCCCGGCGCCCCGAGCAGCCGGTCGGCCTCGTCCTGTACGGCTACTGGAACGCCGGCACCGTCGCCGTCCCCTTCTCGTACGTCTACCTGGAGAGCCCCGACCTGCGGGTCCTGGTGGACGTCGGGTACGACGACCGCAGCTACGGCGGTGACCTCGCCCGCGGCGACGGCGTCGTCGACTGGCAGGACGCCCGCGCCGTGCTCGGGGCGGTCGGGCGCACACCGGAGGACATCGACGCGGTCCTCATCACGCACGCGCACTTCGACCACATCGGGAACCTGGGCGCGTTTCCCCATGCGCACGTGTACCTGCAGGAGCGCGAGGTGCGGGAGTGGGAGCAGGTGCTCGAGTCCGGCGCCCGGTTCTCCCGCCTCACCGGCGCGCTCGACCCGGCCGACCTGCTGCACCTCGCCGCCCTCAAGCAGGAGGGCCGGCTGACGCTGCTCGCCGGGTCGGTCGACGACGTCCTGCCCGGCATCTCGGTCCACTCCGCCTTCGACACCCACACCGGCGGGTCGCAGTACGTCGTCGTGCAGACTGAGCGCGGGCCGTGGGTGATGGCCGGGGACAACATCTACAGCTACCGCAACGTCGAGGGGGACGGCGACGGCAGCTACATCCCGATCGGCTTCTCCGCTGGCAGCCAGACGCAGAACCTGCGCTCGATGCACGAGATGGTCGGCATCGCGGACGGCACCAGCCGGATGGTCATCGTGCACGAGGGCGAGACGTTCTCCCGGTTCCCCTCCGGCACAGGGGCGGGCGGGCTCCGGATCGCCGAGCTGCACCTCGCGGCCGGTCGTCCGTCGCTGCTGACGGAGTCCGCGCCCGAGGGCACGTAGTGGCCGGCCGCCCCCGGGCGACGTCCCGCCCCGACCCGCACAAGCCCGTGCCTGCATGACGCCCCCGACGACCATCCAGGACGTCGCCCGGCAGGCCGGGGTCTCGGTAGCGACGGTGTCGCGCGTCCTCAACGGCAAGGCGTCCGTCGACCCCGAGCTGGCGGTGCGGGTCCGGGCAGCGGTGCTCCAGAGCGGCTACTCGCCGAGCCGGGTCGCCCGCAGCCTGCGCCGGCGGACCTCGCAATCCTGGGCGCTGATCATCCCGGACGTCGGGAACTGGTTCTACACGGCGCTTGCGCGCGGCGTGGAGGACGTGGCGCACACCGCCGGCAGCTCGGTGTACCTGTGCAACTCCGACGACGACCTCGACAAGGAGCGCCACTACCTTTCCGTCGCGCTGGCCGAGCACGTCGCCGGCATCATCCTCGCGCCGGCCTCCGGCACGTCGGACCTGTCGCTGGTCCGGGCCTCGGGCACGCCGGTCGTGACAGTCGACCGCCGCATCGAGGACGAGGACGTCGACTCCGTGGTCGTCCAGAACGCGGAGGCCGCCGAGGCCGCCACCGAGCACCTGTTGGCCGGCGGCTACGAGCGGGTCGCCTGCATCGTCGGGCCGGCCTCCGCGACCACCAGCCAGGAGCGCGCGGCCGGCTACCTGCGAGCCCTCGCGCGCCTGCGCGGCGGGACCGAGGGCGCGTGCGTCGTCCACACCGACTTCCGCTTCGCCGGGGGGTACGCGGCCGTCCAGCAGCTCGCGGCGCTCCCCGAGCCACCGGACGCCCTGCTGCTGGGCAACAATGCGGTGGCCCTCGGTGCGCTCGAGCGCATCGGCGAGGACCCCGGCGCGTTGCCCCGGCACATCGGCCTGCTCGCCTTCGACGACGCCCCGTGGTTCCGTCTGGTCCGGCCGCGGCTCAGCGCCGTCGTGCAGCCCACGTACGAGATCGGGCACGTGGCGGGCGAGCTGCTGCGCGACCTGATCGCCGGGCGGCGCGGCGCGCCCCGGCACCACGAGCTGGCGACCCGCCTCGAGCTGCGGGAGAGCTCGCAGCCGGCGGGCGCCGTACGTCCGCGCCCACCCCTCGACCCGCGGGAGCATGGACAGCGTGTCCCCCTCGACGCACCCTGACGGCTGGGCGCCCCTCACCCTGCCCGCCCGGCAGCCCGCCGACCGCTTCTACGGGGTCCCTTCGTCGCCGAGGGCCTCGTCCGTACCGGAATTGGCAGCCTCACGCTCCAGGACGGAGATGTCCTGCGACCGGCAATCTCATCCGGCATCTTGCCGGCGAAAGCGAAGTCAGCCTCGTCAAACCGGACGCCATTTGCCAAGCATTGAAGTCGCGGGGGTTGCTCCTCAGCACTCCGCGCACAGTCAACGAGTGGCTCATATAGCCAACCGCCGCACGCGAACTTTTGCGCCAACAGCGACCGAAGCCGGGAGCGCCAGGGCGCGGGCCAGCATCCGGCTCAACTCACCGAAGGCGTCGGCATCACTCAGGCCGGCCCGCTCGGCGAAGTCGCCGCGCTGGATCGCCTCGATCGACAGGCCCAGCCAGGTCGCCACGAAGACCGCGTCGACCGATGCCACGTCGCCGGCAGCGGCTGCCTCGTCGACGAGCGCGCGGACCCGCTCGGCAGCCGCCCTCGCGTTGGTGCGATAGGTCCGCCGAGTCGCCTCGTCGGCCGAGAGGTCCTCGACGAAGCGGCGGGACACCGGCTCGAACGCCTCGGCGATCGCGTCGACGTAGGCCTGGATCCGGTTCAGTGGCAACGGTTCCGCGGCTACCCGTGACTCGACCAGGTCGGTCGCGCTACGGAAGAAGCTGTTCACCGCGCGTACGGCGAGCTGCTCCTTGCTGTCGGCGAGCGCATACAGCGTCGTCTTGGAGCAGTGCAGTCGTTCGGCCAGCCCGTTCAGCGTCAGGTGCCGAAATCCCTCTGCGGTGATCAGCGCGGTCAACCGCCGCAGCACGTCCTCCTGGCGTGGGGTGAGGACCTCGCTCATGCACAGAGCATAGGGACGGCGAAACGGTGCCTAGGGAAGCGCGACAAACCGCCCGAGGAAGTGGCGCGCGGAGGCCGTGTCGAGCCGGTAGTCGACGTTGGTGGAGCGGCAGACGGCGTCCCCGGTGATCGTCGTGGCGGCGAGGACCCTGCTCGAGCCGAGGAAGTTCGGCCCACCAGAGTCGCCGTAACACGTGCCGCCGTCACCGGTGGACCGGTTCTGCGAAATCCGCAGCCAGGCCGGGTTGACGGCGTCGAGGGTGCCGGTGGCGACCATCCGGACGTCGTCGTAGAGGTAGTGGTGACCTCCGGCACCGTTCGTCACCCGGTATGCCCCGTAACCCACCGAGGTGAACGATTGGCCTCGCCGCAGCCCGCTCAACGACCCGGCCCGCGGCAGCAGCGCCGGCGTGATGCGCGCAATGGCGTGGTCGAAGACCACGACGGCGAGATCGTGCGGGTCGCTCTGCACCTGGCTGTAGAGCGGGTCGGCGTGGAAGGTGCCGACGTGGACCGGGTCGCCGGCTACGTACGCCGGGTCGAACGTCACCCTCACCCGCCTGCCCTCGGCGCAGTGCGCGGCGGTGAGGAAGACCGTCGGCGAGATCAGCGTGCCGGAGCAGTAGATCCAGGTTCCGTCGGAGTACTGGTGCGCGGCTACGAGCCCACCGACGTCGGAGTGGGCGTTGCCGTCCCGATCGCCGTTGGTGATCGCGGCCGCGGGGCCGGTGACGCCGAGGGTGGCGAGGGCGGAAAGGACGAGAGCGGCGAGGGCGAGGCGGCGCACGGAGACCTCCAGGTCGGGTAGCGCGAACCTAGGCAGAACGGGGGACTTCGTCAAGGTCCGCTCACCCGGCCCCCGTGCTTCTCGAGCTGCCCGCGCGATACTGCAAGTGCCCCTGCAGTATCGTTGGTCCTATGCCGGTCGACCGTCTCCTGCCTACCGAGGAGGCCCATGACCTGATCGACCTGACCCGGCAGATCTGCGTGGACGTGCTCCAGCCCGCTGCCGCGGCGGCGGAGGCCTCGGCCACGGCACCGCGCAAGGAGTTCTGGCTGCTCGGGGAGGCCGGCCTGCTCTCGCTTCCGTATCCCGAGGACTTCGGGGGCGGCGGCCAGCCGTACGAGGTCTACCTGCAGGTCGTCGAGGAGATCGCCGCGGCCTGGATGAGCGTCGCCGTCGGCGTATCGGTGCACGGGCTCTCCTGCTACCCGGTGGCCACCTTCGGGACGGCGAGGCAGCAGGCGGCCCTGCTCCCCGCCATGCTGGGCGGCGAGACGCTCGGCGCCTACTGCCTCTCCGAGCCGCAGGCGGGCTCGGACGTGGGCGCCATCACGACGCGGGCGACGCGCTCGGTCGACGGCACGGCATACCGGCTGAGCGGCACCAAGGCGTGGATATCGCACGCCGGCCACGCCGACTTCTACACCGCATTCGTCCGCACGGGTGAGCACCCGACCCGGGGGCTGTCCTGCATCGTCGTCCCGGCCGACGCGCCGGGCATCGACTTCGGCGCACCGGAGCGGACCATGGGCCTGAACTCGGACCCGGTGCGTCAGGTGCTCTTCGACGACACGGTCGTCGACTCGGCCCGGCTCGTCGGCACCGAAGGGCTCGGTATGCCGATCGCCCTGTCCGCACTCGACTCCGGCCGGCTCGGCATTGCCGCGGCTGCGACCGGTCTGGCGCAGGCGGCATTGGACGTGGCCACGGCGTACAGCAAGGAACGAGAGCAGTTCGGCCGGGCGATCGCCGAGTTCCAGGGCATGGCGTTCCTGCTCGCGGACATGGAGGCGGCGGTCACGTCGGCGCGGGCCACCTACCTGCACGCGGCCCGGATGCGGGACGCCGGAAGACCCTTTACCAAGCAGGCGGCGGTAGCCAAGCTGGTCTGCTCGGACGCCGCCATGCGGGTGACGACGGACGCGGTGCAGGTACTCGGCGGATACGGTTACACCAGGGATTTCCCTGTCGAGCGCTATTTCCGCGAGGCCAAGGTCACCCAGATCTTCGAAGGCACCAACCAGATCCAGCGCCTCGTGATCGCCCGGCAGCTGCTCGCCAGCTGACTCCGGGCGTCAATGAGGCCGACGCGGAGGACAACCGTTGCGTATCGATGCATCGACCGTCGCCCTGGTGACCGGGGGCGGGTCCGGCCTCGGCGCCGCCACCGCGGCCCGGCTGCACGCCGAGGGCGCGGCGGTGGTGCTGCTGGACCTGCCCACCTCTCACGGCGGGGCCGTCGCCGAGGAGCTGGGCGACATGACGCGGTTCGTCCCCGCGGACGTGCGCGACCAGGACCAGGTCAGTGCCGGCGTCGCCGCCGCGCAGGAGCTCGGGGACCTGCGCATCGTCGTCAACTGCGCCGGTGTCGCGACCCCCGGTCGCATCGTCGGCAAACGCGGCACGCTCGCCCTCGAGGACTTCCGCACAGTCGTGGAGATCAACCTCGTCGGCACGTTCAACGTCCTGCGGCTCGCGGCAACGGCCATGCTCGGCAACGATCCGGTCGACGGCGACCGCGGCGTCGTCGTGATGACCGCGTCGGTCGCGGCCTACGACGGGCAGATCGGCCAGGCCGCGTACGCCGCATCCAAAGGCGGGATCGTGGGACTCACCCTGTCGGCCGCGAGAGATTTGGCGGACAAAGGGATCCGGGTGATGACGATCGCCCCGGGCACCTTCGAGACACCGATGATGTCCGGGCTGCCGGGTGAGGTGAAGGCCGTGCTCGAAGCGCAGACGCCACACCCGACGCGGCTCGGTCAGCCGGCGGAATACGCGAGCCTGGTAGCGCACATCGTGGACAACCCGATGCTCAACGGCGAGGTCGTCCGGCTCGACGGAGCACTACGGCTGCCGCCGCGATGACCGACCGGATACCAGAGGAGCCAGCCAGGATCGGGAGGGGCGGGTCCGACCAGGCTCAGGCGCCGGCGCACGACCACGAGCTCGAGGAACTCGAAGACGACTCCACCGTGCCGCCCCGCCCTGAAGAGGAGATCGCGGACGCGACCAGGGGCGAACGGTGATCGCCTAGAGGTTGTCCTCGTCAGTGATGGTGTGCGGGACCGTGCCGGTCGCGGCGGAGTCGGTGGTCGTCACGGTCCGGCGGCGGCGTGGCGCGAAGACGGCCATGTCCAGCGCGATGCTCAGGGCCCCCGCCAGCATCAGGATGACACCGACGACGTGGATGTTGATGCCGGTGAGCCGGATCTGCAGGGCGAAAGTGAGAATGGCACCCACCACAATGAGCGCGATTCCGCCACCGAGACCCATGTGCTCTCTCCTCGCAAGGTGCAGTGCGTCCGAGCCGACGAACCGTCGGCCGAAGTGTAGCCTCCTGACGCGCCCAGCCGACGGGACACCGCTACGGGCGGTCACGCGGCGATCGCCCATACGATGGGCGACTTGAGCACCTCACCGCCCCAGACATCGCAAGCGCAATCACCGGCACCTGCCAAGGAACGGCTCGAAGCATCGACGGGAGCCGGGTGACGAGCTCCCCCGGACCGCTCGACGATGCTGCCGCAGGACCGCCGCTGAGCCCTGCCGGGCGGCGGGCCGCCCTGTCCCGCCTGACGGAGGGCGAGCTCGACATCCTGGTGATCGGCGGCGGCGTGACGGGCGCCGGTTGCGCCCTCGACGCGGTCACCCGGGGTCTGCGGGTCGGGCTGGTCGAGGCGCGGGACTACGCCGCGGGCACCTCCAGCCGCTCCAGCAAGCTGATCCACGGGGGGCTGCGCTATCTCGAGCAGCTGAACTTCGCCCTCGTGCGAGAGGCGCTGGCCGAGCGCTCGCTCATCCTGGAGACGCTCTGCCCCCACCTGGCCCATCCCGTGCCGTTCCTGATCCCCCTGCGGGGGCGCGCGTGGGAGCGGCTCTACGTCGGCAGCGGCGTGCTGCTCTACGACGCCATGGGCGGCCGGCACGCCGTACCCGCCCACCGGCATCTCACCCGTCGCAAGGCGCGTGAGCTGTTCCCGTCCTTGCGCAAGGACGCGCTCGTCGGGGCGATCAGGTACTACGACGGCCAAGTCGACGACGCGCGGCACACGGCCATGCTCGCGCGCACGGCGGCGTCGTACGGCGCGAGCGTGGTCAACAGCACCCGCGTCACCGGCTTCCTCACCGAGAGCGACCGCGTCGTCGGCGCCCGGGTCACCGATCTGGAGACCGGGGCACACCTCGAGGTGAGAGCCAAGGAGATCATCAATGCCGCTGGTGTGTGGACCGACCAGATCCAGGAGATGGCGGGCGGCCGGGGGCAGATCAGCGTCCGGGCGTCCAAGGGCGTCCACCTGGTCGTCCCGAGGAACCGGATCCGAGGCAGCACCGGCATCCTCTCCCGGACCGAGAAGAGCGTGCTGTTCATCATCCCGTGGGGCAGCCACTGGCTGATCGGCACGACGGACACCGACTGGGACCTCGACCTCGATCACCCGGCGGCCAGCCAGAAGGACATCGACTACCTGCTCGAGCACGCAAACGCGCTGCTGCAGGACCCGCTCACCCGAGCCGACGTGGTCGGCGTCTATGCCGGTCTGCGGCCGCTGCTTTCCGGCGAGTCGGACTCGACCAGCACGCTGTCGCGTGAGCACGCGGTCATCAGCCCGGTGCGGGGCCTGACGATGATCGCCGGCGGCAAGTACACGACGTACCGCATCATGGCCCGCGACGCAGTCGACTCCGCGGTGCACGGGCTCGAGCGCAAGGTGCCACCGTCCTGCACCGAGCGCGTCCCCCTGCTCGGCGCTGTCGGGTACCAGGCGGCGCTCAACGCCCGCGAGGCCACCGCGGCGCGATCGGGTTTGCACGTCGCCTGGGTCGAGCACCTGCTCGGGCGATACGGCACTCTCCTACCGGAGCTGCTCGCCCTGATCGAGGCCGACGCAGACCTCGGCCGCCCGCTCGACTCGGCGCCCGACTACCTGCGGGTCGAGGTGGTGTACGCCGTCAGCCACGAGGGCGCGCTGCACCTGGACGACGTGCTCACCCGCCGTACCCGCATCTCGATCGAGACCTGGGATCGCGGCGAGGCCGCGGCAGCCGAGGCGGCGGAGCTCATCGCGCCGGTGCTCGGCTGGACGCCGGCGGACATCGACCGCGAGGTGAACCACTACCGCGCCAGGGTGGAAGCGGAGCGCGAGTCACAGCACCAGGGGGACGACCTCACGGCCGATGCCGCCCGGCTCGGGGCACCGGACGTACGCCAGGTGCGCGAGGGCACGCTCGGAGGCTGACCGACCCTGCGGTTCAGCGCCTCGTGCGGGCCGTCGCTAGTGCAGTCCCGCTGCGCGGCGGTCGCGGATCCTCTTGCGAGGCGACCGGCCGGAGGGCGAGACCTCGAAGTGCGCGTCGCTCAGCACCTTGCGGACGATCAGGCGCGCTCCGGTGTCGCGCACCCGGTCCGGGTCGTTCACTCGCGTGGGGGCCGGGACACCGGTCAAGACGTCACCGCGGTAGCGGGCCCGGCGGGCGGCCTGGCCGATGCGGTGCCGCTCCGCCGCGCGAGCGGCCCGACCGGGAGGCACCATGCGCATCAGCTGGCGCAGCAGAGCCTCGTAGTCGTGCCACAGCCCGTCGGCGAGGAGGTGCCGGGCCCGCTGCAACTCGGCTGACCCCACGCCGGTTTCGGGAGGCGCCGCCGCATCCGAGCCGGACCCGGGCGGCAGCACGGCGTTGTCGCGGGTCACCGTTCGAGGGAGTCCGCCAACGACGCCAGCTTGACGGCACCGGCCCGCGCCTGGGCGGCCGCGGTCTGGCGCTCGGCCGGCGTGGTCATCGCTGACGTCACGGATTCCGAGAAGTCGTCCGGCAGCGAGAGCAGGTTGGTCAGGGCAAGTCGCAGCCGCGTCCGAGGGCTTGCGGCGCCACGACCGCTGAGGCCGGAGGCGACCGCCGCGATCCGCTCGGCGTAGTCCTTGCGCAGCCTCTTCACAACGGCGACCTGCTTGACGGCAGAACGCGATTCGTTGACCACGCGGATCAGGTCGTCGACCTCCGCGTTGGTCAGGCGAGCCGTGACGGCCAGGCGGGCGGCGGCCTTGAACCCCTCGTCGGTGGAGACCGACAACAGCTTGCTGCGGACCGTGGCGCCCAGCCCGTCCCAGTCGTAGCGCTTGAGGCCGACCTCGTCGGCACGGCGGTCGGCCTTGACTTTGTCCCACCGGCTGCGCACCGCACCCGCCGACACGTTGACGACGGCCGCGGCCTTGTCGACCGACGTACGCAGGTTGTCCACCAGCCACAGCGCCTGCTGCACCCGCTCCTCGGTGGAGGTGGGTCGCCCGTGCCGGGTGTTGGCCTCCATGGTGAGGGCGACGACCTGGTGCGTGCCCGGCCGTGCCTTGACCACGTAGGCGCCGAAGGACTCCAGGCCGGCGGCGCGCGCCGCCTCGCTGCGGTGGTTGCCATCGATGGTCACCGCGACGGACCTCGGCGCGGCCTGAGCGATGACGATGGCGGGGAAGCGGTCTCCCCGACGGATCGCATCGCGATACTCCTCCACCACCGCGGCGTCCACGGAGTCCCCGAGCCGCGCCTGGTTCGCCAGGGACTTGTCCCGGTCGATCGAGGAGAGGTCGAAATCCGAGACGAATCGCCAGGTCAGACCCTTGTCGTCCAGCCACGTCGCTACGTCCGGCCGTTCGGCACCATTGCTATTCGCTGTCACCGTGCCTGCGTCGACCACGCGTTCTCCCTCGTCCTGCTTCTCGCGGCCCGATTGCCGCCAGTTCGCGGCACAACACTACGGGGATGGGCGCGATTGTCCCCTGGCCTGCCTGCTGGCAGCGCACAGATGCCCGTACGGCAAGAGCCTGAGGCTCCCGGCGTACGGGCATCACGAAGGCGTGCTCGCTGCTGCGCAGCGGCCGGTGTTGCTGCCGCGGATCAGGCCAGGCGGGTCCTGTCGTCGGCGACCCTGCGGGATAGTGCCAGGCCCAGACCGAGCATGCCGAGTCCGAGGAGAAGGTGGAGCCAGTTGTCGGCGGTGTTCAGCGGGACGAAGTTGGCGCTGGACTGCTGGCCGACGACCAGCCCGTAGATCCACAGCACCAGGTAGATGGCACCACCGGCGACGAGGTAGGTGCGCGCCGTAGCGGACTGCCGGCTCATCGCGACGCCCGCGACACCGAGCAGCAGGTGCACCAGGTTGTGCAGGATCGACACCTGGAAGATACCGAGCAGCTTCGCTCCGGACGTGTGCCCGGCGAACATCATCGAGCTGTAGTTCGAGGTGATGCCCGGAACGAAGCCGAGGACACCGACCAGCAAGAAGACGACTCCCACGGCCAGCGCGGCAGTCCTGATGAGCGACCGGCCGGTGGCCTCTGACGTATGCGACATCTGGGCTCCTTCGATTCGACGATGGATTTCGAGTGTTACATACGCGACTAAAGCCACGTTGTCGGGATCGATCGCGACTAAGTAACAGCTTGGTGAACCTCGATGGGCCAGCCAGGTCACCGCGTCGTAGCCGAACCCGCCGGGCGGAGGCAGACGGTGAACCGGCTCGGCCGCACCACCAGCTGATAGGTGTCCAGCACACCGGGACCGCACGACGCGGTACCGATGCCGTTCTGCGCGAGGTCGAGGTTGAGCCACACGTGCGCTCCTGCCACCAGGTCGGTGGAGTGCCGGGCCGCGTCGAGCTGTTCGGTCGTCCAGGGCCGGGCGGTGAGCTCGAAGGTGGGGTCGCCTTCGATGCGCAACCCCCTCCCGATGGAGTCGCGCAGCGTGACCTCCCGGACCGCGCGCCGGTTGCCGTTCTCCTGCGGATGCACGTATGGCGTCTGCATGGCCTCGACGGTGCCGGTGAAGCGGCCCACCCGGGCGGCCAGACCGGTGTCGGCATAGGCCTCGCCGGGGCCCTTGCCGAACCACTCCACCTCGTTGACGGCGGCCGGCAAGGCCATCCGCAGACCCAGCCGAGGCAGCGGGACGGTCCACTCACCCTCGGGGACCACGTCGAGGGTGAGCCGCACTCCGGTCTCGTCCAGGCCGGACCAGGTGTACGTCGCGAGCAGGCCGAGGTCGGTTGCCGCGGGGGCAACCCGAGTGCGCACCCGCAACTGGTCGTCCTCCACCTCGACGGCGTCGATCCGGTGCTGCATCCGGTGCAAACCCAGCGCTCGCCATAGCACCACGAGGGCAACCCCCTGTGGCGTGTCGTCGTTGTCGGTGGGCGCTCGCCACACGTCCAGGCGGGGCCCTTCCACGGCCAGGTCACCGATAGCGGTCAGGGCACCGTCCTGCGCCCGGAACGTCGCCGTGCCGATGGTGACACTGCCCTGCCCCGTCCGCACCATCGCAGGGCCGGTACCCGCGCGCGGCAGCGCCGGCGTGACCTGGATCTGCGACCAGGCCAGCTCGTGTCCGGCCGCGGCCCAAGGCATATCGTCGCCGAGCACTGCGCGGACCGTGAGCCAGGACTCCGCGGTGGTCTGCGGCAGCGAGGGCAGGGCCACGTCCGCGC